>Ga0114978_10001596_pt1 | contig 19043 bp, 21 predicted proteins | sample S_140212_EF_Meta_FD_87027 | JGI IMG/M metagenome (GOLD analysis project Ga0114978, IMG submission 87027) | Freshwater microbial communities from Lake Simoncouche, Canada to study carbon cycling - S_140212_EF_MetaG | ecosystem: Environmental > Aquatic > Freshwater > Lake | place: Lake...
CATTACCCAGGCGGCGACCGGTTGGTCGCCCTGGCGCGCGGGAACGAAACGCCAACGCTTCACGACATCGAGCGCGGCGTCATCGAGGCGGCTCGAACCGCTGCTGGAACGCAACTCGACTTTGTCGGCGGTGCCTTTGGGGTTCACCAGCACGCGCAGCAAGACTTTGCCCTGCTCGCCCATGCGCCGCGATAGCGGCGGATAGGCCAGTGGCGGATTGTCGAGATAGTCGGCGTTGAAGTTGGGCGGCATGACGGGAACTGCAACGACCGGCGCCGGCGGCTGTGGAGCAACTGCGACAGGTGCGGGCGGGGGAGGCGCGGGTGCAAGTGCGGGTTGCGGAGCCTCGGTAGTCGCAGTAATTATTTGCTGCGGTTGCGGCGGCGTCGGGAATTGGACCCGCGGCTCGACCGGTAGCGGCTTGGGCGGCTCCGTTGGCTTTTCCACGATGGGTTGCGGCGCAATCAGGCTCACCATAACAGGCACGGCGTCGGTGAAGGCAGAGCGTACGGGTTCGTACTGCAGCAGAGCGACGATGGCTATTACATGGAACAGGACGGCAATCGCCACGCCCGCAAGACGATTGCGTGGATCCGGGTCGCCCCAAGCATGAATTTTTGCCGTTAACCCCATGGTCCGGATCTATAAGTATTAAATTAAATCAATTGTTTATAATCAATCCATGCACCGGAATGGATGCCCGGCCAGTGCTGACAGAAAGGTAAATATAAATGAGAACTATTCGCATTTCAACGACTTATTAGATCAAATCATGCAAGTCTGCATCTGCCACGCGCAACAGGGCGGGAAATACGCAAGGCGATCGCGCTGGGCGTCGCCGACCTGCATTCACAGATGGGCGGGACTTCTTAAGTACTACTGCTTCGCCGGCGCAGACCTGAAGGCAACGCACGGGTCAGGCCGCTCCCATCGCGGAGTGAACCATACAAAGTCGAATGGCAATACTCCCGCCGTGGCGGTTTTGAGGTAGTCCCGCGGTTCGCCGGCGCCGGCTTCCACTTCCAGGATGCCCACTGCGCAGACTGTTACGCCGGCCACCGCGGCTTGCAGATAAAGCGGCACAGCGAGGTCGCGCCGCACGTGCCCGTTGCCCGAAATCAGCACCGCGCCATCCCGGCCGGCATTCATGAGAGACCTCGCCAGTGTTGCGTCACGGGCGCGTTGTGCTGCAGTCATGGCCGGGACCATGGACTCAGGCAACGCACGGCAGTGGCCTTCTATGATGGTGTCGCGCAGCACCTGTTCCTTTGCGCCCGACCACGCGGCATCGAGATGCAACGCCGCAATGCGTTCCGGCGTCAGCGCGGCCAACCCGAGTTTGACGATTTGTCCCGCGTCCGCGCGCGAGAGATTCGCCGCGCGCAGCGGCATGCCGAAACGCAATGCTGTTTCTATCAGCGGACGGTAATAGTCCCAGGTCCATCCTTTGCGGTTGAAATTTACTGCGTCCGCGACGGCTTCAGCATCGATTTTTCCCTGCTGCTGACGTTGCTGCAGTGCTGCGTCATGTTCGAGGTCGAATTGCTCGAGCGCGACAACCGGTTTCAAGGCACCGGCACCCATGGCCGTCAGCAGGTCCGCCTGTATCGCGTGGTGGTCGGGGTTGTCGTGTACCTCTCCCAGCAACCGGAAGTATGCCTGCCTGAGGCTGCCGATGAGTTCATCCGGGGACACGAAACGTTCTGCGACTGCATGCCAGATTCTTCCAGCGAGGGGATGGTCGCGCAGCAAGGTGGATCGCCAGCGCTTGTCCGGTGCCATCGCGGAGCGCACGCCGGCGGGCGCCAGCAGCGCAGCGAGCGCGGTCCAGCCTAACGCGCGCAGCGCAAATCTTCGATGCATCGGGGAAGTATCACTGGAACCGCTTTGGGACTTACGTGCCCAGCCGTTTTTTGACTGCCGCCAGCAGCTCGCTGCGCGAAAACGGTTTGGTCAGGAAGTCTTCGTCGAGGCGCGCGACGCGGCACACCGCAGGCAGCGCGGCAACGCTTGCAGCGGAACGCCGCGGCCTGGCGGTCGCGGACGGCCGTTTGCGGGCCGGCTTTGCTGTGCGCTGCGGATGCGTGGCCAAAACGGGGATTCCTGTGCGGTGGATTTATCGACTATTCTATACGACCCCATGAATGCGTTGACCTTTCAGGCATTGCGTATGCTCGCCGACGGCGAATTCCGTTCCGGCGAGACGATGGCGCGCGTCCTCGGCGTCTCGCGCGCCAGCGTGTGGAACGCGCTGCACGCGCTCGACGCTTCAGGCATCGAGGTATTCAAGGTGCGCGGCCGCGGCTATCGCCTGGCGGAGCCGTTGTCGCTGCTGGCGGCGGATGCCGTCGTATCCGCGCTGGGCGCGTCGGCGCCGCGGTTTGCCGTCGAGGTGGTCGACAGCGTCGAATCGACCAACAGCCTGCTGATGCGCCGCGCAGCAGCGGGTGCCGCCAGCGGTACCGTGATCGCCGCCGAGTGGCAGACGCAGGGGCGCGGCCGGCGTGGCCGCGCGTGGCATGCGCTGCCCGGTGCCGCGCTCACGTTCTCCGTGCTGTGGCGATTCGAGCAGGGCGCGGGAGCATTGGCGGGCTTGAGCCTGGCCGTCGGCCTGGCCGTGACGCGCGCGCTCGCGCAGTGCGGCATGCGCGAGGCGGGTTTGAAATGGCCCAACGATGTGTTGTGGCGCGGCCGCAAGCTCGCCGGTATTCTCATTGAAATGCAGGGCGACATGCTGGGACCGAGCGCGGCCGTGATCGGCATCGGGCTGAACTGCCGCGTGCCGGCGGCATTACTCGACCGTATCGACCAGCCGGCGGTCGATGTCGCTACTGCCTGCGGCACGCCACCTGAGCGCAACCGTTTGCTCGCCGGGTTGCTGACCGAACTCGATACCATATTGACGGAATTTTCCCGTGAGGGTTTCGCATCATTTCGCGATGAATGGCAGGCGTGTCACGTGTTCCAGGGCAAGCCGGTCAAAATCGCGCTGCCCGATGGCGGCATCGTCAATGGCACCGCCGAAGGAGTGGCGGAAAACGGCGCGCTATTGCTTGCCACGCTGTCCGGGCAATTACGCTTTCACAGCGGCGAAGTCAGCCTGCGGGCGGCAGCATGAAGGCGCCACGTACGCGGAGCAAAACCGGGCGCACGGTGCTGGCGATAGACGCCGGCAATACGCGCATCAAATGGGGCGTCCACGATGGCGCGCGCTGGCAGGTGCAGGCGTCGCTCGAAACCGCGCGCGCCGGCAAACTGAAAGCCGCGCTCGCCCGCATCGACACGCCGCAAGTCATCGTGATATCAAACGTCGCCGGCGCAGCGTTGCGAGAAAAATTGTTGCGTGCGTTGCCGGCGAAGCCCGCGCTGCGCTGGATCAAAAGCGAACGCGCGCAATGCGGTGTCCGCAGCAGCTATGCCACGCCGGGGCAACTCGGTTGCGATCGCTGGGCGGGGCTGATCGGGGCCTACCGGCTGTTCGGCGCGGCGTCCATCGTGGTCAATGCCGGTACCGCTCTGACGGTCGATGCGTTGACTGCGGACGGCGTATTCGCGGGCGGCATGATCGTTCCCGGCACGGATTTGATGCGCAAGGCGCTGGCAGCCAATACCGCGGCGTTGAAGCTGCGGCCCGGCGGGTTCAGTTTTTTTCCCGACGCGACCGGCGACGCTATCATGAGCGGCGCGATCAACGCGGCGTGCGGGGCGGTCGAGCGCATGGCGCGGTTTCTCGAGGAGGCCGGCCAGGCCCACCCGTTGTGCGTGCTGTCGGGCGGCGGGGCGGCTTTGCTGGCGCCCCACCTTAGCCTTGAAGTCAAGGTAGTGGATAATCTGGTACTCGAAGGATTGCTGACGATTGCCGATGACGAGACCAAGCGGGCGACCTGACGCGCGGATATGATGCATACACCATGAGACTGCTGTTTTTGATTTTCTTGCTGCTCAATGCTGCGGCGTTCGGCTACATCCGTTTTGCGGAAAGCCGCACCGGCGCTGCTAACCAGATAGCGCTGCTGCAGATCGCGCCGGACAAGATGAAATTGCTGAAACCCGGCGCGCCGCGGCCCGAGCGCAAGGACGCGGCAAGTCCGCAGCCGGGGCTGGTCTGTCTCGAATGGGGCGCTTTTGCCGCCTATGAGACGGTGAAAGCGACAGCGGCGCTCGAAAAATTTGCGTTAGGCGACAAGGTCGCACAACGCGACGCGGGCGACAGCTACTGGGTGTACATTCCGCCGCTGAAGACCCAGGCCGATGCCGACAAGAAGGCGGGCGAATTAAAGGCGCACAGCGTCACCGATTTTTACGTAGTGCAGGACAATGAGCAGTGGCGATTTGCCATTTCGCTCGGCATGTTCAAGACCGAAGAGGCCGCCAACAATTACCTCGTTCAGTTGCGGCAAAAAGGCGTGCGCTCGGCGGTCGCCGGCCCGCGCGGGGCGAAAACCAGCATGTTCGTGATTCGCGACCCCGGCGACGCGGTGGCCGCGAAAATCGCCGCGCTCAAGGCTGAGTTTCCCAACGCGCAGTTGAAGGCGACCACCTGCGCCGACGCGCAGCAGGCCGCAAAAAGTTAAAGTCCGCGGATTTTTTTGAGCGTTTCGGTGGTCGATCGTTCGTGTATGAACGGTATCGAATGCACGGCGCCATGCCAGTTTTTGACTTCGGCCGCGCCGACGATTTTGTCCGCCGCCCAATCGCCGCCTTTGACCAGCACGTCGGGTTTGGTCAGCTTGATCAGCGCGAGCGGCGTGTCGTCGTCGAACCAGGTGACGACGCTCACGGCCTCAAGCGCTGCAAGTACCGCCATGCGGTCGGCGAGCGCATTGATCGGGCGGTCCGGCCCTTTGCCCAGGCGCTGCACCGACGCATCGCTGTTGACGGCAACCAGCAGACTCGCGCCGAGAGCGCGCGCCTGCGCGAGATAGCTCGCGTGTCCGCGGTGCAGGATGTCGAATACGCCGTTGGTAAACACCAGCGGCCGCGCCAGTTGCGCGATGCGCGCGGTCAGCTCCGCAGGCGCGCAGACCTTGGATTCAAAGGCGGGGACAGGATGCATATCACAAGTGTAACTCGCCGCCGCTGCCGCGCCAAACCCGCTTATCCTCATGCTGCCAATTGCAATGTGTGGAAGCGCACCGACTGCCGCGGCGAGCGTCGTTTACGCTCGGTGGCGTGACAGTGAAAGCAAGGCGGACGAAATGAATACAACGATGTGGATCGTGCTGGGCGTGACGGCGGGCGTGGTGCTGATTTATTTTCTGGTCATGCGGGTGTTCTTTCGCCAAAGCCGCGCACTCGACCGCCAGATCGATTACAGCAAGATGCGCAAGTGGGGCGACGAAGACGGCAATGATTAAAGCAGTCGGCGAGGCAATTGAGCGCGCAACTCGCGCAATTCCGCTTCAAGCGCGCCGATACGCGAGACGAATGCCAGTGCCAGCGCCAGTGCATGCGGATCGAGGTCGAAGTCGCTGCGCAGGCGCCGCGCGGTGCGCACGGTGACGACGCAGTTTCCGGTGAAGGTCCATTCCGTGCTGCGCGGATCGGTCGGGGTGAGCGCGCCGTGCTCGACCAGTTCGCGCAACTCATCTGCCGACGCGCCGGATGACTCCGCAAGTTGTGTAAATGAAATTTCGTGATGCGCGTCCAGCCACAGCGCATCCATGCGTTCATTTGTCATTTTTCGCCTCCTGTTTGAAATGGCCGCGCGGATCGAATGTCGAGACGTCCGCCAGTTCCTTGAACAATGCTTGTTCGCGTTCGCTCAGAGTGGCGGGCACGGCAATCTGCACGATTGCGAAAAAATCGCCGGCCCCTTCCGCGCGCGGTTTGGGCAGTCCGCGCCCGGTAAGACGCAGTTTCTGACCGGCCACCGTGCCCGGCGGAATTTTAAGACGCACATTGCCGCCAAGGGTGGGCACTTCCACACGGGTGCCGAGCGCTGCTTCCCAGGGCGCCAGCGGTAAATCGAGATAGAGATCGTGGCCGCTCACGCGATACAGCGGGTGCGGATTGAGCGCGATGTTGAGATACAGGTCGCCGTCGCGGCCACCATTGAACCCCTTGCCGCCTTTGCCCGGCAGGCGCAGTCTTTGCCCGTCGGTCGCGCCTTTGGGGATGCGCGCCTTGAATTCGCGCGGCACCCGGCGCAGGCGCCCGTTCTCGTCGTACTCCGGAATGCTGAGATTCAGATCCAGCAGCGTTCCGCGGTACGCGTCTTCGAGGGAAATCTGCGCGCTGACTTCGAAGTCCTGGCCCGGGATCGGCACGTCGAAGCGCTGCCCGCCGCCCGCTTGCCCGCCGCGCTGCCGGCCGCCGGCAAGCCCCGCGAACAGATCCGCCAGATCGGTATCGTCAAACGCGAACCCGTTGTCGGCGTAGCGTTTCTCCCAGTCGGGCGGCGGCCGGAAATCCTGCCCCGATTGATGGCTGCCCAACTGGTCATATGCAGCGCGCTTGTCCGCGTTCTTGAGGGTTTCGTACGCTTCGGCGACGTCCTTGAATTTTTCCTCGCCAGCCGGGTCTTTGGAGACGTCGGGATGATATTTGCGCGCGAGTTTGCGATACGCTTTCTTGATCGCGTCGGCATCGGCATTGCGCTCGAGACCGAGGGTTTTGTAGTAGTCCTTGTATTTCATGCGCGCGCTCCGGCGCCGTCGCGCGGGCGCTTGCCGGGCAGGACCACGTTTGCTTGCCTTGGCGCCGGTGCGTCAGCCCGGCTTAGTCGAGATATTCGAACAGCTTGACGACTTTCTGCACGCCGCTGGTGGTGCGCGTGATCTCGACCGCGTCGTCGGCTTCCTTGCGTTTGACCAGGCCCAGCAGGTAGACGGCGCTGGCTTCGGTCACCACTTTGACGTGCACCGGGTTAAACAGCCGCTGGTCGACAAACCGCGCTTTGACTTTCGACGTGATGAACGAATCGTTGGCGCGCGCCGACAGGGGGGTGACGTTGCCGACAGTGATTTCGTTATAAACGCCGCGCACGTTTTCAACCGCGCGCACGATTTTTTCGATTTCCGTCCTCGTCGCGGGGTCCGTCACCTCGCCGGTAATTAGCACCATCCGGCTGAAGCTGGTGACGTTGATGTGCGCGTCCTTGAAGCGGTCGCCGACGCGTTGCCCGGATTTCAGTTCGATGCCCTGGTCTTCGGTGACGGTGCCGACGGTGCGCCGGTCTTCGCCGACCAGCACGGCGGTTCCGGCGCCGCCGACAACCGCGGCGACACAGCCGGACAGCACAGATGCAATGACGGGGAATACGGCCAGCAGTGCCAGCAAGCGTAATTTATGCATATTCATTCCACCCCCAGTAGCAGACAATCGATTGCATCGCACAGGCAATGCAGCGTAAGTAAATGAACTTCCTGTATGCGCGCGGTGCTTTGCGCCGGCACGCAGATATGTATATCGGTCCGTTGCAGTGCCTCGGTCATCTTGCCGCCATTGCGGCCGCTCAGCGCCACCACGTTCATGCCGTTCTCATGCGCCGCCACGATCGCCGCCAGTACGTTTTTCGAGTTGCCGCTGGTCGAGATGGCGAGCAGCACGTCGTTTTTATGGCCAAGGGCGCGCACCTGTTTCGAGAAAATCTGTTCAAAATCGTAATCGTTCGCGATCGACGTCATGGTCGATGAATCCGTCGTAAGTGCCATCGCGGCCAGCCCCGGGCGCTCCATCTCGAAGCGATTCAGGAGCTCAGCCGCGAAATGCTGCGAATCCGCCGCCGAGCCGCCGTTGCCACAGGCGAGTATCTTGCCGTCGGCACGCAGGCACTGCACCATGCGCTCGGCGGCTGCGGCAATCGGTCCCGCCAGCGCATCCATGCTCTGGAGTTTGAGATGCGCACTCTCGGAAAAGTTCTCGCTGATGCGACTTATTAAATCCATTTTCGGATCCGTAAAATGCGCGGATTATCCCATAAATCACTCGGCGAACGCATTTTTGAGCCACTCGATTGAGTTATCCGTGCCGTTTATGAGCAGCGCATCGAAGCGGCATGCGGGAGGGCGCGCGATGCCGGCCAGGTAGTGGCGCGCCGTGCGCAGCAACTTCGCGCGCTTGGCGGCGGTGATGCTGGCGGCAGCACCGCCGAAGCGGTTACTCGAGCGCATGCGCACTTCGACGAACACCAGCGTTTTACCTTCGCGCGCGACGACGTCGATCTCGCCGAAACGGCAGCGATAGTTGCGCGCTACCAGCGTCAGCCCTGCTTGCTGCAGATAGGCGGCGGCGAGGTTCTCGGCTTCCGCGCCGCGCGCGCTCATCGGCGGGATTTGAGCACGACGGTCTTGCCGTCGACGAACTGGGCGGGAGTCAGCTCGCGCACGAACCTTTGATCGCGCGTCATGCGGATCTGGCCGGTCACGCCATCGAGCCTGGCATCGCGATTGTTGTTCAGGAGTTCGAGCCCGATCCGGAACGCGTCTATTCCAAGCGCGTAGAGGCGCTCGAAGTCGACCGCATCGCCCAACTGCGCGCGCGGGTAGATCATCACGGCCGGGTGATCGGGCTGCAAGAGCCACGGCATCTCGACAATGCGCACGAGGTTCAGCTCCTGCGCGACCGTTTTGCCGCCGGGATTGACCTGCGACGTCGCGTAAATCGCGATGTTGTTCCCGAGATAAGGCCGCACCGTGCGCGCGCGCGCGTAATCCACGGCCAGGAAAATCATGTCGGTGCCGCTGGTGTCCGCGGTCTGGCGCAGTTTGGTAAGGCTCGCCTGGTCGGCGTCAAAATTGACGTCGGCGACGGTGATGCCGCCGCGCCGCGCAAATTCCTCGACGAAAGCCTGGCGCATGCGTTTGCTGAGCGGCGAGCCGTCGACGAGAACGTAGGTGTTGCGGCGGCTGTCATCGCGCGCCATTTGCGCAACCTGGCGCGCCTCCTGTTCGATGGCGAGGCCGAAGAGATAAAGGCGAGGCGGTTGCTGAGACCCCGCGTCCAGCGCGTTCAATGCCAAGGTCGGCACGCTCACCAGCGTGCTGGCGGCAATCGCCGCCACGCCGCTGCGCGTGAGCGGGCCCACCACCAGTTGCGCGCCTGACTCAATCGCCTGCTCGTAGATGGTCAGCACGTTGAGTGTGTCTTCGTTGACCGTATAAACCCGGAACGGCAGCGCGTTTTTGCCGGCGGCCCTGGCGCCGGCGGCGAAACCCAGGCGCACGGCGTCGGCATGGCGGCCGAACGAAGGGGAAGCCAGCGGCAATATCAACGCGATATGCGGTTCGCGTGCGGCGGCGTGGGCGGCATCGGTAGCGAACGTGAGCGCGGCCCCGTATAGTAGCGCCCGGAACAAAGTCAGGAAGACAGCCAGGCGATGAACGATACGGCGCATCATGGGCAGGCGGTAATGGAGCGGCCTTCATTATATGTAGTCGCCACACCGATTGGAAATCTCGCCGATATCACATTGCGCGCGCTCGATGTGCTGAAACGAGTCGACGTGATTGCGGCGGAGGATACGCGGCTTGCCTCGCGGCTGCTCAAACACCACGGTATTACGACGCGGCTGATGGCGGTGCACGAACACAACGAGCGCGGTGCGGCGCAGAAAATTGTGCAATTGCTGGCGCAGGGCAAATCCATCGCGCTCATCAGCGATGCCGGCACGCCGGCGATTTCCGATCCGGGCGCGCTGGCGGTTGCGGCGGTAAGGCAGGCCGGTTACCCGGTCGTACCGGTGCCGGGCGCGAACGCGGCGCTGTGCGCGCTGTCTGCCGCCGGCCTCGCGGCGCCGCATTTTCTGTTTTACGGGTTTTTGCCGGCGCAGGCCGCCGCGCGCAAACGCGAACTGGCGGCGCTCAAGGCGTTGCCTTACCTGCTGGTGTTTTACGAGGCGCCGCATCGCGTGGTCGCCAGCGTCGCCGACATCGCGGCGGTGCTCGGCGATACGCGCACGGTCACCATCGCGCGCGAGCTGACCAAGCTGTTCGAGACCATCCATAGCTGTGCGCTCGGAGAGGCGGCGGCGTGGTTTGCGCAGGATGCCAACCAGGTCAAGGGCGAATTCGTGCTGCTAGTCGACGGCGCGCCGGCCGCTGACGCGGCGGATGACGGCGCGGTCCAGCGCGTGCTTGCGGCGCTGATGCGCGAATTGCCGTTGAAGCAGGCGGTCAAGCTGGCGGCCGACATTACCGACGCGCGCAAGAACGACGTCTACGAACTGGCGCTGCGCATGAAGAAAAATCCCGATTGAATTTTACTAATCGCGGGGCAGCGCTTAAGATTGATACAAAATCAGGGGAGAATCAATGAGCCGAGTCACTATCACCCGTCCCGACGACTGGCATTTGCATCTGCGCGACGGCGATCATATGCGCGCGGTGCTGCCGGACGTGGCGCGGCGCTTCGCGCGCGCCATCGTCATGCCGAACCTGAAGCCGCCCGTCACGACTACGGAAATGGCGATCGGCTATCGCGAGCGCATTCTGTCGGCGCTGCCCAACGGCATGCGGTTCGATCCGTTGATGACGCTGTATCTCACCGACAACACCAGCGGCAAGGAAATCCAGCGCGCCAAGGCGAGCGGTATCGTGCATGCGGTCAAATATTATCCGGCCGGCGCCACCACCAATTCGGACGCGGGCGTCACCGAACTCGGCAAATGCGAAGACGCGCTTGCCGCAATGGAGGAATGCGGCCTGCCACTGCTGGTACACGGCGAGGTGACGTTTCCCAATGTCGATATTTTCGACCGCGAGAAACTCTTTATCGACCGCGTATTGATTCCGGTGCTGCAAAAATTTCCCAAGCTGCGCCTGGTTTTCGAGCACATCACGACCAAGGAGGCGGTGCGCTTCGTGCTCGGTTCGCCGCCGCGCATCGCCGCGACAATCACCGCGCACCACCTGCTGCTCAACCGCAATGCGCTGTTTGCAGGCGGCATCCGCCCGCACCATTTCTGTCTGCCGATATTGAAGCGCGAAGACGACCGCCTGGCCCTGATCGAGGCCGCCACCAGCGGCAATCCGAAATTTTTTCTCGGCACCGACAGCGCGCCGCATGCGCGCGACACCAAGGAGGCGACGTGCGGGTGCGCGGGCATGTATACGTCGCATGCCGGGATCGAGCTCTACGCCGAGATTTTCGGCGCTTACAATGCGCTCGAAAAGCTCGAAGGTTTCGCCAGCGTATTCGGCCCGGTTTTCTACGGGCTGCCGCGCAATATCGACAAGATCACGCTGGTGAAAGAAGTGTGGAACGTGCCCAAGGATCTGCCTTTTCACAAGGGCACCCTGGTGCCGTTCCGCGCCGGCGGCACGGTGGGCTGGCGCATGCTATAGGGCGCTTGCCGGCGGGGAATATCCCGCCGCAACGGTGCGCGGCCCTGGCGGTCGCTGCGTGTTAAAATTCGCGCGGGAGTTGGCCAGGCAGTCGCTGTCGGCGCGCATGTCGCGCCGGTAGAGGAAAGTCCGGGCTCCGCAGGGTAGGGTGACGGCTAACGACCGTCCGCCGTGAGGCGAGGAACAGGGCCACAGAGACGAGTCCGCCGCGGTACATTGCGGCGGGGTGAAACGCGGCAACCTCCACCCGGAGCAACACCAAATAGGCAAGCTATGACGTGACCCACTGAGCTTGCGGGTAGGTGGCTAGAGCGTGCGGGCAACCGTACGTCGAGAGGAATGACTGTCACGGGGGCGCAAGCCTTCGACAGAACCCGGCTTATCGGCCGACTCCCACTTCCGATAATCGCGTGCGTTCGGTTGCAAGCGCCGCGGAACGCGCCGTGTGCTTTAACTGCGAATTGTTAAGGATTGAACATGAAGAAATACAAAATCGCTTACATCCCCGGCGATGGCATCGGCAAGGAAACCGGGCCCGAGGGCGTGCGCGTGCTGGAAGCGGCGGCGCGTAAATTCGGTTTCGAACTGCAGTTCGACGAATACGACTGGAGCTGCGACTACTACGCGAAGCACGGCCGCATGATGCCGGAGGACGGTCTTGAGCAGGTGCGCAAACACGACGCGGTATTTTTCGGCGCGGCAGGCTGGCCGGCGACGGTGCCCGACCACATTTCGCTGTGGGGGCTGCTGATTCCCTTCCGCCGCAATTTCCAGCAGTACGTGAACCTGCGGCCGGTGCGCCTGATGCCGGGCGTCAAATGCCCGCTCGCCGGCCGCAAGCCGGGCGACATCGATTTCTGGGTGGTGCGCGAAAACAGCGAAGGCGAATACTCGTCAATCGGCGGGCGCATGTACGAAGGCACCGAAAATGAATTTGCAACCCAGCAGGCGATCTTCTCGCGGCGCGGCACCGACCGCATCATGCGGTTCGCATTCGAACTCGCGAAAAAGGGCACAAAAAAGCACGTCACTTCCGCCACCAAGTCGAACGGCATTTCAATCTCGATGCCTTATTGGGACGAGCGCTTCAAATTAATGTCAGCGCAGTATCCCGACATCAAGACCGACCAGTATCACATCGACATTCTGACTGCGCATTTCGTGATGCATCCCGACTGGTTCGACGTCGTTGTCGGCTCCAACCTGTTCGGCGACATCCTCTCCGACCTCGGGCCCGCCTGCACGGGAACGATAGGCATTGCGCCGTCGGCCAACATCAATCCGGAACGTGAATTTCCGTCGCTGTTCGAACCCGTGCACGGGTCGGCTCCCGACATCTACGGCAAAGGCATCGCCAATCCGGTCGGCCAGATCTGGTCGGGCGCGATGATGCTCGAACACCTCGGCCATCCGGATGCGGCGAAAGCGATCGTCGATGCGGTTGAGGCTATTCTGGTGGAAGGCCCGCGCACGCGGGACGTCGGCGGCAAGTCCGGCACCACCGATATGGGCAAAGCCATCGCCGACGCGTTGTAGCGTCAGTAGCGCCGCTCGGCCTTGGGTTCCTCGCCGGGGCTGTAGAAGCGCTTGTCCTGCATTTCGCCGTTGAGAAAAAAGACCACGATGGTGCCCTTGTCGCCGCGCCATTTGCTTTGCGTGCTGGTGTAGTTCTCATCCTGCACCTTGACCGTGGTGTTGCGCGACTCGCTGGCGATGCCGAGTATGGTGGCGACCTGCGCCTCCTTCATGCCGTCGGTGATCTTGGTGTAATTGGCCGCGGTGACTTTCGAGCTGCACGCGGCGAGCGCCGCGGCTAACACCAGGGTAAGTCCCGTTCTCGTCAATGCTGTCGTCATAATTCTGCGCTCCGTCACCGCATTGTTTGACACATTCTAGCGCCGCCTGGCGCGGTCATGGCTAGCGCAGTGGACCCGCGCGCGCGGGCGCCGCGAATCCTCCCCGTGACTGCCGGATCAATCGATAGCGCCACCTGTGCGTGCCTATGTGTGGGCCCTGTCGCTTTTCCGCAACGCCGCTAACGTGCTGTAACTCCTTGATAGTCAAAAACAAAGTTAAGGTATCACTTTCAATTAACACAATAACCAATTGTTTATTAATATTTATTATTTTTATAACTCATTGCAAGCGTGAATTAGCCCTCATAAGTCTTTGTCCTGAAAACAGAAAACTGGTTTTCTGCGCTTGACCGTGCGACACGTTTTTCATATAGTGGGCGACGGTGGGAAAAAGTGGGAAAAATCTCACTCCCGCACCTCATAAAAGGGGGAGTCGTGTTTCGCGGTGTAGCTCAGTTAAGTCTCGACAGCAAAGGCAGGCTCGCAGTGCCCTCGCGCTACCGCGAAGGGCTGCTGGTGCGCTGCGCCGGCCGGCTCGTCATCACGGCCGACCACGACAAGTGTCTGCTCGTCTATCCGCAACCCGATTGGGAGCCGATCCAGCAAAAGCTGATGAGCCTCTCGAGCCTCAATCCGCGCATCCGCGATTTGCAGCGCCAGCTCGTCGGTTACGCCGAAGACACCGACATGGACGCGGCGGGCCGCGTGCTCATCTCGCCGGCGCTGCGCGACTTCGCCGCGCTCGGCAAAAGCGTCGTGCTCGTCGGGCAGGGCAATAAGTTCGAATTGTGGGACAAGGAAAAATGGGACCAGGTGCTCGAACGCGGCGCCGGTTTCAATGACGGAGATTTGCCGCCGGAACTGGAGGGCTTCTCGTTGTGAGCCTCGGCTCACACACCCCGGTATTGCTGCAGGCGGCGGTAGAAGGTTTGAGAGTGCGGGCGGACGGCGTTTACGTCGACTGCACGTTCGGCCGCGGCGGCCATAGCAGGGAGGTTCTGGCGCGGCTGGGAAAAGGCGGGCGTTTGATCGCGCTGGATCGCGATCCGGCGGCGATTGCAGCGCATGGGGACATCGACGATGAGCGGCTACAACTTGTTCACAGCAGTTTCAGCGGTCTGCACGACGTGCTGCGCGAACGCGGCATCGCACAGGTCGACGGCATTCTGCTCGATATCGGCGTGTCTTCGCCGCAACTCGACGATGGCACGCGCGGTTTCAGTTTTCGCGTCGATGCGCCGCTCGACATGCGCATGGATACGAGCCGTGGTACTACCGCTGCCGGATGGCTGGCCAGCGCGGACGAACAGGAAATAAGGGAGGTTATCCGCAACTATGGCGAAGAACGGTTTGCTAAGCAGATTGCAGCAGCGATTGTTGCAGCACGGGCGGGGCGCCCTGTCGCAACCACACGCGAGCTTGCCGGGATCGTGGCCAAGGCTGTCCGCACACGCGAGCCGGGGCAGGATCCAGCGACGCGCACCTTTCAGGCTTTACGGATTCACGTCAATCAGGAGCTTGAAGAGTTGACCCGGGTCCTGCCTCAATGCGTCGCAGCACTGGCGCCTGAAGGGCGGCTCGTCGTGATCAGCTTTCATTCGCTCGAAGACCGTATCGTCAAACGCTTTCTGCGCGCGCATTCACAGCCGCCGCAGATGCCGGCGCGTTTGCCGTTGCGGGCCCGTGACTTGCCGCGGCCGCCGTTGAGCCTCATCAGCAAGTTGCAGCGCCCCGCGCACGACGAAGTCGCCGCCAATCCGCGTGCGCGCAGCGCCGTGATGCGGATTGCCGAACGCACCGGGGAGTTTTTCGCTTGATGGCGCGTCTGAATCTTATCCTGCTCGCGGTGCTGGTGGTCTGCGCGTTGTCGGTGGTGACGTCGCAGCACAAGGCCCGCAAGCTCTATGTCGAATTGCAGAAGGAGCAGGATCTGGAGAAGCAGCTCGACGTCGAGTGGGGCCAGCTGCAGCTCGAGCAGAGCACGTGGGCGATGCACGCGCGCGTCGAAAAAATCGCCAGCGGGCAATTGATGATGCGCGTGCCGCCGGCCTCGCGCGTGCAGGTAGTGGCGCCGGAGACCGCGCAATGAACGCCGCCGCGCCCGGCATGGCGCTGACGATGCCGGGATGGCGTTCGCGCGCGCTGCTCGTGCTGCTGCTCGCGGGTTTCGTCGTTTTGCTCGCGCGCGCGGTCTATCTGCAGGGACTGAACAGCGGTTTTCTGCAAAAAAAGGGCGACGCGCGCTATGGCCGCGTGATCAAGCTTTCCGCCACGCGCGGCATGATCACCGACCGCAATGGCGAGGTGCTGGCGATTTCGACGCCAGTCGAATCGGTGAAGGCGATTCCAGCCGACGTTGAAATCGTGCCGGCGCAGGCAAAACGCCTGTCGCAATTGCTGGAGGTCGAAGCGGGCGAGATTTCCAAACGCCTCGCCGATACCAGCCGCGATTTCGTCTACCTCAAACGGCATCTGCCTCCCGAGCAGGCTGCGAAAATCGTCGAGCTCAATGTGCCTGGCATATTTCTGGACCGCGAATTCCGCCGCTACTACCCGGGCAGCGACTACTTCGCGCACCTGATCGGCTTTACCGACATCGACGACCTGGGCCAGGAAGCGCTCGAGCTCGCATTCGACAAGCAGCTCGCCGGCAAACCCGGCAGCCGGCGCGTGATCAAGGACCGCCTGGGGCGCATCGTCGAAGACGTCGAGAGCGTGCGCGCGCCGCAGCAGGGGCGCGATCTTGCGCTGTCGGTCGACGCCCGCATCCAGTACCTCGCTTACCGCGAACTGAAAAACGCGGTTGATGCCAATCGCGCCAAGGCCGGCGGCATCGTCGTGCTGGACGTGCAGACCGGCGAAGTGCTGGCGATGGCCAACCTGCCGTCGTATAACCCGAATAATCGCGGCAAACTCGAACCGCGGCGCATCCGCAACCGCACGGTGACCGATTTGTTCGAGCCGGGTTCGACATTGAAACCTTTCACGGTTGCCGCGGCCATCGAAAGCGGCAACTACAAGCCCGAAACCATCGTGCAGACCGGCTCGGGCCAGCTCGTCATCGGCAACGCGACCATACATGATGCCCATCCCGCCGGCGCTTTGACGGTTGCGCAGGTCATCCAGAAATCGTCCAACGTTGGTGCTGCCAAGATCGCTCTTGCCATGCCGGCAGAGACGTTGTGGGACATCTTCAGCAATGTTGGCTTCGGTACGCAGCCGCGCTCGGGATTTCCCGGCGAGGTGTCGGGCAAGCTACGCGCTCATGCGAGCTGGCGGCCGATCGAGCAGGCGACCATGTCGTATGGCCACGGTATCTCGCTGAGCCTGCTGCAACTCGCGCGCGCCTACCTCATATTCGCCAGCGACGGCGAAATCAAGCCGGTGACGGTAGTAAAGCTTGATACGCCGGCCGTGGCCACCCGCATCATCTCTGCCGCCACGGCTCAGCAGGTGCGCCGGATGCTGGAACTCGTCGTGCTCCCGGGCGGTACCGCGCCGCGTGCGCAAATCACCGGCTACCGCGTGGCGGGCAAAACCGGCACTGCGCACAAACTCGATGGCGCGACCTATGCGCCGAACAAATACGTCTCGTCGTTCATCGGCTTCGCGCCGGCGTCGGCGCCACGCCTGATTGTCGCAGTGATGCTCGACGAACCGGGCGCCGGCCAGTATTACGGCGGCACCATCGCCGCGCCCGTGTTCCGCAACGTGATGGAGGGATCGCTGCGCCTGCTGGGCGTCAAGCCCGACGCGCCGCTCAACAACGTGGTGTTGCCGCCGCCCGACGCCCCGGAGGTGAGAGAAGAAGTATGAACCTCCAGGCCCTCGATCAACTTCAGATAAAACGGCTGGCCACCGACAGCCGGTGCATCCGTCGCGGCGATACTTTCGTCGCCTATCCGGGCGAGACGCAGGACGGGCGGCGCTACATCGCGCAGGCGATTGCGCGCGGCGCGAGTGCCGTGTTGTGGGAGAAACGCGGCTTCCGCTGGAACCCCGCATGGCGCGTGCCCAACGCCGGTGTCGCGCAACTGCGCGCGCGCGCCGGCATCATCGCCGGCCGCGTTTACGCAGAACCCAGCGCGCGGCTGTGGATGATCGGCGTCACCGGCACCAACGGCAAGACGACGTGCAGCCAGTGGATCGCGCAGGCGCTCAACCATTGCGGCACGCGTACCGCGGTGATCGGCACTCTCGGCTACGGCATGCGCGGCACGCTGCATCCGCTTGCCAACACCACGCCGGACGCCGTGTGGCTGCAGGCGCAACTTGCGAAGTTTCTGCGGCGCGGCGCGCGCGCCGTGAGCATGGAAGTTTCGTCGATCGGGCTCGACCAGGACCGCGTTGCCGGCGTTGCGTTCGATGCCGCGCTCTTCACCAATCTCACGCGCGACCATCTCGATTATCACCGTACGATGCAGCGCTACCGGCGCGCCAAATTGAAGCTTTTCGAGGGCGAGTCGCTCAAGCACGCAATCGTCAATCTCGACGACGAATTCGGCGGCGAACTTGTTGAGCGGGTGCGGCGCCGCGGCTTGAGCGTGCTCGGCTACGGGTTCGGGCCCGGCAGCAAAGGCGCGCGCCGCGTGCCGCGCGTCAGTGGCGGCAATTACGCGGCGGGTGCCGGGGGCATGCAATTCGACGTGAAGACGCCGTGGGGACGCGCGACCGTCGAGAGTTCGATGATCGGCCGTCACAACGCCTCTAACCTGCTCGGCTCGCTGGCGACTCTGCTCGCGAGCGACATCAAGCTGAAAGACGCAGTGGCGACTCTCGGCGGCCTGAAGCCAGTGCCGGGGCGCATGCAAAAAATTGGCGGCGGTCGCCTGCCGCTGGCGGTGGTCGATTACGCGCACACGCCGGACGCGCTCGAGCAGGTGCTGCGCAGCCTGCGTGAACTGCTCTCCGGCGGGGACGCACGCCTCATCTGCGTATTCGGTTGCGGCGGCGATCGCGACCGCGGCAAGCGCCCGCTGATGGGGGCGATCGCTGCCCGGTTGGCGGACCGCGTCGTGATTACCAGCGACAACCCCCGTAGCGAGGATCCGCTCAGGATCATCGCTGACATCCGCAATGGCGCGTGCGGCGATTGCATCGTTGAAGCCGACCGCCGGCGTGCGATTGGGCGCGCGTTGCGCGCGGCGCGGCGCGGCGACATCGTGCTGATCGCCGGCAAGGGGCATGAAAATTATCAGGAGATCGCTGGCGTCAGGGCGCAGTTCGATGATGTCGCGGTGGCGCGCGCGGCCTTGCGGAGATCTCAAACATGATGAGCGTAGCGCAGGCGGCACAGGCGCTCGGCGTGCAGTACACCGGTTGCGATGTGAAATTTAACGCGGTGAGCACCGACACCCGCGCGATCAAGCCCGGCGACCTGTTCGTCGCGTTGCGGGGCGAGCGTTACGATGGGCACACGTTCCTCGCGCAGGCCGCGGCCGCCGGCGCGGTAGCGGCGATGGTCGAGCGCGCGAGCGACATCGATCTGCCGCAGATCGTAGTCGACGACACCACGCGCGCGCTTGGCCAGCTCGGCAACTACTGGCGCCGCCAGTTCAGTATACCGCTGGTCGCGGTGACAGGTAGCAACGGCAAGACCACGGTCAAAGAGATGCTCGCGTCGATATTGCGCGAGGCATGCAACAAAACTCAATCCTCAATCCTCGATCCTCAATCCTGTGTACTGGCCACGCGCGGCAATCTCAACAACCACATCGGCGTGCCGCTGACGCTGCTCGAGTTGCGCAGCGCGCACCGCTACGCCGTGATCGAGATGGGTATGAACCACGCGGGCGAGATCAGTTACATCACGCGCCTGGCCGAGCCGGACGTTGCACTGATCAACAACGCTGGAGTCGCGCATATCGAGAATCTCGGTTCCGAGGAAGCCATCGCGCGCGCC
>Ga0114978_10001598_pt1 | contig 19039 bp, 22 predicted proteins | sample S_140212_EF_Meta_FD_87027 | JGI IMG/M metagenome (GOLD analysis project Ga0114978, IMG submission 87027) | Freshwater microbial communities from Lake Simoncouche, Canada to study carbon cycling - S_140212_EF_MetaG | ecosystem: Environmental > Aquatic > Freshwater > Lake | place: Lake...
CGGGCGGGCATTGTTGTGACGCTATCTCGGCTCATTGGCTAAAGGTAGCGCGCATGGCCCGCTATAAAGCAGTTACCCTTAGCCCATGAGCGGGAACACATTAAATCGAATCTTCCTCGCCCGATTAGCCGGAACTGCAGTATTTGACCCTAACGGAGATCCAGTCGGCAAGGTGCGAGATGCTGTGGCGACCCTTCGCACAAATAATGCGCAACCTCGAATCCTTGGTTTAGTTGTTGAAGTGCCAATGCGTCGCCGAGTTTTTGTCCCTATTACTCGAGTTACCTCGATTGAAAGTGGCACCGTAATCATTACCGGTTTAGTAAACATGCGTCGTTTCGAAGTTCGCACTGGCGAAGTATTAGTTTTAGGTGACATGCTCGATCGTTCAATCACTTTGGTTGAATCTGATGAGAGCGTAATCGTTGAAGATATGGCGATGGAACAAAATCGCAACGGTGATTGGTTAATTAATAAAGTTCACATCATGCGCAAGTCGCGTGGACTGCGTCGCAAAGGTCCAACATCGACTGTGGCCTGGGAAGAATTAACTGGCTTTGCCAGCGTCGAACCAAACCAAGGTGTAACTAATTTACTTTACACATTGAGCACACTGCGTCCTGCGGACTTAGCAACCGTGCTGCAAGATTTAGCGCCAAAGCGTCGCGTCGAAGTTGCACGCGGATTAGATGATGAGCGACTTGCAGATGTACTTGAAGAGATGGATGAAGTACACCGTGTTGCGCTGTTAACTGAACTCGAAGGTGAACGAGCAGCTGACGTGCTTGGCGAGATGGATCCTGACGATGCAGCTGACTTGTTGCGCGAGATGGGTCAAGAGCGTGCCGATGCGCTAATTGAATTGATGGAACCCGAAGATGCCGAAGATGTTCTGCGGTTAATGAACTATGAAGATTATTCAGCCGGCGGCATGATGACAACTGAGCCATTGGTCATGTCAGCCGATGCCACAGTTGCTGAAGCGCTTGCCGCAGTTCGTAAAAGTGAAATTTCCCCAGCGCTGGCCTCGCAAATTTTCGTCTGTCGCCAACCACTCGAGACTCCTACTGGTCGCTTCATGGGAATCGTTCATTACCAACGTTTATTGCGCGAACCACCAGCAACTCTGCTGGGCTCGATCGTAGATACCAATACGCAAGGGCTTAATCCAGATGCGAGCTTGAACGAAGTTTCGTCATACTTAGCCAGTTATAACTTGCTCTCATTGCCAGTTATCGATGCCAACGACCGTTTGCTCGGTGCCGTCACAGTTGATGACGTGCTCGATCACTTATTGCCAGAGAACTGGCGTCATGATCACCGCGATCTTTCACGTAGTTCTATTAAAGTAAATACTGAATTGGAGGGCTAACCATGGCACGTCACAATGGTTTAGATACCCCGCGTAGCAAAGGCCGCACTCTTCGCCCAGATTTTGATCCAGAAACTTTTGGTCGTTTATCTGAAAGCTTTGCTCGCTTTCTAGGAACCGCACGGTTCTTGGTTTACATGACGGTATTTGTAGCAACTTGGGTTATCTGGAATACCGTCGCACCGACAAATATGCGTTGGGATGATTACCCATTTATTTTCTTGACGTTGATTCTCTCGCTACAAGCATCTTACGCAGCGCCTCTAATTCTGTTGGCACAAAATCGCCAGGCAGACCGTGATCGAATTCAGAGTAATGAAGATCGTGGGCAGAACGAACGCAATATTGCAGATACTGAATATTTAACTCGCGAACTTGCTAGTTTGCGAAGTGCGCTTGGCGATGTCGCTACCCGCGACTTTATGCGTAGTGAATTATCTGATCTGGTGCAGGAACTTGAGAAAAAATTAAGTACTCAGCCCAAGCCGAACGCCGACTAAAGATTTTGGGCGCACGATAATTCGCGCAATTATTTCATCAAATACTTTTGCAGCAGAGCTTTCGGGGTTAGAGACAACAACTGGAATTCCAGTATCGCCACCTTCTCGGAGCGCTGGACTAAATGGAATCTGACCCAAAATTGGCACATCTTTGCCAACTAACAGCGATAACCGTTTAGCAGTTTCCGCGCCGCCACCTTCGCCAAATAGCGAAATGGTTTCACTACAAGTTGGGCATGGGAATGCTGACATGTTTTCGATAACGCCAATTACTTGTTGTTTCATTTGGTGAGCTATGCGACCAGCACGTTCTGCTACTTCGGCAGCTGCAATTTGCGGAGTTGTAACAACCAAGATTTCTGATGAGGGAATTAATTGACCTAGTGAGATCGCTAAATCGCCGGTTCCGGGTGGTAAATCCAACAGGAGTAGATCAAGATCGCCCCAATAGGCATCAGATAAGAGTTGTTCGAGAACTTTGTGTAACAGCGGGCCGCGATAAGCAACCGCATCAGAGCGCTCAGGCTTAAACATCTCCATCGATACCGTCTTTACGCCGTATGACTCAAGCGGAATAAACATTTGATCAATGGCAGTTGGCCGCTGTCCAATTAAGCCCATTAAACGAGGAATTGAATGGCCATAGACATCGGCATCCAGAATTCCAACTTTCAAACCTTGGTTAGCAGCTGCGATTGCTAAATTGGCAGTGACGGAAGATTTACCAACTCCGCCTTTTCCTGATGCGACACCGATTACTCGGGTTAACGAATCAGGTTGCGCAAACGGAATAAATTTCTCGCGACCATTTCGTAATAGTGATTTCACATTATCGCGTTGCTTGTCTGACATTACACCGAAAGTTAAATCCACTTCGGAGATTCCAGCAATCGAACTAACGGCAGAAGTTACATCAGTGCGCAGCCGATCTTTCATCGGACAACCTGAAATTGTTAGCAATACATGAAGTTCGAGGCGACCATCTTTAAAATCAACTCGGTCAACCATGCCCAGCTCGGTTATTGAGCGATGTAGTTCTGGGTCCTGAACTTTTGCTAAAGCTTCGGTAACTTGATCTATTACGTTCATATAAGGTCCGGATCTATTTTGCTCTCGTAGGTTGGCTTACTTTTTTGCGGTACATCATCTTGTGCCAGTACATCGCTAATCTGCTTTTTAATGAAAGTCTTAGGGTTTAAATCAGATGGTTGCAGATCTTCAAAACCTGGACCAAGGTTCTCGCGCAGTTCGGCAGTTGCTGAATTTGAAATATTGCGCAACTTCTTAACTAACTTTGCTGCATCACTAGCTAATCGTGGCAAACGTTCCGGCCCAACTAAAATCATGCCTAGAACGGCTAAGCCAAGTAATTCACCAGCGCCGAGATCGAAGAACATTTGACTAGCCTATCGGTTGCATTATTTGCCAGCGATCAGGATTAACTTCGCAGTACCGCTCTGCTTGCCACGGATGTAGGTGATTGTGACCTCATCGCCCACATTGTGTGTGCGGATTTCAACGATTAATTCTTCGGGAGTATTTATCTTCATCCCATCAATGGCTGTAATTAGATCACCTGCGCGCAAGCCAGCTTTTGCCGCCGGGCCACCAGCCATGATCGCTGAAGCGTTTTTGGCAATTAGCGCTCCACCGCTGGTGTAATTCATATCTACTGAAACACCGATAACCGGATAAGTGGCTTTGCCATTTTTTATTAATTGATCAGCCGTCTTGCGAGCTTGATTAATTGGAATTGCAAAACCAAGCCCGATTGAGCCGGACTGTGAACCTAAATTGCTACCAAGAGAGGCGATTGCCGAATTAACACCAATTACCGCACCTGTCGCATCAACTAGCGGCCCACCTGAGTTGCCAGGATTTATTGCTGCGTCGGTTTGTAGCGCACTAATAAATGAAGTCGCACTGTTGCTATCGCCAGCAGTTACAGGGCGATCTTTTGCGCTAATAATTCCTTGAGTTACCGTGCCAGATAAACCAAGAGGTGAGCCAATCGCAATTACTGGATCGCCCACTTGGACTTTATCGCTATTACCAAATTGCAGTGCTTTTAATCCAGTTGCCTCAATCTTTAAAACAGCCAAATCGTAAGATGCATCACGACCAAGAATTTTGGCAGCAAATTCACGGCCATCATTTAACATTACTTTAATTGTTATTGCATCAGCTACCACATGATTATTTGTTAATAAATATCCGTTTGGATCAATCACAAAACCAGAACCAGTGGCGCCACCGTCTGCTGAAATTGTTTCAATTGAAACCACTGATGGCAAAACTCTGGCAGCCAAGCCAGCAACTGAATCCGGTGAGCGCTCAATAGTTGAATTCGAAGAAACTAAATTAACACCACTTAAAATTAATCCTTTCGTAGCATCGCCGCCAAGTACGCCGCCTAATAACCCGGCAACTAATGCAAGAACGACAACCGATGCTGTTGGCAAGGTTCGTTTCTTGCTGGCGCTTGCTTCGAGATCCTCAAGAAAGATTAATTGATTTGGTTTGCGGCGAAAGATGCGCGCTGTCTTCGACATGAGGCTATCTTGCTATAACTTTGTAGCGATCAACAAACCATCTCCGACTGGCAATAGTGAACTCTGCCAATGGTCACGGTTGGTTTTGATTCTCTTCCCAGCTTCGCGAAGCGCAATTGTCTTTGGGTCACGCTGTGCTGGATCTGGCACTTTGCCACCACCGAAGAACGAGTCGATAATCAAGACTCCCCCGCTACGCAAAATTCGATGCGCTTCATCAATTGTGTAAGTTAAATCAATTGGATCATGGCGCAAAATCACCAAGTCATATGCGCGATCGGTTAACTTGCTTAGAACATCCATGGCCGGATTTGTAATAAGGCGAAAACGAGCTGGTTCGATCTCGGCCTCATAAAAAGCCATCTTGGCAATACGAGCATGTTCTATCTCGTCATCAATAGAAGTAAGCGTGCCGCTATCGATCATGCCGCGCAATAAATAGAGGCTGCCCACGCCTGAACCAGTGCCTACTTCAACTACAGATTGCGCCGATAGTAGGTGAGCTAATTGCTGTAGAAAGACACCAGTTCCAACGCTTATGTCATTTGCACCAACTTCAACTCCGCGAGCACGTGCATGTTCTAGCACTAGATCTTCGGGATTAAAGTTTTCGGAATAAGTGAAAAGATCTTGAATCATAAAGATGAGATCCAGGTTGTTAGTAAGCGAACGCCAAAACCAGTACCACCTTTAGGATTTTCGCCAGCATCAACTTCGCTACGTGCAGTTCCGGCAATATCAAAGTGAACCCATTTACGATCGCCTACAAATTTTTCTAGAAATAGCGCTGCAGTTACTGAACCAGCGTTGTAGTCGCCTTTATCGGCAGTGTTATTTATATCAGCAATATCGCTTTCAAGCGCGTCAACATAATCATTAACTAGCGGCATGCGCCAAACCCGATCGCCAGATTTATCGCCTAGTTCGTGTAACTTCGCAGCTAACTTGTCATCACGCGAATACATCGCTGCATATTGTCGGCCAAGACCTAGGGTTGCTGAACCAGTTAAAGTTGCAATATCGATTAAGTAATCTGGCTTTAGCTTTAAGTTGGCATAAGCCAAACCATCGGCAAGAACTAACCGACCCTCAGCATCAGTATTTAGAACTTCAGTAGTTGTGCCGCCAAAATGAGTAATGACATCACTTGGGCGTTGGGCAGTGCCAGATACTGCATTTTCAGCACACATCAAGAGCGCGGTAACTCGAACGCGTGGCGCTAATTCTGGAAGTGCGCCAACAACAGATAAGACGGCAGCTGCCCCGGCCATGTCACTCTTCATTGCCATCATCGTGTCATAAGGGCGCTTCAAGGAATATCCACCGGTATCGAAAGTAATTCCTTTGCCAACTAGTACAACATGTGGCCAATTGCTAGAACCTTTTGGCGCATATGTGATTTCAATAAATCTAGGTGGTGATTTGCGCGAAGAATTTCCAACTGCACTTAATCCACCAAATGGCACTAATTCTTTGCCAGCTAATACTTTTACCGAAATATTGCGCTCTTTAGCTACCGTCTTTGCATTTGCGGCCATCCAAGCGGGTGTCTTTATATTTGCTGGCGTATGAACTAGATCGCGAGCGCGCCAGACGGCGGCTGAAACAGCGAGAGCACGTTTTAGGGCCAAAGTTGAAATAGAAAGATAAATTGTTGGCTTAAGTGGTTTAGCCCCACTCTTTAAATTCCAAATGTATGCACCCATAGTTGCTGAGATGGCATGTGCTGTTACATGAGTATCAGTTGTTGCGCAGAAAGTTGAAATGCTTTGTGCTTTACCTTTAACTTTGCGGCCAACTGTGGCACCTGCTGCACGCAAAGCAGCTATTGATTGATCGCCTAAGCCAACTAGCAATAGTCGTTCGGCTTTAGCATCTGGTGCACTAATCGGAAGTTCGAAAGATTCGCCAGCTTTTCCAGATGGTGCAAAAAATTTAAGTTCATCAATTAGATCGATTTCAAATGTGTCAGCAATGCTCTTAAGTAAAAGTGTCGAGCCAACTAACTTGAACTCTTTTTCAGCCTTTGGGTCTGAGTTTTCGACCGCAACAAAACCAAGGGCGATAATTTCACTGGACAGGGCGGACTTGAGATCCGCTGGGATCGCCTTTAACTCTGGAAAATGTGCTGGAAGAGACATAAGCGTGAGGCTATCTGATTACTACTTCTTAATCAGCCCAACCGCTGCGTGTAACGCGGCACTTAAATTTGTGGCTTCTTCAGCATTCATTTCAACGACTAAACGTCCGCCGCCTTCTAGTGGAATTCGCATAACTAGGGAGCGGGCTTCCTTAGTAACTTCCATTGGGCCATCACCAGTACGAGGTTTCATGGCAGCCATTGGAACTCCTTTAAAGATCTTACGCGGGTGTGAGGGAGAAGTATCTCGCATTTAGGGGGTGAAACAGAAATCAAGAACGCCAATTAGAGGCCGAGCAATGCGCTCAATCTGGACTTTCCGCTCGAAATCAGCGATTGAACTGCCCGTTCAGGCACCCCAATTAAGTTGGCAATTTCTGGGGCAGCTAGCCCGCGCAAGAGATGCATAGTCAAAATGATGCGTTCTTCTTCGGGTAACTCAGTGAGCACTTCGGCCAAGGTTTTGGCTGGTTTTGAGGCGCTCATAGGAGTACAGGCTACTAGCGATTGGTTAGAGATCTCCGAAAGCGTAAAAGTGAGATTCGCACGCCTAAATAGGTGGGCAGATAGATCAATATAAATACTGCTTTGGGGGCTTTGATGGTTTCTGACCAATCGAAGTTAGTTGCAACTTCTTTTTCGCCGGAAATATCGGTTAGCTCAAACTTACCGGTGCCTTTAATTATTCTGCCCACATGATCGACTTCGCATAATCGCGGTGGCAGCCAATTTGTAACCACCATTTTATCTAGTAAGCCTAATTTGAAGCCTGATTTAACCAGCGGACCAGTTAGCGCACTAATTGACGTACCAACTCCACTTCGGATATCGGAAGTAACCCAAACTCGTGTTTGCAACATCCAATCGCCTTGACTCTCCCAATCGGCAATTGCTGCCCAAACTTTATCGATGGGAGCTTTGATTTTAATTTGAATATTTATTTGATTAGCTGACAAGTTATTTCCCCAATTAAGCAACGCTGCTTAAAGCTTCGATTGCTTGATCCACACTTGTGCACCAAGTAACTAATTCGCGTTGCCCTGGCTTCACAAAGCCTTCTGCTTCGAGATGATCAAGCAGAGTTACCAGTGGTGCGAATGCACCATGCGGATCAAGAATTAAAACTGGCTTATCGTGAAACTTCAGAAAACGGCCAACCCAGATTTCGAAAAATTCTTCTAGCGTGCCGGGGCCGCCAGGTAAGGTAATGAAAGCATCTGCTAATTCTTCGATTTTAGCTTTACGTTCGCGCATTGACTCAACCACATGTAATTCATCGCTATCGCGGTCAGCAAATTCGATATCAACTAAAGATTGTGGGATAACCCCGATGGTATGTCCGCCGACTTCGCGTACCGCACGACCAATCGCACCCATTGTAGAAATGTGTCCGCCACCAGAAACTAAGCCCCAGCCTTGATTGCCGATGGCATTTCCAAGTTGGGTTGCAACCTCTTGATACTTCGCATCAATGGTCGGTGACGATGAACAAAAGACGGCAATACGCATGTCGGTAAGGATAGGGGCTAGGCTTGTCTTATGTCGCAACGAGCAGCTGGATATGGAATTGCCACTTTAATCGATGGTGGCGAAAAAGATGGCACCGTTCTTGATACTTGGTTCCCAGCACCTGTTTTAGGCAATCTGCCCGCAACTGCGCCAGCAGAGTTAGCTTCACTTGCAACACCTGACAATGCACGCGGTGTGCGCAGCGAAGTAGTTGGCGTTGAGATTGATTTAGCAACACCACCTGCTTCAGTTAGCGATGCCTACTTGCGTTTGCATTTACTTTCACATCGTTTAGTTAAGCCACATGGGCAATCACTTGATGGAATCTTCGGGATTCTAAATAACGTGGTTTGGACTTCTGTTGGTCCTTGTCCAGTTGATAATTTTGAAATCACTCGCGCGAACATTCGAGCAGCAACAGGGCAACACATTGCTGTTTACGGCGTAGACAAGTTTCCACGAATGGTTGATTACGTAGTTCCAAGTGGAGTACGCATCGCAGACGCCGATCGAGTAAGACTCGGCGCTCACTTAGCTAGCGGCACAACAGTTATGCACGAAGGTTTTGTAAATTTCAATGCCGGCACACTCGGAACTTCGATGGTTGAGGGACGAATATCAGCCGGCGTAGTTGTTGGTAATGGCAGCGATATCGGCGGCAGTGCTTCGATTATGGGCACGCTAAGTGGTGGTGGCAAAGAAGTTATTTCAATTGGCGAAAACTGCTTACTAGGTGCAAATTCAGGTTGTGGCATTTCACTTGGCAATAACTGTGTAATTGAATCTGGTACCTACGTAACTGCAGCTGCCAAAGTTTTGCTGCCTGACGGTGAAGTAGTTAAAGCCTCCACACTTTCTGGCGCTAACAATTTACTCTTCCGTCGTAATTCGCAGAGCGGCGCACTTGAGGCAGTAATGCGCACTGGCACTTGGGGCGGACTTAACTCAGTTCTTCACGCTAACTAGTTCTTCGGTAGTCAAAGAAAACCAAGCTGAAGGTAGCTTGCATTTACTGCGAAAAGTTTCACCGCTTAATTTAACTTTCTTGCCGTTACTAGATTTTCCTTCAATTATCTTCACCGTGCCGGTTTCATTCAATGCCAAAACCTTGACCGAGAACACATCCGGCAACCCAAAAGCAGTAGCCAGCACTGATTGCGGGATATCTCGTTTCCACTGATAAAAACTTGGGTTTAACTTGGGATCAAGTGACCAAGGGTCTGGAACCGAGAAGGTGTAGCCAACATCAGTCCCCCAAGCATTCTTTGAAGTTTCAGTAACCCCACCTGATGATGAGCCAAAATATGTTCGAATGGGCAATGAATTTCGAGTCACTACTAAGCCAGTACTTTCAGTAAGAGATGTGCGAGTTACTGCCGCTTTCCAAAGTTGCCCCCACTTTGGTTCAATTTCTTTGGCATACCCAGCAAAATTTTGATCACTAATTGAGGAATAAAGCTCGCAATCGCAGCTCTTTAAAACTTTGCCAACTTTGCTCATGGCATAACTTCTAGATGCTATAGCTTGAGCTTCCAGGGCTGCAGCTGGCCAAGAGGAAGGAACCTCACTTATCCCCCAAAGATACTCATCATGCAATCTAACTTGATTCACAATTTCTAGCCGATTGCCCAGTTTGGCATCTTTAACAACTTTTACTTGGATCTGCCCATAGCGATACTTAGTAGTTTTTTTCGTATGGGTTAAAGATAAAACAGAATCTGGCCCAGCTAAATATCTAGTGCCGCTCCAACGAATAGTTAATAAATCAACTGGAGTTAAGATCGTGGTAATACCAACTTGAGTAGTGGTTATTGCAACTTGCTTCTCGGAAATAGCTAACTTGACTGAATCTTTTGCTGATAAAACTGAAAGAAATTGTGGCTCTGTGCCATCACCAGAAATCAATTGCAATGACATGCCGGGCGAATCACTTTTTAAAGAGGCCGAAGTTAACTGGTGCCCAACATTTATTCGCAAAATTTGATCATCTGTTAATGGCGTTACATCACTGCTGGGATAGTAATAATTCATAATTGCCGTTGCGGTATCCCCCGCTAGAGCTAAGCCACGTGCGCCTATCTGACTCATGCCAACGCCATGTCCATAACCTTTGCCGGAAAATGAAATCGTGGCAGGAACTTCGGCTGAAGCTGAAGGAAGATTAATCAGCGCTAAAGTTGAAATCAGAATGGGCACAAGAGCGCCAAAGTTAGGACGTTTCAAGGTTAATCCTGCGGTACTAATGATTTTGGCGAGGTTAGAAAGCCTGCGCCCCAAGCCATCTGCATAGTTAATAGGACAGCAGGCATCATGATCTTTTCTAGTAAACCTTTGCCGAGCATGACTCCAGCTACTAACGTAAAACCTGCATAAATTACGGCTGGAAGATAGAGCAAAGGCAAGATGGTTGCTCCAGCTATTAATGAAAGTACTGAGCCAGCCAGTGCAAACGGTGGTGCTAGATATCGGTAGTTAATCGTGCCAGCATGTTTCCGAGATACAACACGGCGCCAACGGCCATATTCAAAATATTGCTTTGCTAGCGCTGTCAGATTTGGTCTTGGTCGGTAAGTAACTTCAAGTCGAGAATCAAAATAAATTTTGCCGCCACGTTCTCTTAATCGAAAATTAAGTTCCCAATCTTGGGCGCGAATGAATCTTTCGTCGAAGCCACCTATCTCATTTAGCGCTTCTCGTAAGAAGCAACCTAAATAGACCGTATCAACTTCGCCAGAGCCGCCACCAGTGTGAAACTTTGCAGCCCCTACACCAAGTGGACTACGCATTGCTCGGGCTACGCATTTTTCAAATTTTGTTTTGCCAACTGCGCCCATTAGTCCACCGACATTTACGGCGCCAGTTTTGCGCAGTAATTCAACGGCAATAGAAAGATAATTGCTTGGGATTTCGGCATGCCCATCAACTCTGACAATAATTGGTGAATTTGATTTTGCTAAGGCGAGATTTAAACCTGCCGCAGTTCGCCCAGTTGGATTTAAAACGACAACGACTCGTGAATCAGAACTAGCTAATTCATTTGCAATTTCTAGCGTTGCATCTTTCGATGGTCCTATTGCCAAAATTACTTCGAACTTGCCTTGATAATCCTGGGAAAGGATCGCTTTAACCGCAGCTGCTAAATGGTTTGCCTCATTTAGGACTGGCAAAATGATGGAGAGATCCGGTGAGATAGATAACTCAATTTTTTTCGGGGTAGGTGCGGTGGTCATAGCCCCTAAACCGTATCGTCCAAGTACGCTTTCGCCATGTCTTCGCCTCGCAAACACAGCCGTGCCATTCGGGCGATTACCTCAGTTTCGGTGGGAATTGTGGCCCTTTCTGCAATTGGTTGGCTGGGGCTAGGCAGAGTAAGCGGATCTCTTAATCGAACTGATGCATTTGCCGGCATTGATAACCGCCCCGATAAACCAACGAGTGCCATGAATCTATTGCTGGTGGGTTCAGATAACCGAACAGGTTTAACTAGAGAGCAAATTCGTGAACTTTGGGTCGGTGGAACTGAAGTCGCAGCAGGTGCGCGATCAGACACCATGTTATTGGTTCACATTAGTAAAGCCCGCGACAGTGCAGTGATTATCTCACTACCTCGAGATTCGTTAGTCGAAATTCCAGAGCATGTTAGTAGCTCAGACTCAACTAAAACAGTACCGGCCCGGCAAAACAAGTTAAATGCTGCCTTTAATTTTGGTGGAGCTCCGCTCTTGATTGAAACCATTGAAGGTGAAACTGGGCTCCGAATTGATCATTACATTGAGATAAATTTCCTAGGCTTTAAAAACATTATTGATGCACTCGGTGGCATTGATGTCTGTGTTAAAAAAGATATTAAAGACTCTAAATCCAACTTGCAACTTTCCGCGGGATTGCAATCTCTCAATGGAATTCAAGCTCTCAAATATGTGCGTACTCGCTACTTCGATGGGCAAGGCGATATTGGTCGAATGAAACGACAACAAGAGTTTATGTCTGCCGTATTACGAAAAGCAACCAGCACCAGTACTTTGTTAAATCCACTTAAATTGGTCAGCTTCTTTAATGCCGCGATAAAGACAGTAACCACTGATAATCAGTTTAATAAGAATGACTTATTAACTTTAGGGAAGCAGCTTAAAAACCTATCAGCAGATCGAGTTCGCACGCTTACCGTTCCTCTCTCAAATGCCAATGGTCGAGTAGATGGTCTTGGCTCGGTTGTAATCTGGGACAGTGTCTTGGCGCCTGATTTGTTTAGTCGCTTATTGAACGATCAACCTATTATTGATGAAGTAAAGGCGACACCTTCGGCGAGTGCCTCGCCAACAACTACTATCGTTGATAAATTCAAGACTGAAACCGCATCGGATAACGCATGTCCGAGTGCAAAATAAGGGAATGGTCATGAAAATGAAATTATCCGTTATCGGAACTGGTTACCTAGGCGCCACGCATGCTGCTTGCATGTCATCGCTGGGCTTTGAAGTAATCGGAGTTGATACCGATGCGGCCAAAATTGCGCAGCTAAGCAAAGGCGAGCTGCCATTCTATGAACCTGGTTTAGATACTTTGCTGGCCGAAGAAGTTAAATCTGGCCGCTTAACTTTCACAACTGATTTTTCACTAGTGGCCGATGCAGATATGCACTTTGTCTGTGTAGGAACTCCACAGAGTAAAGATGGCTTAGCCGCTGACTTAACTTACGTTCGTTCATCAGTTGCTGCAATAACCCCATACTTAAAGCCAGGTTCTTTGGTAGTTGGAAAATCAACTGTGCCGGTTGGCACCGCGCAGTCACTGCGTGAAGAACTACTGAAATCTGCACCACATGCAGATTTAGCTTGGAACCCAGAATTTCTACGGGAAGGTTTCGCGGTAGAAGATACGTTGCGCCCAAATCGTTTAGTAGTTGGAGTTACTAGCGATAAAGCAGAAGAGATGTTGAAGGAAGTTTATGAACCAGTACTCGCTCTTGGCACCCCCTGGATTCGGGCTGATCTACCAACAGCCGAATTGGTTAAAGTAGCAGCCAACTCATTCTTGGCAACCAAGATCTCATTTATCAATGCGATGGCTGAAGTTTGTGAAGCAGCTGGTGGCGATGTCACCGTCTTAGCAAAAGCTATTGGATACGACCCACGCATTGGCAATCGATTCTTACAAGCCGGTATTGGATTCGGCGGCGGCTGCTTACCTAAAGATATTCGGGCATTCATGGCTCGAGCTGAAGAGCTAGGCGCCAGGCAAGCGTTGGAATTCTTAACTGAAATTGATGCCATTAATTTACGTGCTCGTCAACGCGTCATCGATGTAGTGCGCGCAGACCTTTCCGAAGATTTAACTCAGTACAAGATCGCCGTCTTGGGAGCTGCTTTTAAGCCAGATAGTGACGATGTGCGAGATTCCCCTGCTTTAGATATCGCAGCTCAATTACATGCAGCTGGCGCCCAAGTAGTAGTACATGATCCAAAAGCGATTGAAAATGCTCGCAAGCGATTCCCTAATTTAGGTTTTGCTGAGTCAATCGAAGAATGCGTAACAGGGGCAGATTTAATCTTGCACTTAACTGAGTGGAAACAGTATCGAGAGCTCGATCCAGTAGCTATTAAAGCTCTAACTAAAGGAGTGATGATTATTGATGGTCGCAATGCTCTAGATCGTGAACTTTGGCGAGCAGCTGGCTGGAAATTCCACGCCTTAGGCCGTACGGATTAATAAATGAATACCACTGAAACAATTTCTCAAGCACTTGAGCTTAAGAATTGGGCAGTTGTTGGTTTAGGCAATAACCCAGATCGGCCAGCATTTGGCGTTGCCAAGTTATTGCAAGATAAAGGTCATCAAATTTTCCCAGTGCATCCAAAGGCTGAAATGGTTCATGGCGAACCTGGGTACCAATCGCTACTAGATATCCCAGTTCAAATTGATGTGGTCGACTGCTTTGTAAATTCAAATTTAGTTGGCGAGGTAGTTGATCAAGCAATCGCAATCGGGGCAAAGGCAGTTTGGCTACAACTCGGAGTTATTGATCAAGCCGCAGCAGACCGAGCTCAAGCAGCTGGACTTTTAACAATTATGGATAGATGCCCAGCGATTGAATATCAGCGCTTTATTTAAAGTTTAGTTAGAAGCCAGTTTTATGATTTCGGCGCGCAGTTAAACTAGCGCCTTTCGCTTTCGCTTCACTTTCTAATTCTTTCAAGTGCTCGGCAACTTTTTGCGAAATCTTTTCCTCGCTAATTCCTAAAATACGTGCTGCCAAAATTCCAGCATTCTTAGCATTACCAATTCCGACAGTTGCAACAGGAATTCCAGCCGGCATCTGCACAATTGAAAGTAGTGAATCCATGCCATCTAAAGTCTTTAGCGGTACTGGTACGCCGATAACTGGCAAGGTAGTAAGCGATGCCACCATGCCAGGTAAATGTGCAGCGCCGCCAGCGCCAGCAATAATTACCTTTGTGCCGGCACTTTTAGCACCTTGAGCAAAAGCAACCATTTCAAGTGGCATGCGATGAGCGGAAACAACTGCAGTTGAATATGAAATTCCGAACTTATCGAGAACTAAAGCGGCTTCTTCCATAACTGGCCAATCTGAATCTGACCCCATGATGATTGCTACATCACTCATCGATAACTCCGCCCATATAGTCGATCGCATGTTGTACTTCAGTAGTTAATTCTACGAGGTTTTCACCAAGCAAAGTCACATGGCCAATCTTGCGCCCAAGCTTAACTTCCTTGCGGTATTGGTGAATTTTAAGTTTTGGGGTGCGGGCAAGAAGATGCAGATAAGGGCGATACATATCTTGCTTGTCGCCACCTAACACATTCCCCATAACGGCATAACTAGCGGTCATCGAGGTGTCCCCTAATGGCAAATCTAAAATCGCGCGCAGGTGTTGCTCAAACTGACTTGTAACAGATCCATCAATTGTCCAGTGACCCGAGTTGTGTGGGCGCATTGCTAACTCATTAATGAATAACTGGTCACCTTTAACAAACATCTCAACTGCCATGACGCCAACCAATTTAATTTCAGCCGCGATACTTATTGCTATTTGCTGTGCTTGTTGGCCAAGTGCTTCGACTAAGTCCGGAGCCGGTGCAATCGTCATGGTGCAAATTCCATCACTTTGTACGGTTTGAGTGGGCGCCCAAGTTGCAGCTTGTCCATGCGGTGAACGTGCCACCATTACAGAAATTTCAAAATCAAAATCAATTAACTCTTCAACCAGTAACTTGGGATTTTCTAACAAGATTGCAGCAAGTTCACTTTCAGAATTAACTTTCCAGACGCCGCGACCATCGTAACCACCTGAGATTGACTTAGCGATAACTGGATATTCCAAAATTTCATTAGCTTTGGTGACAACTTGCCACTTAGGGGCTAGATAATTCACTAACTTTTCCCGCATAGCAGCTTTATCTTGCGAATAAATAAAGCTTTCCGAAGTTGGATAGAACTTAACGCCCTCGCTTTCGAGTGCTCTAACCACTGAGATCGGAATAAGTTCATGTTCAAAAGTAAGTAAGTCACATTTCTTGGCGAATTCACGAACCTGAAAAAGGTCGCGATAGTCACCGACTTCAAATTCAGCGACCTGCGCGCCAGAATCAGTTGCAGATTGCGCGAGTAAAACTAGATCTATCCCTAGTGCCGCTGCAGGCGCGGCAGTCATTCGGCCAAGTTGGCCGGCACCGATTATGCCAACACGAGGAAAGGACGATTTCACTTGCCTATCGTAGGTGAATCACATCGCCTACGTTAACTCGAGCGCCACTGGCCAACTGCAGTTCGCCCATTTCACTGATGCCCATCGCACGTGATTTGAGGATTTCACCCGAAGGTAAGTGGACTTCAACCTCTTTGCCCAAAGTAGAACTAACTTGGCGGTATTGCTCGATCGCAATACTCGAACCACTCTCCCAAAGCCCAATAGTGAGTGCGAAGTTCTTTAAAATCTCCGGCAAAATAACGTTGCGATTTAATTCTGCGAAATTCTCTAGCGCTAATGAAGTTGCGGTTGGCACAGGTAACTCAGATTTAGCCGTATCTACGTTTAACCCGATGCCAACTACGACTCCGCTATCTCTAGCCGCCACCAGAATTCCAGCAAGTTTCTTATCTCCAATTAATAAATCATTCGGCCACTTTAAATTGGACTTAACTTTCTCGTCCAGATTTTTTAACGCATTTACTAAACTCAGCCCAGCAAGTAATGGAATTGCACTCCACTCCAATTTGCTTCGCTTCGGTTCTAGATAAAGTGAAAACAAAAGTGCACTAGATTTCGTTGCTTCGAAAGTGCGATCTAATCTGCCTCGGCCGGCGCTTTGATATTCCGCTACATAGACATCACCGTGCTGCAGATTTTCTTTTCCGATAATTTCAGTTTGGGTGGATGTAACGCTTTGAAAAACACTTACCCGCCAGTAACTGCCGCGCAATGTTGCGTTCATCGCACTCTCATTTAGTGCTTCTCGAACCATTTCGACCTCCATAACTAGTACCGTAGGGGCATGAAGCCAGATCTGCATACTACTGCCGGAAAAATTGAAGATCTTCGCAATCGCCTTAACGAAGCTGTGCATGCTGGTTCTGCAAGTGCGATTGATAAACAACATGCCAAAGGAAAGATGACTGCGCGCGAGCGCGTTGAAAAACTAGTAGATGCCGGCTCATTTACTGAGTTCGATGAATTTGCTCGCCATCGTTCAGTCAATTTTGACATGGAGAAGAATCGTCCATACGGAGATGGCGTAATTATTGGTATTGCCACAATTGATGGTCGCAATATTGCTCTCTTCTCTCAAGATTTCACGGTAATGGGTGGAAGTCTCGGTGAAGTTATGGCCGAGAAGATCGTGAAGATCATGGAATACGCTCTTAAGAATGGCATGCCTTTAATCGGAATTAGTGATTCTGGTGGCGCCCGCATTCAAGAAGGAGTGTCGGCTCTCAGCGGATACGGCCGCATCTTTAGATTAAATACACGTTCATCTGGCGTAATTCCACAGATTTCATTAATTCTTGGTCCCTGCGCAGGTGGCGCTGCTTATTCACCAGCACTTACCGATTTCACTGTGATGGTTAATGAGACTTCACATATGTTTATTACTGGACCAGATGTTATTAAGACGGTAACTGGCGAAGAAGTTGGCATGGAAGAACTTGGTGGCGCTCATACGCACAATACCAAAACTGGTAATTCGCATTACTTAGCTCAAAACGAAGACGATGCGATCGATTACGTAAAGGCGCTGCTTTCGTATTTACCAAGTAATAATATGGATGGCGCACCTCATTTGCCAGCTACTGAAAGTTTAGAAAAGAAGTTAACCGATAACGCACTTGATGTATTAATTCCAGATAGTCCTAACCAGCCTTATGACATGAAAGTTTTAATTCATGCGCTGCTTGATGAAGGTGAATTTCTAGAAGTCCATTCTTTGTACGCGCCAAACATCGTGGTTGGCTTTGGTCGCATTGAAGGTGAATCAATTGGCATTATTGCTAATCAACCTCAGCAGTTAGCTGGCACGTTAGATATTAATTCCAGCGAGAAAGCAGCGAGATTCTTACGTTTCTGCGATGCCTTTAATATTCCGATTCTTACCTTGGTTGATGTGCCTGGCTTCTTGCCCGGAACTGAACAAGAGTGGGATGGCATTATTCGCCGTGGCGCTAAATTGCTTTATGCATATGCTGAGGCTTCGGTGCCGCTAGTTACTTTGATTACACGTAAAGCCTACGGTGGCGCATTCATCGTAATGGGCTCAAAATACATCGGTGCTGATATCAATTTAGCTTGGCCAAGTGCCGAAATTGCAGTAATGGGCGCTCAAGGTGCCGTAAATATTCTTTATCGCAGCGAACTAAAGGATGCGAAAGATCCAGAAAGCAAGCGAGCTGAACTAGTTACTGAGTACAACGAAACTTTAGCTAATCCTTATTTGGCAGCTGAACGTGGATATATCGATGCTGTTATCGAGCCAAGCCAAACTCGTGAATACATCACGAAAGCATTCCGCTCCCTAAAGACAAAGCGCGATGCGCTTCCGCCTCGCAAGCACGGAAACATTCCACTCTAATGACGGCGCCAAAAACTACATTTAGCGTGATCGCAGGTAGCCCTTCAGCGGATGAACTTGCCGCAATTGAGCTGGCTTTGGCCAATCACAAACGCGAAGAACTAAAACCGGTTGTTAAGCGAAGTGTTTGGGCGATGCCTTTGATGCGCACGCAACTACCACAAACAATTAAGTTCGGTTCAGGACGTAATATCTAAGATGACTAGATTGATTTTAGCTTCAGCATCTACTTCACGCAGACGACTTCTCGAGTCAGCTGGCTTGAAACCAGAGATTATCGTTAGCCATGTCGATGAAGAGACTGATTTTTTCAATGCGATGTCACCAGCCGATATGGTGATTGCACTTGCGATTACCAAAGCACATACCGTCCGCGAACAGATTTCAGGTGACGCTGTAATTATTGCCTGTGATTCCACCTTTGAATTCGACGGGGTTTCACTCGGAAAACCAGGTACCCCAGATATAGCTACCGAGCGAGCAAGTCGGGTGCGCGGTAATTCAGGCTTATTACATACTGGCCATTGCATTATTGACACCAGTAAAGATCGCGAGATTTCAGATCGCGTAACTACTAAAGTAACTTTTTCGGACATGACCGATCTAGAAATTGCGGATTACGTTTCAACTGGTGAACCATTACATGTTGCAGGTGGCTTCACTCTCGATGGTTTTAGTTCGCCATTTATCCCAAGCATCGAAGGCGATTACACCAACGTGGTTGGCATCTCAATGCCATTCTTGCGGGCTGCGATGACTGAACTTGGATACACCTGGCCGCAAGTAAAGGAGCTCGGATGAAACGTGTTCTGATTGCTAACCGTGGTGAAATTGCAGTTCGTGTTATTCGCGCTTGCGCTGATCATGGCATTGAGAG
>Ga0114978_10001601_pt1 | contig 19022 bp, 21 predicted proteins | sample S_140212_EF_Meta_FD_87027 | JGI IMG/M metagenome (GOLD analysis project Ga0114978, IMG submission 87027) | Freshwater microbial communities from Lake Simoncouche, Canada to study carbon cycling - S_140212_EF_MetaG | ecosystem: Environmental > Aquatic > Freshwater > Lake | place: Lake...
CGTGTCCCTGGTTCACATGGCGCACCATTTCCAACGCGGCAAATTCCCGCTGCAAACCACCCAGGATTTCCGGCGTGCCATCGGTCGATCCGTCGTCCAACGCCAGCACGCTATACCCGGTCTGCAACGCGTCGAAGACCGGCATCCACTCGCGAATCACCCGCTCCACCGAAGCCTCTTCATTGAAGACCGGCAACACGACGACAAGTTCCGCAACACGGTCCTTCATACCGGCTCATGAGCCCACCGGCTCCCACTCTGCGATGGCCCATCCTGTCCGGCCTTATCGCGGCAGCCCTTTGGATCACCCTCATATTTCAAACGTGGAGCCACACCCCTTTCTGGCCGGATGCCGCTGGATATACAAGCCATGTCGCGGAAGGACGCTGGGTGGCTCATCCGCCCGGTTACCCGTTCTTTGTCGCCCTCGGCCACGGATTCCATGGGCTCGGCCTGCCCGCCTATCCCGCCGTCCAGGCCGCCGGCCTTGTCCTCACCCTCGCCGCCCTGCCACTCCTTTTTCTACTCTTCCGCCGAACCTGCCCTCTCTCCGACGCCACCCTGCTCACCATCGCCTTTGCCTTCTCCTGGAATGTTCTTCTCCTCAGCCGCACCGGAACTTCCCATGCCGCCGATTTTGCCAGTGTCAGCGCCTTGCTCGTCCTCGCCACCTCGCAGAAATTCCGGGAGGGAAAATTTTCCCACCTCTTGCTTTACGGCCTCGCCATCGTGGCCTGCGCCGGACTGCGCTTCACCACCGCAATCATGATGGCTCCGTTCTTTGCCGTGGTTTTGTTCCGGCACCGGCGCACCGCCGGTTTATGGATCACCTGCGCGCTGGCTGGCCTGGCGGTGGCCATCGTCCAATGGCTCGTCATCCGACTTTCGGGCGGATGGGAGCCCTATTGCGCCTATTCCCACGCCATGCATCTCGGCAACCTGCCAAGCAGCCTCCTGCTCAGCGGCATTAATGGTGCCACTCTGCTCAATCTCGCCCGCACCATCGGTTGGTGGGCTTTGAGCATCGGACTATTGGCCATCTTTCCAATCCTCGTGCCTTGGAAAAAAATTCCATCCCTCACCCTCAACCAACGCGAACTTCTGTTCTACGGCAGTGCCTCCGCCCTCGGTTGCCTGGCTATGGCCGGACTCTATCTGTGCACCCATCCCGGCTACCTCTCCGCCGCGTTGCCCGGCACCTTCGCCTGCCTCTCCGCCATCCTTCCCCTCATCGCCCGCCAAGCCTGGAAAACCGGTGTATTTGCCTCCTGCCTCATTCTGGATGCCGGGTTTTTCCTGCTGGCCCGGCCCATCGCCCATCCCGCCACTTCCCGGCAGGCCGCCGCCACCGGACTGCTCCTCCAATACACGGGATCCGGCATGAAAAACTCGCTCTTCAAGACGACCTCGCTCTGGCTGCGCGATGCCGGACAGGACGATATCGTCCCCCAACATCGCCGCGAAGTGCTCGACAGCGATGCCGCACGTCATCAATCCTCCTCCCCATGAAAATTGAGCGCGCCCAAGGGAAATCCGCCCCCTCCTCGCACGCAGCCAAGGCGGACGCGATCCAGAAAGACCTCATCCGGCACATGACGTCCGGCCGACGCCTGGAGATCGCTCTTTCGCTCTACGCCACCGCCTGGGAGATCAAAGCAGGCTGGCTACGCATTCAACATCCGGCTTGGAACGAAACGGAAATTCAAAAGGCCACGCGGCACATTTTTGTGACCACTCATGCAGGAAGTTAATCTGATCACCAGCCGGCTCGACCAGTCGGGCATCGTCTACTGCCTCGTCGGCGGGCTCGCCGCCATCGCTTATGGGCGTCCGAGATTGACCCTTGATGCGGATCTTGTTGTGGCACTGCTTCCCGGCCACATTGATCCCCTCATCAAAGCGTTCCCACCGGAGGATTTCTATCTTCCCCCGGCAGAAATTCTCCTGGCAGAAATCCAGCGGGAATCGCGTGGCCATTTCAACATTCTTCATCAGCATAGTGCCTTGCGGGCGGACTGCTACCTGCCCGGGAAAAGTGCATTGGCTCACTGGGAACTCAAACATCGGCAACAGATCGAGAGTCCGCTTGGCACCTGCTGGTTCTCGCCCCCCGAAGCGGTGATCATTCACAAGCTGCTTTTTTATCGCGAGGGCCGCTCGGAGAAACACATCGAAGACATCCGCTCCATCTTGGAGACCGGAGCATTACGAGACCGAATAATCCTTGAACAGTGGATCACCGATTACAATCTGAATACTGAATGGCAAACCGTCGTCCATGGCGCGGCATAAATCCTTAATTTAAAATCTTACTTCCATGCCTGTCTTTCCAAATCCCTGCGTCTCCATCGTCATGCCGGTTTACAACGAGGCCGCGTTCGTGAGAACGTGGTCAAAGCTCCATCCTCCATCCATCCTTCCAGGGTAAAAACATTTTCCTTCTGGTTTTGATGCGTTGGCCCTGAATGCCCAAGCTGGAGCAACTGACACCGATTTTGAGACTTGAAACAGCAAATTTTGACAGAATGTCTATTTGCAAGTAGTCATTGAGTTCATGCAAGCATCTGTTGTCGATCTTCGCTATAAAACCAAGGACATCTTGGCTTGTCTCCGCAGGAAGCAAAAAGTGGAGTTGACCTGCCGTGGAAAAATCGAGGGCATCATTGTGCCGGTGACGGAACCTTCCGACCGTCCCCCCATGTCCAGCCATCCCGCGGTCGGGATGTGGAAGGACCAGGCCGAACCCGTCCCAGCCATGGTCAAGAGGCTGCGGGAGCCAAGATTCCATGTTGGTTGACACCGATGTCCTCATCTGGTGCCTGAGGGGGAACGCGAAGGCGGTGCGTGCCGTTGAAGTTCTCTCCCAAAGGGCAATCTCCGTGATCACACGTATGGAGCTCGTGCAGGGGTGCCGAAACAAAAAAGAACACCACCTTTTGCGAAAGTTTCTGAACGACCAGGAAGTCAAGGTCATCGAGCTTTCGCCGGAAATTGGCTATCGGGCGGACACTTGGCTGGAACAATATCATCTGGCCCACGGCGTGGGCGTGGCCGACTGCCTCATTGCCGCCACGGCGTCCATCCTCGGCCTGCCTTTACTCACCGCCAATACGCGACATTTTCGCTGCTTCCCCATCCTGCAGGTGCGCAGATTTGCCCCAGCCGATTAAACCCCGACTTCCCCCATGTCAGCTCAGACCCTGCCCACCGGCTCACGCCGGCAGCCACGTAGCCGCGTTCGTGAGAACGTGGCCAAAGATCCATCCTCCATTCCTCAGCCTTCAGCCTTTGGCCTCATGAAAACCTCAACGGGAAATCAACCTTGTAAATGAATCCCAAAGTTCCATCCACGCCCTGCGTCTCTATCATTATGCCGGTTTACAACGAGGCCGCCACGGTCGGCGCAGTCATCGCCATCGTGCTCGCCCAACCCTGCGTCGCGGAACTCATTTGTGTAAACGACTGCTCCACCGACGGTTCCGGCACGGTTCTCGACACTCTGGCAGCGGCCGATCCGCGCATCCGCGCCTTCCATCACCCTGTCAATCAGGGCAAGGGTGCCGCGCTGCGCACCGGCATCTCCCATGCCTCCGCCCCCCTCGTCATCATTCAGGACGCCGATCTCGAATACGACCCTTCGGAATATCCCCGCCTCATCCGCCCCATCCTCGCCAACCATGCCGACATCGTTTTCGGCTCGCGCTTCATCGGCTCCGAGGAACACCGCGTCCTCTACTTCTGGCACTCCGTCGGAAACACCTTCCTCACGCTGCTCTCCAATATCTTCACCAACCTCAACCTCACCGACATGGAGACATGCTACAAAGCCTTCCGCCGCGAGATCATCCAGTCCATCAAAATCGAGGAACCCCGCTTCGGCTTCGAACCCGAAATCACCGCCAAGGTCGCACGCCTCGGCGTCCGCATCTACGAGGTTGCCATCTCCTACCACGGCCGCACCTACGCCGAAGGCAAAAAAATCGGCTGGAAAGACGGCTTCAGCGCCATCCGCTGCATCCTCAAATACAACCTGCTGGCCAAACCGAAAGCGTAGCCGCACCCCTTCCATCTCCCTTTTGCGATCTTTGTGTTCTTTCGTGGCTAAAATTCCGGACCCCCTTCCCTGGTCGCCTCCACCCCTTCGGAGCAAGCGTGCCGCTTGGTTATGTCGCCCGGCTCCATTACGGTTAAATTCCTGAATTTTTCCGACTCAGTTCTCCAACCGCCGCTTTCCCAATGAAAAATGTCCTCGTCACCGGTTCCTCCGGCCTCATCGGATCGGAGGTCAGCCTTTTCTTCGCCCGGCAAGGCTGCCGCATCCACGGCTTGGACAACAACCAGCGCGCCGTGTTTTTTGGGCCGCAGGGCGACACCCGCTGGAATCAGAATCGCCTCACCCAAGCCATCCCCGGCTACACCCACCACGAACTCGACATCCGCGACCGCGCGGGCGTGCTGGACCTCATCGCCACCGTGCGGCCGGACTCCATCATCCACACCGCCGCCCAGCCCTCGCACGACCGCGCCGCCGCCATTCCCTTCGACGACTTCGACACCAATGCCACCGGCACCCTCAACCTGCTCGAAGCCGCCCGCCGGCACTGCCCGGAATCCCCCTTCATCCACATGTCCACCAACAAGGTCTATGGGGACCGTCCCAACACCCTGCCGCTGGTGGAGCGCGAAACCCGCTGGGACTACGCCGATCCTGCTTTCGCCGAAGGCATCGCGGAGGACTTTCCCATTGACCAGAGCAAACACTCCCTCTTCGGCGCATCCAAAGTCGCCGCCGACATCATGGTGCAGGAATACGGACGCTACTTCAACATGCCCACCTGCTGCCTGCGCGGCGGCTGCCTCACCGGACCCAACCACTCCGGCGTCGAACTCCACGGCTTCCTCAGCTATCTGGTCAAATGCAACCTCGAAGGCCGCGAATACAAGGTCTTTGGCTACAAGGGCAAGCAAGTCCGCGACAACATTCACTCCGGGGATGTCGCCCGTTTCATGTGGGAATTTGCCCAAGCCCCCCGCCCAGCCGAGGTCTATAATCTCGGCGGCGGCAAACCCAACTCCTGCTCCATCCTCGAAGCCTTTCAAATCGCAGAACGCTTTTCCGGACGCCCCCAAGTCTTCACCTATCTCGAGGAAAACCGCATCGGCGACCACATCTGCTACTACAGCGACCTCCGCAAAATGCGCGCCCACTATCCGAACTGGAGCGTCACCATCTCCCTTGAGGAAACCATCCGTCAGATCGTGGAGGCGTGGAAAACCCGGATTTCGCCGTAAAACATCAAACCGAAAATGGAATCTCACAGAAGACAACCCGCATGGAGGGACATCGCCCCCGATGTCCGCAAAGGTTGGAGCACAGGCTTCAGCCTGCCGCCGAACAGCTCCGCAAAGCGCGTTCCAAACGCGGACAAGATGTCCACGCTCCTTTAAAGCCCACCCGTCTCTTTTTTGCGATCCTTGCGTTTCTTCGTGGCTAAAATTCCCATCGTTTTCGAACCAACATCCACGCAGAGCCCAACCCGGACATCTAGCTCGGCGGCGATTTGGGTCCTTCTCTCGGCCTGGCTTGTGGCAAGCGGATGGAGTCTCTCTTTAATCGGCCGCCTCAATGCGGTCGGCTATGGATTATCACTCGCGGTTTTCGCATTGGTCCTGTTCGGATTGATCCGGTATCATTTCTTATCTCCCGGGTGGCCTCGACTCTCCCGTCTGCGACGCCGGTTCATGCGGCCCTTCCCATTGATTTTTCTTATCTGCCTGGCCGGAGCATTTGTGGGAGGCGCCCTCTATGCCCCGACGAACTACGATGGAATCACCTACCGTCTTCCCCGGATTTTTCATTGGCTGAGCGAGGAGCGATGGCACTGGATTTCCACCTGGAATGGCAGGATGAACTACAGCGCCACCGGCTTCGAGTGGCTGATGGTGCCGGCGTTCGCAATTTTCCGCACGGACAGGCTGTTTTTTCTCATCAATGTGATTTCGTGCGCCTTGCTTCCCGGGCTTATCTATTCCGGTTTCACTTTGCTTGGAATCTCCCGTCGTGTGGCGTGGGCCTGGATGTGGTTGCTGCCGACCGGCTACTGCTTTGTGACTCAAGCCGGCAGCATTGGAAACGACTCTTTCGCGGCCGTTTACTTTCTGGCGGCCCTCGTCTTCGGACTCCGGAGCTGGCGAAGCCGGAGCCTGTTCCATGTCTTCCTGTCCCTGCTTGCGTCAGGCCTTCTCACCGGCGCAAAAGCCAGCAATATCCCGCTCCTCCTTCCCATCGCCATTGTCCTGATCCCTGGAATTTGGAGAACACTAGTGGGTCCGTGCAGTTTAAGAACGCCGACCAGTGCCCGGGCGCGCCTTCCTCTCTCCACATCACGTTCACCACGGCCCTCATCTTTCGCCAGATTCTCCGGGTGCAAACTTCTCTTTCTCAAACTTGCGATTGTTCTTCTTTGTTCGCTTTTGGCCGCACTCGTCTCATTCGCCCCTCTTGCCATTATCAACATCCGACAGACGGGAGATTGGAGCGGAGATCCCTCCAATGAAGGTAAGATGAAGCTGAAAAATCCCGTTGCCGGGATCGTCGGCAACGGGTTGCAATTGGCAGCAGGTTGTCTGGCGCCTCCCGCCCTCCCGGGGGCAGGCACGTGGAACCAGTTTGCGAAGCACCTTATCGAATCCCCCTCTTTCAGCCAGTTGCACATAAACTTTCCCCGTCTTTCGCTCACGCTCGTTGAACTTCCCACCGAGGAAGGTGCCGGCCTCGGACTCGGTATCACCAGCCTCTTGATTGCATCCGTTCTGGGAGGTATTTGCCTCCGCCCCCGCCGCATCCAATCCGGGCTTGCCCTGCTTGTCGGACTGTGTTGCTGGATTGCCTTGGGGGCATACATGGCCAAGCTGGGTTCGGAATGCACAGCCCGCCTTATCGCGGCCTATTACCCCGGGCTTATCATTCCTGTCCTCGCGCTCGCTCCCCAGGCCCGACTCGTAACGCACCGCTGGTGGAAAGGGGTCGCCATCCTTGCCGGTCTTTCAGCGCTGATTCCTTTGGCGCTCGCCCCCCCACGGCCTCTCTTTCCGGTCAGCGCACTCCTCAACCTTGCGGAAAAAGCCGGGGCCCCCGCTGCGATCCTCCAGCGCGCTCAGACAGTTTACTCGGTCTATGGAGATCGCAATGACTCCCTTGCCGTCATACGCGAGCGCCTGCCGGCATCGGTAAAAACAATCGGTTTTTCTGGAACCAGTGACGAATCGGAGATTTCTTTTTGGATGCCATTCGGCGAAAGGACAGTCGTCGATTTGGTGCCCGTTAACAGAAAATCACCTCCGCTTGCGGGTCTCGATTGTGTGGTCGGCTCAACGTGGGGATTCAATGATCGATTTGGCCTCACGGCTCAACAATTCGCCGAGCAGGCTGGTTGGAAAATCGTATGGTCAGACACAATTCCGACACGCGCCGGGAGTCCTCCTCCCCGGTGGTTCGTCATCATTCCGAGTGGAGCACGCGGAGAATTTTGAAGTCCCGCTTGAGAGCAACCTCTCATACCGTTGAAAAACCCATCAATCCCTCTCAGAGATCTGTTCTTCACCCCTTCCAATCAAAACACCTGAGCCCGCTATAATTATGCCTGTGTTCAACGAGCAGGCCTCTCTCAGGAAAGTGGTCTTGGAATGGGTACAGGAGGTTGAAAACTGGACGGAGAGTTTTACTTTTTGGCGATCAACGATGGATCAAGTGACAATACCGAACCATTGCCGCTGAGACTTCGAGAACAAGTCGGAGAGCGGCTCGAAGTCATAATATTGGGATGCCAGGCATGATGCTTACATTAGCTTTATCGCTTGTGGTTGCAGTTCCGCTACTCATTAGTTTTGAAAGGCCTTTTGATAGAGCAAGATATCGCATAAGGTAAGTTTTTGTGTATTCACGCCCTCCTTTTCAACAGCTCAAGCAGCAATCTGATTTCCGCTCAAATAGCTGGATCACCCTGGGTCACCAGCGACACTTTACACGGGCAATTCATTCACTTAAAATGGTATTTCATGTCACGACTCGTCATTGAAGCTGGAAAAACGGAACGCCACTATTGGGCGGACCTCTGGCGGTATCGCGAACTTTTCGGTTTTTTGGCCTGGCGCGATATTTTGGTGCGCTACAAGCAGACCGCCATTGGCATTCTCTGGGCGGTTCTGCGTCCGTTCCTCACGATGATTGTCTTCACCTTCATCTTTGGAAAGCTGGCCAAGCTTCCTTCCGATGGCATCCCTTATCCCATTCTCGTTTTCGCCGCCATGCTCCCATGGCAGTTCTTCGCCAGTTCGCTGACCGAGGCCAGTAATAGCCTCATCTCGAATGCCAACATGCTCAGCAAAATCTATTTTCCGCGTCTCGTCCTCCCCACTAGCGCTGTGATCGTGAGCATGGTGGATTTTTTTATCTCCTTCGTTATTCTGGCCGGAATGATGGCCTGGTACGGCATTTGTCCCACCTGGCATCTCCTGGCCCTTATCCCACTCACCGCGATTGCCTTCCTTGCCAGCATGGGCGCCGGGCTCTGGATCGCGGCCCTCAATGTGCAATACCGGGACTTTCGCTATATCGTCCCCTTCCTTGTTCAATTCGGCCTTTACATCTCACCGGTCGGCTTCAGCAGCTCGATCGTCCCGGATAATCTCCGCTTTTGGTATTCCTTGAATCCGATGGTCGGAGTAATTGACGGATTCCGTTGGGCCATCGCCGGTGCCCAAACCCAAATCTACTGGCCCGGCTTTGCCCTCTCGCTTTTCGTCATCCTAGCCCTCCTCGTCACCGGCATCTGCTTTTTCCGAAAAATGGAACGCACCTTTGCGGATGTGATCTGAAGCCTGAAAACGGAAATCACCTTTCCTTGAAAAAGTTGCTGGTAAGATTCCCCTCTGCCCGTGGCCGTCGTTTGGTGCCTTCCTCGATCCGATCACGCTGCGGGTGCATCCCACTTGCCCAGTCGATCAAGGCGATAGAGACAGTTCGTCAGCGCAATTTACTTTCTCTCAATTATTTCTTTGACAAGAACGCTATCCATGAATAGCATGGATACATGCAAAAGATACAAATTCTTTTCCCTGATCCTGTAATGCGCAAGCTCAAAGAATTTGCAGCAACCGAGGATCGTCCCATCAGTGAAATTGTCCGCCGCGCAGTGGAGCGGGTGCTCCAGCAAAGCCCCCTGCCATCGGCTCCCGCCAAAAAGTTCCCAGTCTTTCATGGGGGAGGGGTTCGGATTTCGGCCGCGGACATGAAGCAGGCGATTTACGGGGACGATGAATAGCCTCGATACGAATATTCTCGTGTATGCAGCGGACGAGGACGCTGTCGAGCACAAGGCTGCGGGCGCTGTTGTTGACGAGATGCTGGCGAACCCGGAGAAGTGGATTATCGCCGATCAGGTTTTATTTGAATTTTACAGGGCAATAAGGAATTCGCGCATTTTACGGCATCCGCTTGGCGCACAGGAAGCCGCATTGCGGCTAAAGTTTCTGCAAAGCGAGAGCGGGGTGGCCCGGTGCTGCTATGACCTTGGTCAGTGGGACGGGGTCTTTTCCCAACTGGCAGAGAGCGGGACCCCGGCGGCAAGAACTCACGATATCGTTCTGGGAGTTACGCTGAAATCAAATGGCGTGAAACGCTTTTTTACCCGCAACACCAAGGACTTCCATTCGATTGGCTTCCCCGAACTCATCAATCCCATAGACGGCCACCCTCAGAGATGAAGCAGGGACGAAACCCGAATAAACTGCACGGAATTTGGCAGAGGATTTCGCCTCTCTTGGCAAAAATTGCTGGTAAAGCTCAAGGGACACCAACCCCACTATTACTATGAAACTAAAACCACAAACAGATGTGGGAATCGACGTTCATACCAATCCCGAGACCATGGCTACACGGAAACTAAAAAAACCACATGATACCAGAAAAATGGATTGATCAGCTCTGCAAGCTTCGCTGCCGACTGAATTTGAATAGTCGGGCAGCGTTCCTTTTGCCTTTTGCCTTTTGTTTCGAGCGTGTAAATTCCATAGGACATGCCATCTGCCGCCAATCAAATCCGCGAAGATATTCTCAGGGATCCGCGATACCCAGTGCATCGGATAGCGGATGATCTCCGGCCCTATCTTGAGGTCTTGGTGGAGCAGTTTCATCCCGAGCAGGTGATTCTCTTCGGCTCCTATGCTTACGGGCATCCAGGCCAGCACAGCGATGTGGACTTGCTTGTGGTAAAAAACGGCGTGAATTCCTCACTCCGCCAGCGTATAGAAATTCGAGACTCGTGGTGGAAAATGGAACGGAACACCCACCTGCTTCCATTTGATCTGATCATCGTATCTCCCGACGAGCACAGGCAGCGATTGGCTGCGGCTGCGGGATTTTACGACACCATCGTCGAAAAGGGATTACCGCTGATATGAAGACCAATGAAAGCAGCCCGCAGGATTGGTTTCTGCTGGTTAAAGAACGCTTGGAAAGCACGGGCGCCCTTGTTGGTTCAAGAGCGATCGGTAAAATGCTTGTCACCATGCTAAAAACCCCCTCCCCATTCTTGATCTCTGCTCGCTAACCTCTGACTTCTATTCATGTCCGACGTCGCCATCTCCGTTCAAAAGCTCGGCAAGTGCTATAGGATCCAGCACCAAGCCAAGCGTGGTGTAAAAAACTACCGCACCCTCGGCGAAACCCTCAGCTCCGCCCTCACCGCCCCCTTTCGCAAACTCACCTCCGCTTTCCGCCCCCCGCCCTCAGATCTCAGCCCTCAGGTTTCAGGTTTCTCTTCGTCCGAAGACTTCTGGGCCCTCAAGGATGTCTCTTTTGAAATTCCTAAGGGCAAGGTCGTGGGAATCATCGGCCGCAACGGAGCCGGAAAATCCACCCTGCTCAAACTTCTCAGCCGCATCACCGAGCCCACCATTGGTCGAATTGAGATGGAGGGCCGCGTTTCCAGCCTTCTTGAAGTTGGGACCGGGTTTCATCCCGAGCTTACAGGACGGGAAAACATTTATCTCAATGGGGCCATTCTTGGCATGCACCGCTCGGAGATTCGAAACAAGTTCGATGAGATCGTGGCTTTTGCCGAGGTGGAGAGGTTCCTTGACACCCCGGTCAAACGATACTCCAGCGGGATGTATGTGCGCCTGGCCTTTGCGGTGGCAGCACATCTGGAGCCGGACATCCTCATCGTTGATGAGGTCCTTTCTGTCGGCGACGCCCAGTTTCAGAAAAAGTGCATCGGAAAAATGCAGAGCGCCTCGGAGCAGGAGGGCCGCACTGTTCTTTTTGTGAGTCACAACCTGCAGACCATCAGGCAGATGTGCGAGCGGGTGGTTCTGCTGAAGAAAGGCGAGGTGTCATTCATCGGCGATCCTCATGCCGGAATCAACGGCTACCTCAACCAGAACGCCAGTGAGCAGACCGCCGCTATTGATCTCACGACCTATCCACGGCAGCGGGAGCATGATGGGGCCCAATTGGTGAGCCTCAGGTTCCTGAACGAACAGGGGGTCGTCTCCCCTCGCGTGCCATGGGCGTCCGATCTCCTGGTGGAAGTACGGTTCCGGCTCGACCGGCGGCTTAAGCGCCTCGACATCCCGATGGCCGTGACACACGCGGAGGGATTGCGCGTTTTTTCTGAGGCTTATACCGACCAGCTTCCGAGACTCGATCTTGAGCCGGGGGAGTATTCCGTGCAACTCCGGATCCCCCTGCGATTCTTCAAACTGGAATCGTATTTTTTCGCCATTGGCCTTTTTGACGAAGGCCGGCACGGGGATTTTGTCGAAGGGCTCCCCATGCCTGAAATATTCAATGAAAATGCCGATACGCACATGGAATCCCATCGCTGGGGGGTCGTTCGCATTCCCGTGAAATGGGATGCTGTCAAATCAATGAATTCCTAGAACCTCATCAATCTCACCGCATGATCAAACTGTTAAAGAGCCTTTACAGGTCGCTTCCGGTTATCAAGGAGCTGAACGCCATCAAGGACCGGTTGGGGTGCCTTCCTTCACACTACCGAGTGATGGAAGCTGCCAACATGCTCCAGGCCCTGGAGGCACTGAAAGCCAGTGATGAACGCTACCGTGATCCGAAACGCCTCATGGTGCACGGGGCCCAATATTGGTCACAGAATTACGAGGACGGCATGATCGCCGAAATCTTTCGTCGGGTGGGTGTCACTTCCCGCACATTTTTGGAAATTGGCGTGGGCGACGGCTCTGAGAATAACACCACCGCATTGCTCTCGGCCGGATGGAGCGGCTGGTGGATTGACGGAGACAGCAAATCTTGCGAATCAATCTCCGATAAGCTCAGGACCACGCCGGCTTTAGCCTCAAGGCTGCAAATTAGGCAGGCCCTTGTCTCGCGGGAGAATATCCCGGGAATTCTCGCAGAATTGAAAGTCCCGACTGAAGTTGATTTGTTCTCTCTCGACATAGATTTAAACACCTACCATATCTGGGCCGCACTGAGAGATTTCCGCCCGCGCGTTGTCGTTGTGGAATACAATGCCGGCATTCCGCCCGGACAAGCCTGGATTCATCCCTATGAACCGGATAAGGTCTGGGACTACAGTCAGGACCAGGGAGCCAGCCTAAAAGCCTGTGAGCTGCTCGGGCGCGATTTTGGCTACAGCCTCGTCGGATGCGACATTATCGGCATGAACGCATTTTTTGTCAGAAATGATCTTTTGGCGGACCACTTCGCGGGGCCGTTCACCTCGGAAAACCATTATGAGCCTCCCCGCTATGGTTTATACTATCGCTGGGGCCACCGATCGCTTCTCCATGTCTGATTTCATCGCTCCTCGACCAGTGGAAAGTTTTCAACCCGACGATACCCATACCACGCGCCTTCCGGCAGGGTGGATTTGTGGCGATGTCGAGGTAAGGAATCCTTTCCAGTCGATCCAGCTCCCGTCGCTTTGTCGTCAATACGTAAAATTGTATTACCATACCAACCGGAGCGGCTTCACCGGTGCGTTTAAGGTTTTGATCCGGGAGACGATTCTGGGTTTTGAAAGGCGATACAGGGGAGGCATTCGCGGCGTTCTCTCGCTATCCATCGACGGCGCGGAACACCGGTTCAGTTTCAATCCGCTGAATACCCAATTTCACAGCGTGTATGCCCCCCATCACGCCAATGGATATGAACCAGAGACCGCAGTGCTCATCGACCTCTTGCTCCCTCAAAAAGGGGTCTTCTTCGATGTCGGGGCCAACTGGGGTCATTTCTCTTTATACGCAGCATCCCAAAAAGGGTTTGCCGGGCAAATCCATTCCTTTGAGCCGATGCCGTCGACATTCAAAGACTTGGTCGCATCAATCAAGGAGACCGGTTTGGAGCGCGTCATAACTGCGCATAATCTCGCCCTGTCGGATTCGGCCGGTGGGGCACGCATGATTATTCCAGACGGCGTGCACAGCGGCCTGGCGATGATCTCGAGCGAGAGTGCGGGGATTCCGATGCACCTCGCCCGCCTGGATGCACTCGACTTGCCCAAACCGGATCTCATAAAGATCGATGTGGAAGGCCATGAGGCCGCAATGATCCGAGGGGCCGCTGCCACAATCTCGGCAAGCCGTCCGATGATCCTGTTCGAGAGTGCTGCGCGTGGGCCGTTGGAGGACATTTTTAATCCGTTTTTCGAATTGGACAGGCTGGGCTACCAGTTTTTTGTTCCTTCATTTGTCCGCACGGAAGGTGGTTTCCGTTACTTGGTCGGATATGGAGACAGTCAGAACATTAAAGGGCCGGCCTCTCTCGCTCTCGTGCCCTGTGATCCAACTACGCGGTTTCTCATGACCGGGCAATTTAATGTGCTCGCCTGCCATGCAACACGCATTGCGGATTTGAGTCATGCCATTCGAGTTCCGTGATACATCGATAACCACTGTGGAGAAGATCCTCCGGCCGGATTCGCACTTCAGATTGCAGAGCTCAAGATGTCTAGCCCAGATAGAAAACGCGTTGATGGGCCGTCCCGACACCGTTCTGTTTTTCGGGGCAGGGCTGGGCGATGATCTTCTGTGCAGCACCGTTGCTCATGAACTGAAGAAAAGAGGCGGCGGGAGGATTGTCATGTTTTCGCAGACCCCCTCTCTCTTTCGCAATAACCCTGATGTGTCCGCGGTGTTTAAATGGGGTTATCCCACTGTCGGCAGGCTTCGCCGTTGGGGGTTCAACGTTTGCATCCCGCAGTATGCAACCTACGATCAAACAACTGATCGCGACATCACGCCAAACCAACCTGCACTCATTACCATGTGCCGCATGGCCGGCATGAGCGGACCAGTCGAGCTCCGCCCTTATCTCTATCTCCTCAAGAGGGAAAGGGAATGCGGAAGACTGACTGGTAACCAAATCGTTATTCAATCTGCCGGTTTGGCAATAATGAAGAACAAAGAATGGCTACCTGGGCGCTACCAGGAAGTTGCCGATACAATAAAAAGCCGCGGGAAAATCATCCAGCTTGGACTCGCTTCTGATCCCGCAATCTCCGGCGCTCTGGACTTGCGCGGTAAAACCTCTGTCCGTCAATCGGCCGCCATCCTGGCCAATTCCAAAGTCTTCATCGGACAAGCCGGATTCCTAATGCACCTGGCCCGCGCGGTCGATTGCCGCAGTGTCATTGTCTTTGGCGGTCGCGAGGATCCTCGCGTTTTTGGTTATGCCGCCAACGAAAATATTATCGGCAGAACTGATTGTTCCCCATGCTGGCAAAGAACGAAGTGCGACTACGACCACCAGTGCATGAGACAAATCGAAGTGGCTCAGGTCGTCGAAGCTGTGGAGCGTCAGTTAGATCGCACTGTCACATCCCTGCCGCTGGAGGTTACTGAAATCTAGAGCACACCTTTTCAATCTTTGCTTTGAATCTTGAAATGCCAATCGGAATTTCCATTGTTATTTGTTGTTATAACAGCGCGGATCGGGTCCCGGAGACGCTGAAGTGTCTGGCACAGCAAGTTGCAGCTTCGGCCATTGAATGGGAGATTATCGTCGTTGATAATGCATCGACCGACAAAACGGGTGAAATTGCGCAGAACTGCTGCCCGGAGGTGATCCGTTCCCGTCTTCAGGTCGTTCGCGAGCCGGCCGCGGGTCTGAGCCACGCCAGGATTCGTGGTTTTCGGAGCGCCAGATATTCAATCATAAGCTTTATAGATGACGACAACTGGGTTCCGCCTGAATGGCTGGCCACCCTGGTGCAGATCTTTTCAAGCGATCCCAAAGTCGGCGTTGTGGGTGGTCCCTCGGAGGCGGTATTTGAACTGCCTGCCCCGCCTTGGTTCTCTGAAATCCAGGGATTTTATGCCGTCGGCCCCCAGCACAGATCAACGGGCGACGTGACAGAGGCACCGGGCACGATCCTCTGGGGGGCGGGTATGAGCATTCGTAAAGCCGCACTCGACGCCCTTTGGGATCAGGGCTTTCAATTTCTTTCAACCGGCAGAAAAGGTGCACAACTGCTGGCCGGTGAGGACATCGAAATGGGGTTTGCGCTTCGCGCCATGGGGTGGCGTTTCTACTATGACGAACGACTCAGGCTTCGGCACTACATACCCGCTGGTCGCCTCACCTGGAACTACGCACTGAAGTTGATGAAAGGAATGGGGATGACCTCGGTGTTTCTCAATATTTATTGCAGCGCACTGGGATTACCCCCCTTCGACCATCAGCCTGCATACAAGCGCTCGTGGGTGTTTCAATTTCTCAAAAGTATGAAAAACCTTCTTTTCCAGCTCTTGTGTCATCCAGTTTGCTCTCTCACTCAACCCGCAGGAGATAGAAATGGATTGGACTTTGTGCAGAGTCTGGGAACTGTGTTGCAATTAATTGCACTGCGAAAAAACTACGAATCCACCATTCTCAAGATCAAGTCTGCCCGCTGGAACCCCACGCAGTAAAACCTCGATCACGAACCCGATTTTAAAGACTTCCATGAATCCCATCAAAAACCTGGCACGACGGGTCAGAGCTTTTTTGCTCGATCCTTTGCTCAATCCCGGTGCCAAAAGATACCGGACAAGCACAGACCTCCATCAGCTTCAATTGATTTTTCAGTACAGGAATCTCCTGGCAGCAAAAGCTCCCTTACCTTCCTTTCGCGATGTCGGCTTTAGAGTTTATTCGGAGTCCGATGAAGATGGGATTCTTCTTTTCATTTTTTCGATTATCGGGTTTCGGACAAGAAAATCCGTGGAGCTATGCGCCGGCAACGGTATTGATGGAAACACGGCCAACCTGATTCTGAATCACGGCTTTACCGGACTTTTGATCGATGGAAACAAAGACCTCGTGCATACAGGTTCTATCTTCTACCAGAATAGTCCTCACACAATGTTCTTCCCACCTCAATTCTTAAACAGTTGGGTGACACGCGGCAACATTAACTCTCTGCTCGAAACCAATGGAGTGAGTGGAGAGGTAGATCTCTTTTCACTGGACATGGATGGAATGGATTATTGGGTTTGGGAAGCGTGCGATGTGATCCAGCCCCGTGTGGTCGTGCTGGAGTATCAGGACATCCTTGGCCCCCGGAGATCCGTTACTGTCCCGTATCAGGATGACTTTTATGCTTATGGGCACAGTAGCAGCAGCTATGCCAACAATTCCAAAATGCCGAACTACTGCGGAGCGTCGCTTGCAGCCTATGTCAAGCTTGCGAAGAGAAAAGGCTATCGGCTGGTGGGGTGCAATCGCTATTGCTACAATGCTTTTTTCATAAAAAACGGAATTGCGGGGGAGATCCTCCCCGAAATCGCAGCCAGCGACTGCTTCTTTCATCCCAAACATTTGACGCAGGCTGAAAAAAGGTTCGCTTCTGTAAAAGACCTGCCCTGGGTCGAAGTGTAGCTTTTTTTAATTTGAAACGATTATGGCGTTTATGAAAGGCGGTCGGGAGTCGAGTGGCGGCGGGGAGTCGACCGAGGTTTCGTTTTGAAGGCCTCGAGGTGGGGCACCTGGCGCGCGCTGCGAACAAACAGGTCTATTCGATCTCCCGAAAGTTTCCCAAAGACGAAACATTCGGACTCACCTCACAGCTTCGACGCTTCCCGGTTTCCGTCTCTTCGAACATCGCGGAAGGATCCGGGAGAAATTCGGATAACGATTTTGCCCATTTCCTCGAAATCGCATATGGTTCTCCGATGGAAGTCGTTTCGCAGCTATTTATCGCGTTGGATGAAGGATATCTTGCCCGGGATATTTTTGATCAGAGCGCCGCTGACGCCAATGTCTTGGCAGGAAAACTTGTCGCCCTATCCAAATCCCTCGGCCGTTCTCCTCGTATTTCCCAGCCCATGACCCTAGACTCTCGACCCTAGACACCTTCCCCTCGACACTAGCCCTTTCCCCATCCATGGCCTTCGATCCACGCAATTCCACTCCTGGCAGCATCCTGCTCGTCTTTGTGACGATCGCGGGGCTGCTCGGTGCTGTCTTGATGGGGCAGATGGTTGCCGGTAACGACTTCACCCGAATCGCCCTCATCGCCGCGGTTGGAATTGCCATGACGATTTTCCTGTTCATGGGGAAAAACATTTGGCTGCTGGTCCCGCTCTTCTGGCCATTGACAGGAAAAGTCAGTGTGTTGCCGCTCCCGTTTTCAGTGCGCGAGCTGGGAATCCTGGCGGCACTAGGACTCTTTTGCATTTTGGCGGCTTTCAAAAAGCTTCCGAGGATTGCACGACCCACCTTTTGCGATCGGTTGCTTTTCCTGAATATTGCGTATTTGGTCACCGTCTATCTGCGCAATCCTGTGGGAGTAAACGCGTTTGGCTCGGAGCTGATTGGAGGCCGCCCGTATTTTGAGATCTTCCTGTCTCTGGCGGCTTACTGGGTTTTGCAGCACGTCACCCTGGACGCAAAACAGGCAAGACGTTTTCCCTTCTTAATGTCAGCGGGTTCAATTGTGGTATCCAGCTTGAGTTTACTCACTTCAAGATTGCCCTTTTTAGTCCCCATACTCGCTCCCTTTTATTCCGGGTTAAGCGTCGGCAACTACTTGAGTGAGTATCGAGGAGAGGATTCCACGAAATATCGCGAAGCTGGCGGCCTGTCATTCGGGAGCACGTGGACAACCCTGTTATCATCGTATTATCGGCCGGTGATTCTCTTTTTGTTTCTGAAGCCCGTGCAGTCGGTCCTCTATTATGCAGCTATTCTGGCCATCTTGATGTCCGGTTTCCGCGTTGGTGTTTTGCAGTTTATTGGATTAATGCTCTTAACCAGCTATTTTCAAAGGGGGCTCTCTGACTGCATCAAAATCACCGCGATCATCTTCACTGGAATCATATTGATTATTGGTGCACAGGTAGCCGGAGCCCCAGTGCATCCCGCTATCCAAAGAGCCCTATCCTTTATCCCTGGCCAGTGGGATGAGGCTGTGGTTCGGGATGCGGAAGGAACCAAAGAGTGGAGACTGACAATTTGGAAAACAGCCTGGGAAAGCGATAAATACATAAAAAACAAAATCCTCGGTGATGGATTTGGATTTACGGCAGCAGATCTTGCCATTCAGCGGAGCGCGGAATTCGGAGGCATGGGATATCTTGGTGGCAATGAGGCTGAAGCGCAGCTGGTCAGTGGCGCCTATCATAGCGGGCCGCTTTCAACAATCCGATATGTGGGTATGGTCGGCCTGGCATTCTATCTCATTCTACTGATCGGCTTGGCTTTTTATGCGTATCGTATCATTAAGCTTGCATCCGGTACACCTTTCCTGCCACTGGCGCTTTTTGTGGGAGTTGGCCCGATTATGACTCCGTTGTTTTTTGTGTTTATTTTTGGTGCATACGATTCGGGTTTCTCCGAGACCGTCTTCGCCTTAGCTGCGCTCAATCTGACATTGCGATCGCTCCAGTTGCACTTGACTGGTGAAAAGATGCAAGCCGATCCTCCTAGGAAGAAAGCGAATGAGCTCTTGGAAATGACAGACCATGCACCACTGCGCAGCTAACTGGCGAGTGACGCA
>Ga0114978_10001602_pt1 | contig 19017 bp, 2 predicted proteins | sample S_140212_EF_Meta_FD_87027 | JGI IMG/M metagenome (GOLD analysis project Ga0114978, IMG submission 87027) | Freshwater microbial communities from Lake Simoncouche, Canada to study carbon cycling - S_140212_EF_MetaG | ecosystem: Environmental > Aquatic > Freshwater > Lake | place: Lake...
ATGGAAACCGAGCCTGACGACATCCCCGTGAAACTGATGTTCACCGGGTAATCCGCTTTGACCGAGTTTGTCAGTGTCAGCGTAATATCTGTGGGATACTGATAATTTTGCGTCCATGGGTTACCGGCAAAGTCCCATTGAGCATGATAGACAACTGCTTGAGTTTGATAGGTATTGATTGTTGCGGTCACATTCTCGGTAAACACATTACTAGTCGGTGATGAAGTCTGCAGCGTTGCCGTCACACCGTTCGTGCTGTTCGAGTAGGGATTATTCGCGGTACTCACGAATGACCATTGACCAGAGTATGAGTTGTTCTCGTTCTCTGCGGGAGCCGCAGGTATTTTTGGCCGTGTGATTTCAGCGGAATTTGTCCAGGTGTAAGCTAAGCCGGTTGTTGGGGCGAACGTTGTGGTGGTTCCGGTGACAGTCGTCGGAGTCACAGATGTACTCATCAGATTGGCCCCGATGGCACCTGAGTAAACCTGGATGGGTTGTCCCTGTTGATAGACGTACAACGTCTGTTTGTTTGCGTAGGTATCGTTGATGTTGACCGACCCGCTCAACTGCGCAGACCCTGTCGTGATCCCCTGGAAAATCACGGGGATATTCGTATTGTTCTGGATCGAACTGGTGCCCGCGCCGCCTTGGACAAGAATCGATGAATTCGCGACGGAAGACATCATTTGGCCCGTGAGATTCACTTGAACGGAGTCTGTTCCCAAGCTGATTTGGCTAACGGTGATCTGGCCCGTTATCGCACTGTAAGTTGCAGTGACGCCAGGGATCAGGTCGCTCGAAGGGATCGAATAGATCGGATTCGACTGTTGGCCATTGTTATACTGCGTTTGGAATTGGTTTAACGTGGTTCCGAGCGCACTCGATAACGTCAGCGTTAAGTTTGCAGCGGTTCCTGCGACGATGTTGGAATTGAGGTCAATAATAGATGCCGTAATCGAGATTTGAGCCGCGGTAATTGAGTTCGCATTCAAACTCGATGCAGCGATATTGGTTGTACCAACAGCTTTCAGTGGAAGATTCGGCATGACCAGAGGGGTTTGACCGAGTCCGTTGCCTCCGCTTCCAATCGTATACGTGTAGTACGTGGTGGTCGTTTGCGTGAACGCATTATTACTTCCTTGTTGCGAATACTGCTGTGCGACGGGACCCGTGTCGTCATTTCCGGTTCCATTTATATACGGCATGGCATCACCAAAGTAGATCCAGGAGTAGCCGTTGCCGTTGTTCGAGCCGCCCCACGGCTTGGGTCCAACGACAGTCGCCGTGAACGCCCACGCATTCTGTGCAATTCCATTTGGGTTGAAAAAGTAATCCGCCGCGGTGGTGGCAGCCAGATTCGCATTGAATCCCGTGGATGTTTGGCCTGGGTAGAACAAGGAAGTGACGTTTGGAACTGAGACCGTATTTTGCATATCAACATTTGAAGGTGCGGTATAGCTCGTGTTGCTGCTTGCTGTATTCTGCCAGGCATTCGCAATATTGCCACCGGCCCCCCAATAACCTGATTGTTGTGCGGCATAGGCACCGTTGGGAGTTGTCACGCTGACAGAAATGGCATTGATTGCGGCCAATTGTACCAGCGATCCACTATTGTTAGTGATTGAGACGTTACCCCCTGAGTTATTGATTGGGGCTGTCACCATCAATGCCGGACCGGATGAATTGTCGCCCGGTGTGCCAACGATCGCGAAGGAATTCAACGAGACATTGACGCTTGGTGTCGAGATACCGTTGGCATTGGAGTGAACGCTCAGTGTGGTTCCTTGAGATGTGGCCCCACCCTCGAACGTGACGTTACCGATGTTGATGCATGTAGGAATCGTGATTCCGTTCAGGATGATGTAATCGGTCCCTTGATTGGTGATCGTGATCGTGGGAACATTCGCGGAAAGAGACCCGCTCCCGCTCACTGAAGTCGCGTTAACCAGCACTTGACCACCCGTCGCCTGCAAGTTCCCCAGGGCCAAAGTCGGGACGGGCGAATTGGAGGTTGTGGGTGAGACGACCGCTTGCGTCTGGGTATTCAGTTGCTTCACGATGTTTTGAGGATTGTAGGCGGGATCGTAGGCGGCGGTGAAAGCGGTAAACGGACTGTTCGCAGAACTGTTTTGCGTGACAAATGGTACTGGAGCGGCAAATCCCGAATCCGTCACCGCATTGACCGACTGACCATTGACCGTGAACGAATTCCCCGAACTGGGGATCACGATGTTCAATGTGTTGGCATACCCGGCGACGATGTTTCCATTGAGGCTCATGGTACTAATCGGATTACTGGTACTGTTGCCGCCGTCGTCAGTGGTCGACAAGAATCCAATTCCCAAAAACTTGTAGGTTAATTGATAATGCCCGTACGCACTCAGGTTATCCTGGTTATTCAAATTGGACGTCAGGTAGACATTTTGGTTCGCAAAAATGTTGGATCCTGATGCGACTGTGACCGAGGAATTGGTATTGATGATGGCGGAGGCACTCCCCGCAGGGATCGTGATGACTCCACTGCAATTCGAATTGGCGAGCGCGTTGACGATAATCGAGGTTTGTAATGACGCCAGTGAATCAGTACCGGCCTCGATATAAATGTTATTGCCAGCAGTAATACTCGATCCTGATCCAATGACGACAGATTGAGTGTTGTTGACAGTGGCGTTGGAATGGGCGCCACCGCCGCCCGCCAGTCCGTAAAGATGTGTCACGGTCTGATCCGTTACGGCAGCTACGACAACGGTCCCGATGCCGATTGATCCGTTGGGTGCATTCAAGGTGACATTGGTACCGATCATGACACTGGGATTGAGCGTGACCGTCGTGTTCGCGACATTATCGGCACCTTCAATCGCTCCCCCGGTTGACAGTGCTGCCTGTTCCGTTTGATTCGAGTTTTCGATCGCATCGATCAGAATGCCCCCGGCCAAATTCGCAGTGATGTTGGCACCGTCATTCACATTGACATTCACTGTTCCGGTCAAATTTGTATCGATCTGGGTGGCATTACCATTGATCACTCCTCCTGCCCCGGTTTTCACCATTAATCCGTTGGTTGTGTTGGCGAACGAGTTCTCGCCGGTGATGGTGACCGATTGATTGCCGAGCAGCGTGGTGGAGTTGCCGATCACGACGTTGACTGTTGCAGTGCCGTTGTTTTTGGCGTCAGCGCCGCTTCCTCCCGCGACCGAGGCATTCGTGGAATCGGCGAGACAATCGTAGTTACTGGTGTTTTGGCCACTGATTGCAATCGTGTTCGCCATAACGGACCCTCCCGAAACGATCACGTTTAAGGTCGGTGAGTTATTCGTTGTGGAAATCACCGCGTCGCCGCCGATAATTGATCCTGACCCCGATTCCGTCTGGGCGGTTGCCGAACTTTTCGCGGTCGCATTGAGCGTGAATGTGCCGGGGAGAACTAGATTGACGTTCTGGACGGTTGCATTGACGGTGGGATTGGCCGTCGCTGTGGACTGGTAAATCCCTGCTCCCAAGCCAGAAATACTAATATTGGGGGCCGATGAAGAGAGCCCGTTATTTGCGGTCACGTTATTGGTGGATGTTGACTGGATATTCGTATTGCCGTACGAAGTGACGTTGGTGGGACTAGTGGCATTGTTTACCAGTCCTGCCGAAACGGTCTCTGTCAGCGAGCTGGAGATTGTCTCTCCCACCCCTGTCTCCAGGCCAATCATGACGGAATAACCGCTGGTTGTCACCGTTTGGTTCGACGTCGCCGAGATCGAAAGATTGCCGACGCTAAACGAATTTGAAGGATTCACAATCGCCGAGGTTTGTCCACCACGAGACGCGCTGGCCAGGAAAATCCCGATCGAACCGACACCCGCCGCTCCCCCATTAACCTGCGCATTCAGTTGATCGGTACTGTTTGCCTGAACGCTTAATGCACCGTATGTGCTGCTCGTCCCGGTGCTGACCCCTGTGTTGATGCCAGCGGTCTGTTGAACGAGCGTTTCATAGTTGGCGTTGTCGGTGATCTGTGCATTCCCCCCGGCCACAGCCAAATTTACGCTCACACTCGCCGCAGTCGGGACGGTCACGGCATTCAACGAGGCGTTGCCAGTGGAGGATACGCTGATGCCAGTGCCGCTGGTGGTGACGTTTCCGAGGATTTGGGCGTTGACGGAATCGGTGTCGGTGATTTCTGCCAGCGAAACACCGACGGAGGCTCCGATCAAGCCCACCGACAAGGCCGCACTTCCCACAGCGGTACTCACGATCGGGGAATCCGCGGCACTTACAGTCACACCGTTCACCGACCCCAATAGATTGGAAGTGACACTGGCACCGCTCAGGATTCCCGACAGAACCGTACAATTCAGCGTGGTATTGACATTCGCTCCTGAGCCGGCAAACGCAAAGCCAGCGGCACTGAATGCGGCGCTGACGGCAACCGCAACCCCAGCGGAACGAACTTCCGGGGTGGCGGCGGCGGTAATTGTCAGCGGTCCGGCGACAATGACGGAAGTCGTGGGGGCAGATGATGTCGAGGTTAAATTACCGACAAAAGCCTCGGTCGTGTTCCCCACAGTGTTTTGGGCCACGGCCACTCCTGGGGCGAGGCTGACCGAACCCTCTCCACCGGATGTGCTGAGTGACCCCGCGCCGGAGTTACAGGTGATTTGGGATTGATCAGTGGCTGAGAGAGACATGCTGTCTGTCGGCAAAGTTCCCGCGGTGATGGTTCCTCCCGTGATCCCCGCTTGAATCGTATTCGCAATCGTATTGTAAGCTCCCGCGCCGGACCCCGATGCACTGAATCCTCCCTGACCAAGGCTGGCCGTGATTGCGACACCGTAAGCAATCGAAGTGATGTCTGCGATCGATGTGGCCTGGAGGCTGAGTGCATGTGCAGTGGTGATCGTCGAGTTGAGGATCAGGGCGGTAACGGTGTTGGTAATGGTATTAGTACCCGAGGCAGCTCCAACGGCAATGCCCGCTCCACCGGTTCCCGAGGTCGCGACGGCAAGTCCAATTCCGCCCGCGTTCGAGTAGATGCTGGAATTGTCGGTCGCGGAAATGGTAAGTCCGCTCGATGTGACCGAGGAGGTTCCCAAGACTTCCGCCTGGACCGTAAAATTGACCGTGTTACCTGTTCCAGCGCCGGCACCCGCGATGCTGATTGCCCCCTCACCACCTCCCGCATAAGAACCTGAACCTGCAACGGCGACCGCGTAGATGTTACGACCATTCTGATATTGATCACCACCGGCATAGGGGGTTAGTCCCGCAGAGATCGTAATCAATCCGCTGCTCGAGACGGTGGCGTTATCAATTTCCGCCTGAACAGTTCCCTCGACCGTGTTGAGACTGAACGAGACTGCTACGGAAACACTCACTGCCGATGCAACACCGATTCCTGCTGCCAAGGCACCGGTTCCCGCGATGATCGAGGAGCTCTCTGCAGCGGTCAGACTGACTCCTGCGGCGTTGCTGACCGTGCTACCGGCATTGATGAACGCCGAAGGGCTGGAGTTGATCGTATTGACCGCTGCAGAACCCGCCCCACCAATACTCAAAATGCCTGTCGAAGAAAAGCTTCCTGCCACCCCAAACGCGATGGCCTCGATGGCCGCATTATTGGTTGCGGCAACGGACAAGTTACCCGGATTGGGGTTCGATGAACTGGAGGTGCTGGCGATGGTGGGGAAGTTGATCGTCGACGCATTGGTGACTGCTGACTCGGTCGTCAGCGAAACGGTGTTGACGGCTGCAGCGGCCCCAACACTCACGGCGACTCCCGCAGGGTTCAGCGACGTTGAACCCGCGATAGCGACACCTCCGGCGTACGCGTTAATGATCGCTTGACTTTCTCCGTTGACGGTGACGTTGCCTGATCCCGTCACGTTGACAAGGCTGCCACTGATGAGGCTAGAGACGTTCTGATAGATCGTGTTTCCGGAACCCGCACCCGCGCCCGAAATGGTCCCAATCTGTTCACCCGCGCTGTTAAATGTTCCTGAGCCTGCTGCCGTGATCGCCAGGATGTTCGCCGTATCCGTTGCGGACAGGTTCAAATTCCCTTGAGGGAGATTGATCGTGGAGTTCATGATTTCTGCCGAGACGACACCGGGATTTGCCGAAGAACCAATGTTGTTGATCGCATCTGAGACTCCGACGGCCATGGAAATCGCGTTCATGTCGCCTGCCTGGGCCTGTACCGAGACAGCCCCTGCCACCGCTTGAATCGAGGAGGAGTCGCTCGCAGAGACCGTCAGGCCGTTGCTGGTAATCGTCGTTTTCGAATTGCCGGGATTATTCGAATTTCCAACGAATGCTGAAACGGTATTGTTAATTGAATTCCCTGCCCCGCTCCCAATCCCTGACAACGAAAAGAGATCGCTGGAAGTGGCTGTCGAGAACACGCCCGCCACACCGATGGCATAGGCAAAAATATTTCCCTCGGCGACCGAGTTCACCGAGACGCTGCCCGAATTCGCGACCACGGTCGCATCGGCAATTGAGCTACTCACATTTTCGGTGATCGTGTTGCCGGCCGCGGCCGCCCCGGCGGCTAAATAGGCCGAGGTGCTGAATGCGACCTGTCCGGCACCCGCACCGATGGTCGATTGCTCTGTCGATTGAACACTCAGCCCCCCAGGGCAGGTGATCAGCGAAGAGCGATTCTTGCCAGAGATCGCGGCATTGACGGTATCGGTGATGGAATTCAAGACGACCGAGGTTCCCAGGGTCAACGTTCCGTTCACCTCGGCCCCGACAGCTGCGGCGCCGATCAATTTGTGGCTGGCGGCGGTGACGGCGACCCCATATTGAGAATCCGTGCAGGAAATGGTGGAACTATCGATCAATGCCAAGGTCTGACCCGTGAAGGAATTGGAAGAAACCGCAGCACCTGCTGCCAGTCCCGCTAAAAACTTGGACGACGACGTATCCGTGGAAAGTGCCCCGGCTCCCGAATAAATCGATGAGTTGTCTGTGGCATTAACGGCAATATTTCCCGAACTTGATATGATCGTGCTATTGATGACTTCCGCCTCAATATTCCATTGCGTCACTCTGTTTTTCGACACCGCAAAGTCACCGGTCAGGATCGAATTCGACACCGTTGCGCCAACGGCAAACGAGTAAATATTATTCGAATTGAGGTAGGGAAGATTCATTCCTGACAGATTCGCAGTCAGCGAGGAAAGATTCGCCGGAGCGCCAGACAGACTGACGACTTGAATCGGTCCTGACGCGAGTGTCACATTCGAGCTCGAAATCTGGGCAGTACTGTTGCCGCTCAGCGTGACCTCCGTCACGGCGACGCCGGCGCCCAAAAGATTCGGATTTTGATTGGGGTTATTATTACTCTCAGAAGTCGTCGTGACCACCAGACTTCCCGCCGCCGAAATCAAGAGGGGGGTCATCGTTGAGGCCAGCATCAGGCCCGCTGTACTACTTGCCGACGTACTGTTGATCGTACTGTTTTGAATCAGGGCGTTGACGCTCAGCGTCGCATTGGTCGTGGTAAACATTCCTGACCCGGCCACGCCGCTTTGCACGATATTTGCCCCAGTGGCAAAACCGTAATTCGCCGACTTGTCGGTCGCGGTGATGGTAATCCCGCCCGAGGTTTGTGCCAGTGACGAGTCATTCACTTCCGCATTGGTTTGATAGTCCAGCTGGTTGAGTGCCCCCGCGAGTCCAAACCCCGCGCGGATTCCGTCTTTTCCCCCTGCTTGAGATAACAGCATGTCCAGTGTTCCAGCGACCCCCCAAACGGTGACCGCATTGGTCGCCACAATCTGGAGATTCGCCAGGTTTGTTCCCGTCACCGAATTCAGTTCAGCCTGTGTTGTGAGCGTCAATTGGTTATTGGCAATCGACCCCGCGACGGCAAATGCACCATTCCCGACGGTATTCGCGTTCCCCCCGGCAGCCAGTGCGCCCACTTCCATTTCATTGGTCGCACTCAAATCAATCGCCATCGACGTAAGCGTCATCTGATCGATGAAAGCCTCGACATTCGCCGTGACAAAATTGAGAGCGAGCGATCCGGCAATTCCGACTGACGTTTCGGCGGCCTGAGTCGATTTTCCCGAGTTCTGGGCATACGCACCGGTCAGCGAGTTGACTTGCGTGCGATCTTTGCTGGTGACCGTCAGGGTGAACGGAGTTGCACCGACGGTTCCAGGAAGTGTTCCTGTGTCGTTGATGTACGCGAGAACCGTATCATCGACGACAGTTGTCGCGGCATCGCCCGAGACGCCGATACCGTAATTTTGAGTCGCTTGATTCTTCGTGCCTCCGTGTTGTGGTTGCCCGCTCGTGGAACCCCCAGCACTTACGCTCGTCCCGGCGAGTGCAAGGGGGGTAATCGAACCGGATGCGAGCGCCTGAATCGTGACGTTACCCAGCCCCGACAACAGTGAGGAAAGGGGGCTACTGCCGTCAGGTCTGCCGAGATAAGCCGAGACATTACGGTGAAGATCAACAACCGAAACGCTGACTCCCACGCCGGTATTTTGACTTTTGACCACGTTTCCCGAAGCCAGAATCAGTGTGGTTTCGTCAGTCGCATTGACGTTGACATCTCCCATTGTTCCGGGGTCCGCAGTCACAAACAGGGATGTTGTCAGTGGGGAGCTACCAGAAGGGGTGACGGGGATAATTGCAGCGGTAGTCTCTTGATCAGGGGTCTCGAACAATCCCAGCGAACCAGCCACGCCAGCGTTCGTCGCCGAACCACCCCCTTGAACCAATTGCAGATACCAGACATTGGTCGTGGCGTTGACTGTCAATCCCCCGCTGCCCACGTTGACTCGGGTCGGTTCCGTGACGGGATCGTGATGAGGGTCGGTATTCCCTAAATAGGCATTGGTATGATTGTTCATGACAATCGAACTCGAAGATCCCCCGACGGAATTGGTGCCACCGGGCAAACTGACAGGAGAATTTCGATTATAGACCGGGTCGATGTAGATCATCAGGTTGCCGGAAGCCCCCGTCTGCGCCATATTCGTTGTGGCAGTGACGCTCACCGGCTGACTGACGGGGGCTGAGGTAAACGACGTTTGATTGATCTGCGCCCCGGCCGCAATTTGGGCGAGATTCTCGTTCGTGAATTCGGTGTCGGAAACACTGAAGCAAACAGAAAGTTTCAGCTGCGCGTTCAGTTTACTTTGCTCATTCGTGAGCAGTTTATTGGGGCCGCTGAAGGCATCCGTCCAGTTATTAAAGAGATACTGGTCGATGCCAAGCTCATTGTCACCAATGGTTTCGAAGTCGCTGGCAAATGTTTTGAGATCCTGGATGGGTTTGTGAAAAAAGTCCGGAAAACTGACTGCCCCTTGCCAGGGATAGTCAATTTTCGAGTTGACGCTGACACCGGCGCCGCCCGTGACCTGAGCACCCGAAGCGATGTAGGCACGACTGGTATTACGAACCAGGGCTACAGCGACTGCGACATCCACGGAGTAACTGCTATCGTTGTTGACATTCGTCTCTGCCTCGGCTTCGGAATGCAGGTTTTCTGTAATCATGCTTTCGACGAGAACGCTGCCGGGGGTGAGCAGAATGGCCGTGCTTCCGATAATGGCTTCGACGGTGTTGTTAACCAGCAACGTCGAGTCCGCAGCCAGGACCGTGCGGAAATTTTGATTCTGATACGTTGTCGCCTGCTTAACCGGTTTCGGTGTTTTCGCAGCGGATTCCTTGGACTTGTATCCAAAGAGTTTTGCCACAGAAAGTACGGCTGATTTGATTCCAGCCCATGCGGCTGCTAACGCCGGTGAAACCACATCCGATTTCAGCCACTTATTAATTCGGGACCTGACCATGGTTGTCCCAAAGAGATCCATGACGACGATCGAGTCTGTCGAGGTGAGATTGGCGCGAATCTGGATGCCTGAAGCCTGCATGCTTGGTGCCAGTGATTGGCTGGCGCCAGCCATTTGGTTTGTGGTCGCGATTCCGAGGGCCATTGTTGTATACAGCGGGAGCAGAGGCGGACTGGATTGCTGTGCTTCCGCTAATGTATTTGTGAGTCCCAGAATGATCGAGCCAGGGCTTTCCTGATTGGCATTCACAACGGCATAGTAAGTATTCCCGTTAATTAATCCTGGATTGTCTAAACCCCAGCTATCGGTGAATATGAGCGGTGTCCCGGTCAAAATGGTGAAATCGTCGGCCTGAATTAACCAGGGATCTGTTGCGGTCCCGCTCCCCGATACCCAGGTGATCAAGCCGGGAAGTGCATTGAATGCCGCAGCGACGTCCGCTGCCGAGGCATTCCAGTTGAGGGGCGCGGTCGTTTCTGTTTGTCCATTGACGACCAGACTTAAGGTGAATGTTCCCCCTGAGGCCGTGGTCCAGACGGACTGCAGGTTCGCGGGGTTTGTCTGGGTGATGGCACCACTGGCAAGAAGCTGTGAGTTATTGGTCGAAACATTCGAAAGAGCCGTGCCACCGTTCCAGGCGATCGTCCAGGGGTCAGACTGCACGCCGCTCCCGGTGACGGACCAGATATTCACACCATTGAGTGCATTCAGCGCGGTTTCCACCGCAGCGGGCGTCGCATCCCAAGGGATGGGTGCCGTGGTTTCGATGAGACCGGCAGCGGTCGTGACGGAAATGGTGAAGGTGCCACTCGCCGCATCCGTCCAAAGCTGCTCAGCGGTGACAGAGCTGTTGTTGGTTTGCGATCCCGCAGTGCTTGAGCTGGAACTGGCGGTCAATTGCGAATCATCGGTCGAAAGACCACCGATTCCATTCCCGGCGATTTGCCAGGGACTGGCAGCCGTGCCACTGCCAATGACCGAAACGGTGACCCCGGCGAGTAAGTTCAATGTGGCGGCGATATCGGTCGCTGTTGCGTTCCAGGCCAGGGGGACGGAGGTTTCGATTCCCATGTTGTTGGGGTTAACCGAGAGGGTAAATGTACCGCCAACAGCGTTGTTCCAGAGCTGCAGCACGCTCAGCGCTGTGGTATTTGTCGAGATGGTTCCCAGGCCACCGGTTAACAGCGAATCATCCGCCACTAATCCATTTTCCAGCCCGGTTCCAGAAATCACCCAGGGGCTCGCGTTGGAGCCAGTTCCCGTCACGGTCACGTTGACGCCGGCGAGCAAGTTCATTGCCGCAGCAACTTGCGAGGCGGTCGCATTCCAGGGAAGAGATGCGGTGATTTCGACTTGTTGATTCTGACTTTGCGGTGCAACAAGGATTGTAAACGATCCTCCCGTCGCCTGAGTCGATAGTTGTACGGTACTGGTGCTCAGTGTCCCCACGGTGACGGTTCCACCGGTCAGGGAACTTCCGTTCGCACTGGTGATATTCAATGAGTTCGAGGCGGGAATGGTTACGGAAAGCAGGCTGGCTGTTCCATCGGTTCCGTCAATGACATACGAGTTACCTTGCGTGTCAGTCAGCGATTGTTGCAACTCGATATCGACCAATGGAGAGCCAGGGGATTGTGCGGTCGTTAGCCCCAGAATGTAATTTGAAAAAATCGGATTAAAACTTGGGTTCACCTGATTCGAGGCATAGTAAACTTGTCCACTGACTAACCCGTTTACCGGACGCCCCGAGGCGCCCTGAAAAACAATGGGAGTGCCATCCATCAAGCCAGGAGCGGTTTGAAACACCAGTCCGACTCCGGATTCAATATTCGCAATCGTAATTTGATAGTTGGGTGTCATCAGCCAGGGTGACTGCGCTGTGCCTGATCCGGTGACCGTCACGCTGACGCCGGATGCCGCCAGAATGCTGGCCGCAATGTCCGCCGGAGCCGCATTGTAATTCAACGAGGGGGTTGAGAGTGTCTGGCCATTGGCCGTCAGAGTGAGCGAAAACGTTCCCGCCGTCGCCGTGCTCCACAACGCCTGTGTCAAGGGATTAGAGAGAGTCGAGATCCCCCCGGACAGCGAGTCCGTGACAGATTCAACCAGTAATTGCAGGGTATCCACTTGAGTGGTGATCACCCAGGGAGCCTGAGCTGTTCCAGATCCGATGACCGTGACGGTCAATCCCGAAGCGGACTGAATTGCCGCAGCGAGGCTGATGTTCGATGCGTTGTAGGCAATCGGAGTGGTGGTTTTGCTCTGACCATTCACTGTCAGGTTCAGTACAAACGTGCCGCTTGTTGCCGTGTTGGACAACGTCTGTGTCATTGGGTTGCAAAGTGACGAACTTCCACCAACCAGCGAATCGGTCACGGATGCAATCATTAACTGTGTAGTACCAACTGGCGGAGTAACGATCCATGGAGATTGTGTTGTTCCCGCTCCGGTCACCGTGACGGTCAATCCCGCAGCGCTATCAATCGCTGCGGCGACACTCGCACTTGAGGCATTGTACGAGATCGAACTGGTTTTCTTGGCTTGGCCGTTGATGGTCAGATTAAGAACAAATGTTCCACCGGTTGCGTTATTCGAGAGATTCTGTGACGCGGCATTCGAGAGATTTTGTAACGAGGTCAGGATCAACGCTCCACCCGTCGTCGCGGTTGTGGCGGAGCCGATCAATAATTGATTGCTGTAGAGCGGCTGATTTCCAAGGCCCATGAGTGTCGGATTGGCATCCTGTACGACCGGATTGGCAGCTTGGGACTGTGATTGCGTATTGGCCAGTTGAATCACACCGGGCGTGGTCGGGTCTACAATTGCGTAATAGGTCTGACCATCCGTCAAGTTACTGATCTGTACTCCCAATCCCTGATTGAAAACCAGCGCTTGGCCATTGATCAGATTGCCAATGATTGTCGTTTGGTTCGGGTAAACTCTGGTCGGCGTTGAGCTGGGAAAGTTAAAATTAACGGTGTCATTATTTATATCGAAACCACCAACAGTATAAGTCGTGGATCCTGCCGTAAAGCTGGAATTTCCGGTCAGTTGAAGTGCTTGACCGCTAGAATTTATCAACTGAATTGCATACGGGGTTGTGTTAGTGATCGAGGAATTGACGACCAGAACCGTGTAGGATCCTGCTGCAAGGGGATTCACGATTCCATTCGCGCCAATCGACCCGATGAACTGGCCAGCGACTGGTGTGTACGTCACCGTTTCACCATTGGTGAATAGCGGGTTGCCGTTTTGCCACGTACCAAAATCGAATGGGATTGTGTTATTGGAGGGATTGAGGCTGGTAATCGGTACCGAATTCCCGTTTGAATCGGTTAACGTAGGGTAGCCGCCGCCAAAACTGATGGGGGTGGGTGTTGCGCTGATGGCACCGGCCAGTGTCGCGGCAAGCTGCAGGCTCCGGGGGTTTGATGGGTTCAAAATGGCGTAATAGATTCCGCCCGAATGAAGTCCGGGAATCGCGACACCACCCGGTCCCGCGTCGTAGACAATCTCGGTTCCGTTTTGATAACCCGAGGGAATCGGGTTAGGGAAAATCAGGCTGTCGGTCGCAAAATTTACGACAAGATCCGCGTTGAAATTCAGCGATGCCGGAACCGTGGCATTACCGCTGGCGGTGATGCTACCATTAACGATCGCCTGAACAGTAGCGTGAGACTCGGCAAATCCAACCGCGACGCCCGTTCGACCATCCTCGTAAGAGGCGGATTTGACAGTCAGCTGACTTTTATTGACGGCGGCCGCAGTGATCTGAACGGTCTGACCGGATGTGATACTGGCCCCCGCATCGACGTTGATCGTCGATGCGACATTCAGAATCGTCACCCCAATGGCAAGAGTTGAGGTTTCCGCATTGGCCTCGGAGGCCCCTTGGGCTTTTTTCGCTTTGGCAGTCAATTCATTGTTCACCGTCGCAGTTGTCCCGATCGTCACGGTTCCTGCGGCGTTGATCGCCGTCTGGGACTGCAGTTCGACCGTTGCCTTGGGGTTGATGTAATTGACCCCCACAGCCGCGCCGAACGGGTTCTTTTTTGCGGAGCTTTTATTAAAATAACCTTTAAAGTATCCCCAGAACGCCTCTGCATCCGCATAGGGAGTCGTGAGGCTCGAGATCTTGACATTTCCACTGCTGTTGATCGTACTGGCGTGGGTGGTGCTACCGCCGGTCGTGCTACCCCCTGTCGTGCTATTGACGAATGTGATTTCCGCCTCGGGTTGCTTAACAATGATCGACACTGGCAAAGTCGTCATCTTGCTCAGGATTTCTTCGGCTTTGCCGCCCACCCCCGTATAAGAATTGACCATATTTTGAGTTTTGAATTGGTCCCCCGCCGCCGTCGAAATCGTGACATTTCCCCCACTGATTGCTGCGGTCTGGTTAATCGTGATGGTTGCATTTGCGCCGCGAACCCATTCGTAAATGTCCTCTGCCTGAGCCCAAATTGCCCATTTCGCATCCGGCACGGTACCATTGGCATCAAGGGTAATCGCTCCGTTGTTCGCGGAGGTCGTTCCTGTTGCGAGCAATTGAGCTCCGGCATTGACCGTAATCGAGGGAGAGTTCGCGTTAATCGAGAGTGCGTCGCTGGAGGGCCGCGACGCACTTAAGCTGATGCTTCCCGCTTGACCGATCGAGGAGGATGTTTCGAGGATCGCTCCGGATTGGATCACAATCTTTGGGGCGCTGAGCGTGATATTACCGGCCGCTCCGGTGGAAGAAGCGGTATTCAAGATCACGCCCGAATTAATGATGATCTCGCTCGAGTCCGTGATGGCAATGTCACCACCATTGCTGTTCCAGTTCTGTGCGATGATCGTCGTCAACAGTGTCCGTTTTTCCAGGATTTGCGTTTCGGCGGAAAACCGTCGCGTCATCAGCCGGCCCTGACGCGGCAGCAGCGCCACGCGTCGACGCCAAAGTCCTGTCAAATTCAGAGAGGGGAGCCAACCCGATTTTGCCCGAGACTGTGATTGTGGACGATATGTGCTCATCTTCAAAATTCCTTCGAGGCAATTCACTTCTGCCTCTTTAGTCAATTCATTTCCGAGTAGGGTGTTTAGACCCCGGTTCAACGAATCAGGTCGATTCAAAAATGCTTGTTCGTTGAGTTGGTTTTCAGATCATTGTGGTATGGGAATCGGGACCGTACACAAGTACGGTCCCAATGGGGGTGATTCAGGAACGCTTACCATTTAAGAACGCTTACCATTCAAGAACGCTTACCGAGGTTGCTCCGTTTCGAGGTTAAGGACAGGGCAGCCCCTTTGGCCTTTACCAGCTTTGGAATCAGCAGATTGACAATCGGACTCCCCAGCCCCGCGAAGACGTTGTAATAGTTCTTACCCGAGGCAGGGGGGACAGGGGTTGTTTTCTGGGTCGTTTGATTGACTGTTGCCCCCACCGAGCGGAGGGGAGGGGCGTTTGCCAGGGAATAGAGTGTGGGGAGAGTCTGGCTGATCCCATCCAGTGGCAGCTGGCCTGCCAGCTGGCGACCCTGATTGGCGATCGCGAAAATCGCGGCCCAGGAGGGGGCGGCAATGCTGGTTCCCCAGGCGTTTCCCCAAGGTGAGCCCCCAAAGGCGTAATTATTCCCGCCCGATTTAAAGTTCGTGGTTGTTGTGTTTTCGTAAGAGTTATAAACGGCGACACCGGAAACTTCAGAACCGTTAAAACTAACATCGGGATCGGTACGGCCCGCAGTACTGACCGGATTAGCGCGTTTCGTAGTATTCGGAACAAATTGCTGATAGGTCGGTTGCGGTTGAGTCCCATCGACACCCCCTCCGGATCTAAAGGGTTTCCCCGTGGTCTGCATTGTCCCACCGTTGACCGCCTGTTCAGAGATCAACTGACCACTGGCGGTGGTCTTGATCTGTGTGTATCCCGCCACGACGACATTCGATGCGCCAAAGCCGCTCGGTCCAAAATCCCCACTGGATGAAACATACGTGACATTGGGTGCAAAGGGGCCTGAATTCAGGCTGTCGGCATTAAAGCTGGATGTTAAAACAGAAGGGGCCGGAATTCCGGGGATGTTCCAGTTCGCCACAAGAGTCATGACCGCTTGCGCATCAGCCACGGCGCTACTCGACGCCTCAATGACAACGATATTGGCAAGTGGGGCTAGCGCATGGACCCACTGAATGTCCTGCGGAACTTCGCTCGGGTCAGGATTGATTTGCTGAGACGGGTAATTCGTTCCGCCCCATTGATCGACCTTCAGGAAGACGGGGCCGCCTGGCTGATTGAAGCTATTCAAGCCGATGGCCCGATCAAACATACTAAGGTCACTGTTGCGAAAGTTTGGATTAGTGCTACTCACAAAAGCCGAGTTATCTCCTACGGCAAAAATCGCCACGGTCTGACCTGCGCCAGTCCCTTTGATTCCCCCTGCAAGTAACACCGAGGAAAATCCATACGCTTTTGCGATCTGTGCTGGCGAGTGGGTCAGCGCGAAGTTGTAGTACAGCGTTTGATGATTCGGGCCAGTGACTTTCAGCAGCAACGGGTCGTTGACACCCCCCACGCTGATGGTTGGAATCCCGCGGATACTGATCGTGCTGGTTTTGGCCGACCATTTGATTTTCAGTCCTGCGACGTTGGCGATGACATCCCGCAGCATATTTCCAGTGACCTGGTTGACACCGGTCACATTCCCCCCTCTGCCACCGACCAGACCAGGGACGGGTTGTTGCAGATTGACTGCGGAGGCCAGGTTTCCGCCTGACAACTGGGTCATCAGAGCCACGGATCCGATGGCCCCATTGGTAACTTTGATCGTGGCGTTGTAGGGGAGGCCAACTGTGCCTGGAGGAAGCACGAGCGAGTTGAAGCCAAGGGCTGTTGCATCCCCGGCCGGGGCGGGCATCGTTGTCGTCACCGACCCCTGAAAAACGCTGGCTGAGGGGCGAATCAAAAAGTGATAAACAACGGTGTCCGAAATCGCGCTGTTCGCCGTACTTGTGGCAAGGAACGCAACGTTGTACTGACCGGGGGCCGTTGGGCTGGCTCCCGCCACGCTGGCGATCCGGAAACGGGAGACTCCGGTAAGGATTCCATCGGTTGCCGGGACTCCACTCGCATCTTGCAGCTGCAGGCCAGGGGGCAAAGTCCAGCCCGAGGCGACCGAAATATTGTACTGTTGGCCCGGCAGATGGCCGACGAAGATCGACTGGTTATAGGTTTGACCCACCATTCCGCCGGCAACATCACCTGTTGGTCCGCCATAACCTGTTGTACTAAAAGGGATTGATGAAGTCAGGTTCGAAATGGGGTTCGATGCCAGAATTGGAGTTGTCTCGGGATTGAAATCCGATTCCATGGGGATGGTTGCAGACAGCAACATTCGTTGCTCGAGAATCTGCACCGCTGCCGCTGCCGCGCTCCCTTTTCGACGACGAGGGGTCGAGCGGGTGCTCCGTGACAAAAATCGTTCCATACCATTTAAAAGCCAATCGTTCACAATCATTCTTGCTTCCCTCGGTTCAACTTAATACAAATGTTTCTGCTGCTAAAAAACACCAATTCCGAATGTTGGGAATCTCAAGTTCCCGTTTTGCTGCCAATTTTGCGACAAAGCTGAGAGTACATCGCTACGCCTGTTTGAATCCGTTTGTTGGGGGCGGCTCAACGCGTTAATTCCAAATCATTTTTGAAAATCAGTTGCGTTACGATACGTTTCCAGGCAATTTGGGGTCACCAGCCCCGACACGCGTTTTTTCAGGCGAGTTTTCCATCAATTCTCTTTGTGCGAACGTATCTCAACTAAGTAAGCGTGTTTTTCAGGAGACGAGGGAGGTATTTTTCGGGGAATTTTTGTAAATTTGTTAAAATTGGGCGGAATCTCTTAAAACAGGGGTTTGGCTCGCCTGGAATCGAAGGTTTGGTGACATGACCGGTGAATTGATTTTTGCTCGGGAGCAATCCATCGCAAAGTTTTTGCACTGTTTCAGTGAGATCAGGCAGATTGCGCGAGAATATCTGCAGCGTGAGCGTGTCGACCACACTTTGCAGCCGACGGCGCTGGTACACGAGGCGTTTTTGCGCCTGGTCGAAGGGAAGCTGGTACACCCGGATGATCGGACCGAGTTTTGTGCAGTGATCGCCAGAATGATGCGATTTGTGCTGATCGATCATGCGCGGAAACGATCGACGCACAAACGCTTCGAGGACAGGGTGCGGGGGGAATTGACCGAAGAGATTCCCGATCGATTGTCGATGGATTTCCTGGATTTGCTGTCGCTGGACGAGGCGTTGGATCGCCTGGTGAATTTAAACCCCCGTCATGCCCAGGTGGTCGAACTGCGGTACTTCGGCGGCTTGAGTATCGAAGAGACGGCCGCAACACTGGGGGTCTCGACTTGGGTCGTGAAAGACGACTGGCGGATGGCTCGGGCTTGGCTCAGACTGCAATTGCAGATTGAAAATCACTCATGAACCCCGATTTTTATCGGCGGTCGACCGAACTCTTCCTCGCTGCCGCCAAACTGACGACCGAAGAGCAGCATGAGCTGTTGAGCCGGGAATGTGGCGCGGACGAGGCGCTTCGATGCGAAGTCGAAAAACTCTTGCAACAAGACCTGCAGCTCGGTCCGATCCGTGACCGGGAATCCGTCCACAATTTCGCCTCAGCTCAGTCGTTACTCGATGCGGCGAACGCCCCGCAGGAGGGGCTCGATCCGTCACCCCCGGAAAATCACTACCCTGTCATCGCGGGGTTTACGATCCTCAGTCAACTGGGGGAAGGGGCCACCTCGGTGATCTTTCGCGCGTTTCAGCAAAGCACCAACCGCGAAGTGGCGCTCAAAACACTATTTTTCCGGCAATTTGCCTCGAAAAAAAGTCGGCAACGTTTTGAACGTGAGATTGAGCTGGCCGCTTCGCTAGAGCATGCCAACATTGCACACATCTATGACAGTGGTGAATCTGCCGGGGTGCTCTGGCTCGCCATGGAACTGATCGATGGTTTGCCGCTGGACCAGTACCTGAAAATCCGGCCACAGGATCAGCGAGCGAAGTTGACGCTGATGATCCGTGTCTGCGATGCCGTCAGTTATGCCCACCGCCAGGGGATCATCCATCGTGATTTGAAGCCAGGGAACATCCTGGTCCGGGAACAGGGGCAACCGGTCGTTGTCGATTTCGGTCTGGCTCGTTTGGCAGGTCAGGATCAATTGGCGACTCAAG
>Ga0114978_10001603_pt1 | contig 19011 bp, 30 predicted proteins | sample S_140212_EF_Meta_FD_87027 | JGI IMG/M metagenome (GOLD analysis project Ga0114978, IMG submission 87027) | Freshwater microbial communities from Lake Simoncouche, Canada to study carbon cycling - S_140212_EF_MetaG | ecosystem: Environmental > Aquatic > Freshwater > Lake | place: Lake...
ACAGGCAGATAGAAAGAAAATTCTACTACTCTGCGATGATATTAGATTTACGTCTGGTATCTCAACAATGGCTAAAGAGATTGTCATTGGAACAGCACATCGTTTTAACTGGGTAAACTTAGGCGCAGCTATTAATCATCCTGATCAAGGTAAGAGATTTGACATCTGTCAAGATACTGGCGCCCTTGCAGGCATTCCAGATGCTTCAGTGTTTATAGTTCCAACCTCAGGTTACGGTAGTCCAGAACTAGTTCGTCAAATAATCGAATTAGAGAAGCCAGATGCTATTATGTTCTTTACTGATCCAAGATATTGGATATGGTTATTTCAAATGGAGAATGAATTGAGAAAGAAGCTTCCTATGATTTATTTAAATATCTGGGATGACTTACCTGCTCCTTTATATAACAAACCTTATTACGAATCTTGCGATGGTTTATTAGCTATTTCAAAACAAACTGCTAACATTAACAGGCTTGTATTAGGAGAGAAAGCTAAAGATAAAGTTATTAAGTATGTACCTCACGGTATTAACGAAGATGTTTTTACTGTTAAAAGTAAAAATGACCCTGAAGTTGTTGCAATGAGAAAGCAATACTTTGGAGATAATCAACCAGAGTTTGTAGTTTTATATAATGCTAGAAATATTAGACGTAAGTGTACTTCTGACTTAATTTTAGCTTATGCTCAATTCTGCGATAAGATAGGTAAAGAGAAAGCTAAGAAATGTGCTTTACTTTTACATACTCAAAAGTTAGATGAGAATGGTACAGACTTACCTACAGTAACAGAGCTATTTTGTGATCCAGAATACCAAAGAGTAGTCTTCTGTGAGAATAGATATACACCTTATCAAATGAGTACGATGTATAACTGCGCAGATGTTACAGCTCTAATCTCTTCTAACGAAGGATGGGGCTTATCTTTAACTGAAGCTATGATGTGTGGTAAACCAATTATAGCTACCGTAACAGGAGGTATGCAAGACCAGCTAAGATTTGAAAATGAAAAAGGAGAGTGGATTGACTTTAATGAAAATTTCTGCTCTAATCATTTCGGTACTTATAAGAAGCACGGTAAATGGGCATTCCCGGTATACCCTAGCAATATGAGTATTGTAGGATCTATTCCAACTCCTTATATCTTTGATGATAGAGCTGACTTTAGAGATATTGCAGCAGCTATTAAAGAAGTTTATGATTTAACTCCAGAAGAAAGAGAAGAAAGAGGTCAAGCAGCTAGAGAATGGGTTACTTCAGATGAGTCTATGCAATCAGCTAGAATGATGTCTAAGAACGTTATTGATGGTATCGAAGAGACGTTTGCTAAATGGAAGCCAAGAGCTAAGTACGAGTTGATTAAAATAGAAAAGCACCCAAGGAAAAAATCAGCACATCCAATCGTTTATTAAGAAATAAAGTTTATATTTAAAACATGAAACAATACTGCGTTATATCAGCACCGCCAGATACCTATTCAGGTTATGGAGCAAGATCGAGAGATTTTATAAAAGCCCTTTACGAACTAAAGAAAGACGAATGGGATATTCAGATAATGCCTCAAAGATGGGGAAATACTTCCTGGGGCTTTCTAGAGGATTATAAAGAGGAGTGGGGATGGATGATTCCATTACTATTAAAAGGACCTTTAACTAAACAACCAGACTACTGGTTTCAAGTAACTATACCTAATGAATTTCAACACGTAGGTAGAGTTAGTATAGGAGTTACAGCCGGTATTGAAACTACCGTATGTGATGCTACTTGGCTTGAAGGATGTAATAGAATGGATTTAACTTTAGTATCTTCTAATCACGCTAAGGCTGTATTACAGTCTACTAGCTACGGTAAAAAAGAGAATCCAAATGAAATAATTAAATTAGAAAAGCCTATAGAGGTATTATTCGAAGGAGCAGACTTAAACAAGTACTTCTTTATTGCAAATGAGAATTTACCTGAAACAGATTTAGTACTAGACTTAGATACGATTAAAGAAGAGTTTTGTTACTTATTTGTAGGGCACTGGTTACAAGGAGAGTTTGGAGAAGATAGAAAAAATGTAGGTAAGATGATTCATACTTTCTTAGAAACGTTCAAGGGTAAGAAGAATAGACCTGCTCTCATTTTAAAAACTTCTAACTCTACTGCTTGTATTATGGATAGAGAAGAAGTATTAAAGAAAATAGATCTTATTAGAAATTCAGTACAAGGTTCTGATCTACCTAATATCTACTTAATACATGGCGACCTAGATGATGAAGATATGAATAACTTATATAATCATCCTAAGGTAAAAGCAATGATTTCGTTTGCTAAAGGAGAAGGATATGGTAGACCTCTTGCAGAGTTTTGCTTATCTAAAAAGCCTGTAATAGCTTCAGGATGGTCCGGCCAAATAGACTTCTTAAATGGAGAGTTCGCTGTATTGATACCCGGTCAGTTAACTCAAACTCATCCTTCAGCTCAATCTCAAGGATTAATTTTACCAGGTGCTTTATGGTTTACTATTGATCATAATCTAGCAGCTAAGGCTATGGAAGATGTATTTGCTCACTATAAGAAATATGAAGAGAGGGGTAAGCGTCAAGGACATAAAATTAAGACTGAATTTAGTTTTGATAATATGGTTCTATTCTTAAAAGGATACTTAGATAAGTATGCAAATGCACCTAAGCAAGTAGAATTTAAATTACCACAATTAACTAAAATAGGATAAGATGACTAGTAAAGAATTTGTAATCTGGTTAAAAGGATTTACTGAAGGAGTTCATGAATATAATATCTCTCCTAAGCAATGGGACTTATTAAAAGAAAAATTAGCAGAAGTAGATGACAATACAATCCCTATGGGCGGAGTAATTGTAGACAATAATACGTTTAAGGTTAATGATCCAGGATTTTACTACACAACAAACGGAACACCTAATTGGTACTCAACTACAATACCTGAAGATAAAACTTTATTAAATGACTAACGATAAACTAACAACATGTCCTTTATGTGAGTGTGATGGATGTTACGTAACTCCAATTAACGAAACAGCTTATAATTACTTCTGTTGGGGATGTGGATTTCAAACAAATGACCTAATGAAAGAAGGAGAGTTTGATTTTGAAAAATACGAAGAGACCATTCCAGAACTCTATAAAGATATAAAAGGCAAAGACGGTGAAGGAAGAATATGGTATCCTATTAGTATTAATATTACCGATAAAGGAACTGTATTTTTAAATGGAACAGATGTAAGTAATGTACATTGGTCTGCAATTAAAGTCGTACCTTTAACAGAAGAAGAGAAGCAAGAACCTAAATACAAAGGATTAATCTATAAGTCAGATGCTAAATCTTTACAACACTTTGGGGAAGACTTTATTGAGGCTTGCGATTATATTGGAATCTTTGAAAAATAGACTATGAGAATAAGTTATGCAATACCGGTTTGTAATGAAGATAAAGAACTAGATAGATTATTAGCTCAATTACTATTCCACGAAACTCCTGATATGGAAGTAGTGGTGCAATGTGATCAAGGTAATACATCTCCTGAAGTATACAAAGTACTAGATAAGTATTCAGCTTTCATTCATGTAGTAGAGTTTCCGCTAAAAGGAAACTTTGCTGCCTTTAAGAATAATCTAAAGAAGCACTGTACTGGAGCTTGGATATTTCAAATAGATGCCGACGAATACTTAAGCGATAGCTTAATAAAGAACCTTCCCTCTATTCTTCAAGCTAATCCTACTGTAGATTTACTTTTAGTTCCTAGAATTAATACAGTAGAAGGATTAACTCAAGAGCATATTAATAAATGGCAATGGAGAGTCGATGAAAAAGGATGGGTTAACTTTCCTGATTACCAGACTAGAATCCTTCAAAATTCCCCTAAGATAAACTGGGCTAGTAAGGTTCACGAAGTACTTACAGGACATAACAGTTATGTAATGCTTCCTGCTGAGGAAGGTTATTCTTTATATCATCCAAAAGGAATAGAAAGACAAGAGAGACAAAATAATTTTTATAGCGCATTATGACACTAAGAGACTTAGCTAATAAATCTACTTACGGTACGATAGGGTACATAAGTACAAAAGAGGATGTAGATTTTCTAGAAAAAAACTACATAACTTATAATCTTCCTATACTAAAAGAATTCAAACATATAGTAGTTGCTACTAATTTTAATAACCAAGAAGTTATACCGTATTATGAAGCAATGTGGAAAAAGTACTTTAATTGTACTTTTTTACATTCACCTATTAATAGAGGGCATGGAATTGGAACTGCCGATTTAGATGATGCAATCTTTACTTTTTGTAAAAGTAATAATTTAGATTGGCTTTGTAAGTCTTCTAATGATATGATTTTTAGAAAAGGAGCACTTGATAAAGAAGTAGGTGATGCAGATTTTTATTATTTTAATGGAGTTGGTTATACTGGAATCTATAATTACAATTTCGATTTGTATAAAGTAATGGAAGAGGACTTTTATCCTCAGACAATTTTTTACTTTTTAAATGTTTCTAAGTGTAATTACTTAAATGATAGAGATCATCTTAATGAAATTTACGCTAAAGTACAAACTATTCCTAACTACAACGGTAAGCCGCTTGAACACGGTATGAAAAGTAATGAAGAATTACTAAGAGAATGTATAGAGAGAAATAATTTAACAAGAGAGCATTTACTACCTAAAGAGAAGTATTTTAAATTATTAAATATAGTCAAGGATTTTAGAATAGCAGATAGCAGTTATAAGAGTATAATGTTAGAAAATATCTGTCATTTGCAATGGCTAGCTCAACCTATAATAGAAATAATAGATTTATGAGAATAGCATTTGTAAGTGAAATACCAGGTCAAGGAAAGGTTCCTATAACTTTTCCAAATATGAGAACGGAATGTGCTTGGATGCATGCATTAAATGCCGATCATTATAATATTGTTTACGCGGTTATAAACAAGACTGTTAAGGATTACGATCATGTATTTGTTGTATTCCCTAAAGGTAAGACTTATCTAAGTGCAGAAGGAAGCAGGTTAATAGAAGAACAAAATCCTGCATCTCCTTTTATAACTCCAGAATTAATTAAGTTATTAAGAGCAGGTAATAATAAAAAGATACACTACGTACAAGAAGGGCCTCATTGGTGGTTTAATGATTATGAAATTAATGATCAAATTAATTTCTACAATATGCTACATGAATGTAATTCAATATTTGCACATAACGAATCTGATAAAGCATACTACGAAGGATTGTTTCCAAATAAGGTTATTCACACTATGCAAACTTTAATGATTGAAGAACTTATTAAAGATATTGTTCCAGTAAAAGAAGATAAAGTAATCATAGGCGGTAACTTCGCAAGATGGTATGGCGGTTTTGAAAGCTATAGAGTAGCAGAAGCTTTTAATCTTCCGATATGGGGTCAGTCCTCACATGCTATGAGAGATAATGAAGAGCAAGTATTTAAGCATTTAGAAAGAGTAGAGTGGAATGAATGGATTAAGCAGTTAAGTACTTTTAAATATGCAGTACATTTAATGCCTACAGTAGCAGCAGGTACTTTTAGCTTAAACTGTGCTTACTTAGGAATACCTTGTATTGGAAATGAAGATGTAGATACACAGAGAATATGTCATCCCGATTTATCGATAAAAGTTAGTAATATAAAAGAAGCTAGAAATCTTGCTATAAGGTTAAGAGATGATCAAGACTTCTATAATAAGTGCAGCAATGAGGCAAAAGAAAACTATAAAAAATATTACGATTTAGAAGTTTGGAATAAAAAAATGAATACTATATTAAATGAAGCAGAATAGGTTTGTAGTTATATCAACAGTCTACAATAAAGAAAAGTGGATTGGATTTAACGTTAATAGTATTAAGCAGCAGAGCTATAAAAATTTTATAGTCATTTATGCCTACGATGAATCTTCCGATGATACTCTTCAAGAATTAAATAAACATATAGGAAAAGACGACAGGTTTCATATAGTCTTTAATAAGAATAAAGATAGTCAGGTAAGTAATTTTATGTATGCTTACGAGTATATGAAAAGCTTAAATCAAATAGAACCAGAAGATATTATAGTAGAGGTAGATGCAGACGATTGGTTATTACATCCTTTTGTTTTTGATTATTTAGATCAAGCCTATCAAAATCCTAACATCTGGATGTCTTACGGACACTACATAGAATATCCTTCAGGAAAGGTAGGAGGTCACTTTAATATGTACTTACCTCAAGATAGTAATATAAGACAGAATCCCTTTGCTTATAGTCATTTAAAGACTTATAAAGCATGGCTATTTGATAAAGTACCTAGAGAGTATCTAATTGACTCTAGAACAGATAAGTATTGGAGAACTACAGCAGACTTTGCTATGTGTATGCCGATGGTAGAGATGGCAGGTAAAGAAAGAGTTATTAGATTCGATCAACCTTTATACGTTTATAATACTTCTGAGGACTTACCTTCTGAAAGCAAAACAAATTTAGCAGCGCAAAAAGAAGCTGAAAGATTAATTAGAGAGTTTAAACCTTTAGAGAGATTATGAGTTATATAAGTACAAATCATAGAGGAGGAATAGGGAACGTTATGTTTAAGCTAGCAGCTTCTATTAGTACTGCTATAGATAATAATGTTGATTATTTATTTTCTAACGAGTTTATTAGAGATAAAGATAGACAGATGGTAACCTTTGGTCATCCTGATTATAGAGTTTACTATCAAAATATCTTAAGAGGAGTTCAATTTTTAGATAAACTACCAACTCCTTATACAACTTATACGGAGCCTAATTTTCATTATGATTCTATACCTTACATGAACGGAACTAATTTAGTCTTAGACGGAGGATTTCAGAGTGAAAAGTATTTTATTAATAATAAAGAAACAATTGTAAATTTATTTAAAATCCCTAATCATGTAGAGTTTCAAATTAAAGAAGCTATACCTGATATAAACGATTACGTTTCAATACACGTACGTAGAGGAGATTATGTAAATCAGCCTCAGTATCATCCTTTAGTAACAAAAGAGTTTTATCAAAAAGCCGTAGAAGAGGTTGGAATTAATAATAAGTTTCTTATATTTAGTGATGACTTAGAAGGATGTGAGGATCTGTTTGACTTTATTCCTACTAAGTATTTCTACTCAACAGGAGTAGATTGGTCTGATCTCTATATGATGAGCTTATGTAAAGATAATATTATTGCAAATAGTTCTTTTAGCTGGTGGGCAGCTTATTTAAATCTTAACCTAAATAAGAAAGTTATAGCACCTAGTAAATGGTTTGGACCAGCTTATGAACATTTTAATACAAAAGATTTAATACCTAAAACTTGGATAAAATTATAATATGGAAAAAATATATTCAAAAATTGAACCAGAAACTCTCTTACATATTATTGTAAGGAAAGAAGATATGCTACCTGGAAGACAGGACATAGTATCTGAAGAAAACTTTATTCAATGCTCTATTCTCAATATGGAAAAGGGGAAGACCTTTAAACCCCATAGACATATTTGGAAGCAAAGAGATAGATTAGTAATTGCTCAAGAGAGTTGGATAGTAATTCAAGGAAGAGTTCAATGCACCTTTTATGATTTAGACGACACCATTGTTGCTTCCCCAGTACTTGAAGTTGGTGATGCTAGCTTTACCTTACAAGGAGGACATAATTACCTTATTCTAGAAGACGATACACTAGTCTACGAATACAAGACAGGACCTTATGAAGGACAGATTCTCGATAAAATATTTTTAGATGCCTAACATCTACTTAAACATACCTCAACTTTGGAGATGGCAAGATCATAACGGGGACTATACTCATAGTTTAACCTATGACTTAAATGAAAATTCAACTGTAATAGATTTAGGAGGCTATACAGGGGAGTGGGCAAAGGAAATTATTAATAGATATAATTGCAACGTATACTTAGTAGAGCCTATAGAAGAATCTTACAAAATTCTGTTAGAAAAGTTTAAGAGTAATCCAAAGGTTCATATATTAAAGGTAGGAATCGGGATTGAGAATACAGAGAAGATAATATATGTTAACGGGGACAGTACTTCTTTTAATGTAGAAACTGGAGAAGCTATTACAGTTGAAATTAAAACAATAGAAAGTGTACTAAATCAATGGAATCTTGACAAGATAGATTTGCTTCAAGTAAATATTGAAGGAGATGAATATGAACTTTTGCAACATATGATAGATACTGGGCTTATAGATAGATTTAATAACTTGCAAATACAGTTTCATTTAGGTATAAAAGATGCTGTAGCAAAGCATGAAAGTATATGCGAGGGATTAATAAAGAAAGGCTTTAGAATAAAATATAGCTATCCATTTGTTTGGGAGGCTTGGACAAAAGAATAATATGAATATTTTAATAAGCAGCGAAGACGTGTATATTCACGATGATGTAGAGATTAGACGAGAATATCTAATAGGCAATCATGTTGCCATAGATAAGGGAGTATACTGTAGTACTAATATAGACATTGGAGACTACGTTCATATTAGTCCTTACGTAACTATTATAGGAGGTCAATTCGGATTGTTTATAGCTAAGGGATGTAATAACATAATGGCTGGCGCTAGAATTATATGCGGTTCAGATAGATTTGATGATAGCGGCTTATTTGGTGCAATGATTCCAGATTGGGTAGGAAAAGGTAAGCAAATTATTGAACCTGTTATTATGGAAGAGCTTTCTAATATAGGGACAAATGCTATAGTAATGCCAGGGTCTACCTTAAGACAGGGAGTATTACTTACAGCAGGAAGCTTATTAATTGGTGATACAATACCTTGGGGAGTTTATAAAGGTAATCCAGCAGTACTAACTAAGGTAATAGATAAAACAAAAGCATTAGAAACGATAAAATTATTAGGATATGAACTTTAATGTAGTAACAGAGTTTGAAAATAAAATAGCAGAGTTTTTCGGAGCTCCTTATGCTATTGCAGTAGATAGTTGTACACACGGTATTGAATTAGATTTACGCTATACAGATGCTAAGTTAATTAGCGTACCAAAAAATACCTACCTCTCTATTCCTTTCTTAGCTCAAAAGTTAAACATAGAGTTATGTTGGAAAGAAGAGAATTGGGTAGACTACTACTACCTAGCTGCAGGCATTATTGATGCAGCTGTATTATGGAAACCTAAAAGTTATATACCAAATACTTTTATGGGAATTAGTTTTCAATATCAAAAACACTTATCTTTGGGTAGAGGAGGAGTTTTACTTATAGATAATTCTCATGCTGCAGAGCAGATTAAGAAGATGTCTTACGATGGTAGACTACCTAACATACCTTGGAGAGATCAAAACATTGATACTGTAGGCTATCATTACTACATGACACCAGAAACAGCTCAATTAGGATTAGATAAATTACCGAAGGCTATTGAAACAAAACCAAGACAATGGACTGTAAATGATTGGCCTGATTTAACACAAATGGAAATATTTAAAAAATGAAAAAAGCCTTTATTACCGGTATAGCCGGCCAGGATGGAAGTTATTTAGCAGAGTACTTATTAGAAATGGGATACGAAGTACATGGAATTATTAGACGTAATTCAGTACCAGAGAACCAACAAAGCCGCTTAGAAGGCGTTAGAGGTAACATTCATGTTACTTACGGTGATTTATTAGACCAGTCTAGTATAGAGCACTTACTAGATAGAGTTCGACCAGATGAAATTTATAACATAGCAGCACAGAGTCATGTTCGTATTAGTTACGACATTCCTCAATTTACTACACAAACAAATGCTCTAGGAGTCTTAAATGTATTAGAGGCTTATAGACGTTCCTGCCCTACAGCTAAGCTTTATCAAGCAAGCTCATCAGAGATGTTTGGTAGTTCAGTAGATGCAGACGGATATCAGAGAGAGTCTACTCCAATGACTCCAGTATCACCTTATGGCTGTACAAAAGTATTTGGATATAATATTGTAAGAAACTATCGTAATGCTTATAAGTTACATGCATCGAATGGTATCCTATTCAATCATGAATCACCTAGAAGAGGTTCTAACTTTGTAACTAATAAAGTAGTTAAGACGGCAGTAGAGATTTACTTAGGATATAAAAAGGATTTAGTATTGGGTAACTTAGATGCTTATAGGGATTGGGGCCATTCTAAAGACTATGTAAGAGCAATGCATTTAATTTTACAACAACCTCAAGCAGGAGATTGGGTAGTAGCTACAGGCGAGACTAGATCAGTAAGAGATATGTGCGAGTATGTATTCAGCAAGTTGAATATGGATTATAAAGACCATGTTAAGCAAGATAATAAATTCTTACGTCCAGAAGAACTTCCTTACTTAAAAGGAGATCCAAGTAGAATTAAAGCATTAGGATGGGCACCAGAGTATACCTTTGAAAGTATGATGGATGAAATGATCGCATACTGGACAAGTCAAATAAGCAGAGTGATTTAATATGAATCAAGAAATAACATTTATAATTCCAGTCAGGAATAATCAGAAATACGCTTTACAAGCTTATAGATCTATTAGGATGTATCATCCTGAAGAGCACTATATTGTCTTATTAGACGATGCTTCTACAGATAATACTTGGGAGTGGATTCAGCAAACAGAAAAGTGGGATGAGAAAGTAATAGCATATAGAAACGAAACTAAAGACAGAGTAGGACATACTGTACTATATGACAAGGGCGTAGAGCTAGCTCCTACAGAAATTATTTCTATTTTACATAGTGATATGATCATAACTGAAAACTATGTTCATAATATACTAAAGCATTTAAAACCTAGAGTGGTTGTGTCAGCGACTAGAGTAGAGCCTCCTTTACATCCTCCTGGACCTGAAAAGTTTGTAAAGAACTTTGGAATGGAACCAGATGAGTTTATAGCTAAGCAAGAAGAGTTTTTTCAATTTGTCGAAGATAGAGAGAAGGAGTATAAAGAAGTAACATCAGAAGGTATCTTTGCTCCATGGACAATGTATAAAGAAGGTTTTATAGCAATAGGTGGACATGATTTGTTATTTGCACCAATGGAGTTAGAAGACTCAGATATTTTTAATAGAATGCTCTTAGCAGGTTATCAATTTATTCAGTCAAGAGATGCTTTTGTATATCATATGACCTGTAGAGGAAGTAGATTTAAAGATGGTATTGAAATAGAGAAAGAGATACCTTTACCAGATGGAACTATTTGGTATAAGCCAAAAGACTCTCAGGAGTATTTAGATCTAAGAACTAATAAGTTTAGAGAGTGGTGGAGAAAATGGCATACAGATGTCCTTCATGATACTAATATGAAGCCAATAGTACCTGGAAGATACGAAACGGCTTTTGTTATTAAGAATGCTACCATAGGTAAGGTTATAGTATTAGAGCCTTGGTGTGATACTTTATATTCAGACGATGAAATGTGTGTAATAGAAGCAGCTTATCTTGAAGATGAGAAGAGTATGTTTAATTTAAAAGAGAAGTTTAAACATTACAAATATAATGCTCCTAAAGAAGACATAGTAGTAGAGTTTGATGCAAGTAAGTTAGGGGAGTCTCATTATAATAATTTTATAAAACAACTTCCTTTAGTTTTAGATACGATTACAGAAACAGGAACATATCAGTTTGATATATTTACTTTGACAATCAATAGCTTAAAAAAGCGTGATATGATTAAACCTTTCTTCAAAAACGTATTCTAAATATTTATAGATATGAGAAGAATAGCAGATTTACTATTAGAAGCAAATATCGTTCCAGATACTAAGTTTAAGAGACAGCTTGAAAAAGCAGTTAAGTACTTAAATACAAAAGGTAAAGTACTCCTCATAACTACTTCAAATAGAGGAGAGTATGCAACAAAGGACTTACATGATAGTCCTAAATCTACTCGTATTGCAGAGGTAATTCAAAGATCTTTAGGTGCACATAGATGTACTCTAGTAGATGTTTCTAAGTTAAAAATATATGAATGCGAAGGAAATGTATCTAATAACGATGGCAATAGCTGCGGAACTAGAGACTGTAAGGTAAAAGATCCTGCTAAAAATCCTTCAGGACATTTAAGGTGCTGGGCTTCTTTTCATCACGAAGACGATGAGCTTTGGAAGGTAGTAACTCCTTTATTAGAATCTCACGTAGTAGTCTTTATGGGCTCTATTAGATGGGGGCAGACTAATGCCTATTATCAAAAGCTAATCGAAAGATTAGATTGGATAGAAAATAGGTGGACAACTTTAGGAGAGAGAAATATAGTAAAGGAAATCGAATCAGGCTTTATCTTTATAGGTCAGAATTGGAACGGCAGTAATGTAGTAAAGACACAGAAGCAAGTTCACGAGTTCTATGGCTTTAAACCAGTAAATGAACTATACTTTAATTGGCAATATACAGAAGACGTAAATGAAGAATCTAAAGACAGTTATAAGGATGCAGCAAAAGCATTAGATAACATTATTAATACAAGAACTTTGCTATGATTACACTAACAGATAATCAATTTCATACAAATAGAACTTGGAATGTACCTTTAGAATATAACATTCCGATTTCTATTCAACATCCTGAATGGTTAGAGCTATTTGATCAAGACGGTTACAGGCTTACAAAGCTTGAATCTCATTATGCAGGAGCTAATAATCATGCACCAGTAAAACATGGACACGAAATATGTTTAAGACAGGAATGGTTTACAGGGGAGAAAGTATTAACAGGACCGCATTTAAATCATGCATTTCTATTTGAAAGAAAAGGATATTCTGGAGAAGCTTTAGAGCAGTTAAAAGAGTACGCTAAGCAAAATAATTTAGTTCACAAGCTTACCAAATACATAGGTAAATGGGGCTTAGATTTTAATGTAGATTATGTAGATAGCTTAGGGAATTCAATAGAACTTCTTCATTATGAATCAGACTCTTTCAACTTACAAGAGATGCAAGACATAAAGGGAGTTTTAGAAGAAAGAATACTTAAAATAGATTGGGAAGCAGCAGCGAGGTACTTCATACTACGTAAGTATGAATGGATCGACTTGGAATTCTTCGAACAATCAAAATATAAAACAGACTATTTCGGACTACCAGCGGAGAGATTTAAAATAAACGCTTGGGAGTAGCTATTTATAACTAAACAATCATGGCAGTAAATCCAATAGTACCAGGACCTGGAGCATCCTATCAATACCCTGCTCCTCTACCAGCACAATCTAATTACACTACTACTGTACAGCAGTACTATCCAAGTGCGTCTGGAGCTCAAAATGTTATGAGCTACTTGAAGAACTATATTCAAATAAACTTCGGAGCTACAGCAGATAATTTAATGTTTGCTCAATCTATATGCTCAGATGATATAAATGCATCTAGCTTTATAAATGTTCCTAATATAGGACAAAGTGCTCCTGTTCAAAATAATTTCTTAGGACCATTCTTTGCTGGTGGCATTGGTGGATATCCTCACACAGGTACTACAGCGATGATTGCTTGGTGTAGTCACGTTACAGATACTGGTGCTTTACTTTTAGTAGAGATGCCTCATATTGGAGTAACTCAAGAAGGAGATCTTGGCTTTGTACACCGTAGAGGTCATGCTACAGAGACAGGAATGTCTTCAACTTGTGGCGCTATAGCAGTAGCAAATAGCTGGGTAGTTGGAAGTTCTACTCCTCCAACTGCATCAACTCAATTCCCAAATAACTATCAGCAGTATACTCTAACAAATATACTTTACCCATACAAAGCAACATTAACTGGAAGCTTCGGTCAACAAATGCAATTCTCTACTGAAATAATTAGAGCGTCTTCTTCTCAGTGGATTATAAATAACTTACCTAATTTAATAATACCTGCTTCTGGCTCTGCACCTGCTTATAATGTGCCAGCAAATGTATATTATTTCTGTGGTACTTTTATCAACGTTGACGATGGATATGAAGCATACATCAACCCTAACACATTCCAAGTATTCGATATAAACTTAGGCACTTCAGGTAGCTGGGTAGACTATACAACTCAGTTCCTAAGCGGACTATAAAAACTATTATGAGAACAAATTTAAGCGAAGCATTACCGGCATTGATTCCAGAGTATCCAGTAGAAATAGCTGGACATCATTTAACTTTAAGGTTTGATGTCAATATTAACAAAACAAAGAAAGGCGTTAAGCTTCAATTTGTTATGAATGATATTCCACAAGATCCTCGCCAGGCTCAACAAATGGCTAGTGAAATCGGAACAGAGTTACAGCAGAAGTTTGGTGATGCAGGTCTTCAAGTTATTTACGATGTTGAGAATCCATATAAGAATGTAGTAGGCTTCTTACTTCCATTACCTTCTCTTGCTAACTATCTCATTAAGAATATATTCAAAAGCGAAGAAAATGGAGAGATGACTCAACAAACTCCAGCAGACGATTCTCAAGAAGAGCCAGCAGCAGAGCCTCTACCAGATCAAGAACAAGCACCAGCATCAGAAGAAGATCAAGTGAGAGAGATTATGATGAATAGAGCTGGATTAAAATAATAATAAAAAAAGGTTATGAGTAAAAGAGAAATACCTAAGGCCTTTTTTGAGCCTTTAGAGGATATACAAGCCTCTGATCTTCTAGATAATGAAGCCCTACTTAATATGATTAAAGTAGAGACACCTCTTGCTATTGAAGAAGCTTTCCGAAATAAGAAAACATTTGCTAGTCTATTTGAAATAAATGGAATGGGTCTTTATATAGATATTCCAAGACCTCATTGGATAGCTGCACTTGAGCAATGTATTAATTTTAAATTAGAGGAAGAGAAATTTGAAGACTGTATTAAGCTTAGAGATCTTATAGAAGAGATTAAGAAGCCTATTAAAAGAATTCCTAAAAAGAAAGAAAATGGAACAATCGCTGAATGAGATACAAAAAGTAATTAATAACTTACTAAATGTAAAGAGCCTGGTTAGAAGAAAGAAAAAGACTCAAGAGGCAAAAAAGAAAGAGCTTTTTATATCAATTATTAATTCTATAGAAGCAATCATTAATAGACAGAACTTAATGTATGCTGATTTAAATTTAGATCTAGCTAACTACGATGAAGCTTTCTTAGATACTATTGATGCCTTAATTATATTACATTTCGGTAAAGAAGGAGCAGAGTTAATTGCTTACTACCTTTGGGATAGAGTAGCTCCAGATGGCAGTATTGAGCCTCTATTAGATGAAGAGGGAACTTCTGTCTATTTAGAAACTGCTCAAGATTTATGGAACTTATTAATCCGTATCAATCCAGCATATGGGGACTCAAAATAAAGCAGGAAGACCTAAAAGAGACTTAACTGAGAATGTGATTAGGAATGCTATGAAGCATACTCAATCTAACTTTCAAGCTGCTAGATACCTAAACATTACTATAGAGACTTACCGCAAGTATGCAAAGCTTTATGTCGATTTAGAGACGGGTAAGAACTTATACGAACTTCATAAGAATAACTCAGGGAAAGGAATTAAGAGAGTAAAATGGAATCATGATATCTCTATCGATAAGATTAACGAGATAATGGCTTCAGAGAGCTACAGAGCAATCAATCAACAAAAACTTAAGAATAGATTAATTTACGAAGGTATTCTTAGAATGGAATGCTACGGCTGTGGACATCACGAAAAAAGAGTTGTAGACTTTAAACAACCTTTAATGCTTAGCTTTGTAGATGGAAACAAACATAATTGGCAAGTAGAAAATTTAAGGATGCTATGTTATAATTGTCATTTCCTATATGTAGGAGATTTGTTCTCAGAGAAACAAATACGAAGTAAAGAAGATGCTAATGCTCCTTTAATTAAAGAAGAGATTGATTGGGAGGTAGATGATAACTTCCTTGCACACTTCCAGGACTTAGGACTAGAAAAGAAAGAAGATTATCAGGAAGGAGATGAGTATGTCTCAAGAGTTTAGCTAAATATATAACCTATTTATATTCAAATGGTAGATAAAGTAACATACGAAGTCTTAGATACTCTAGCAGAGAGATACATACCAGAAGGAATTCATAGAATACTTCACGTAGATAGCAGAGAAATGTGGATAGATCTTATGATAGCTTTAATCGAAAGTAAGACAATTCCAATGAAGGTATCTATAATAGCTAGATGTGCTACCTCTTGGGAGGCATTACTAGAGCAAAAGTTAAGCATACAAAACTAAATGAAAACAGTAACAACAGAAGGATTAGCAGTTAGTGCATGGGGATTACATATAAGTAGCTTTTTAATGGCTAGCATTCCTTACCTACAAGTACTATCTTTAATACTAGCAATCGGAGTATCTATTTTAACTCTCCGTAAGCTTGTAAAAGACTCTAAAGCAAAAAAAATAAGTTCTGATGAGAAAATCGATTAGCCAATTAGGCTTCTCTAGAATAGCAAACACTCAAGTCAATCGCCTTGAGCAATTCGATAAGCTAAAAGAAATAGCTAATCGTAACAACTACCCACATAAAATAAAGCAGCTTACTGCTAAAGTTCAAGAAGAATACAACTTCTGGAATATAAAGAATCCTTCACGAAAGTTGGAAGATATTACAAAAGACCTTATCTTTATCAAATCAATTAGAGAACCTATCCTAGATAAGGAAAGGATTAATGAGTTGATAGAAAAATATGGCCTCAAGTAAACCGGTAGAACCTCAAATTAAATTTACAGTTGAATACAAGGACAGAGATGGCAACATAACTGATCGTTGGCACTATGATCTAAATAAATTTAGGAATGGTCCTATTATGACTGAAAACTTTGAACTACCCCCTAAAGAAAAAGTTGCTAAGAAGAAAAAGTTAAGTTAACTTTAGAGAAATAAAAAAATAGTTATGAAGTATTGTAAAGTTTGTAGTAAAGAGATTCCAGAGAGAAGAGTTAAGTTAGGTTATGGAGATACCTGCGTTGAGCATTCTAATACATTTAGATATGTAGGTCTTGTAGCAGCATCAGGTAAATGTGACTATGAGATTTCTATCATCAGAGATAAAGAAACGGCTGAGCATATGCAAAGATTATCAGAAACAAGGGGGGCGTTCTAATGTATAAAATTAAAAGTAAAATAAGACAAGTACGTAAGATACTACGTTGGATACCTATTCTGTGGAGAGATAAGGATTGGGATTACTATTTTGTTTATGAAATACTTAAACAAAAGCTAATCGATACTGAGAAGTATATTCGTGAGGATGGTACGCATATGTTTAACGATCAAGATGCTGATAGTATGTTAAAAGCAATCGATCTAATAAGTAAAGTACAAACTGAATATCATCTTGATAAGTATTTATCAGAAGCTACAGAGTGGACTACTGAAGGAATAGATAAAGCAGTAGAAGAACACGATACATTAAAGCGAGAGCTATTTCAGCACTTGAATGATAATATTGAAAAATGGTGGGATTAAAATTATAATTATGAATACAAAATTGAAAGCAATTCTAGGTTTAGCATCTATAAGTTTGTTAATCTATACAACGTACGAACAAAATAAAGCTATCAATAGTCAGAAGTTTGAAATAAATGCTCTAAAAAAATCTATAGAGCATATCGATAGCGCAGCATCTAAGCAGTACGATGAATTATTTGAAGCTCAAACTAGAGCAGGAAGATATGAGATAGCTTTAGAGCTATTAGAAGAGCAAGATAAAGTAGCAGCTAAGAAGTTTAAACATATACTAGAAAATGAAACTGAATAGTTATGGAGATAACAAAAAAAGAAGTTGAAGAGCTTATTGGAGATAAGGTCTTAACTTACAAGGTTGTAAAGAGCTATAGAGGTTACAAAGTTACAAAGGTAAAAGTTGTTGCTATTAAAGCTAAAGATTCTAAAGAAGTTACTATTACTTTGAAGCCAAATAAGTAGTTCCTAGCTCTCATATTCAAACTATTTATATAGGAATGAATAAGCAGCTTACTATAGTAATTCCATGTAAAAATGAAGGAAGAGGTGTCATCGACATCCTTAAGTTAGTTCGTAAGCAGCAACTAGACTGCCAAGTTATAGTAGCAGATTCATCAGATGATGAAAGAACTCTACTACTGCTTAAAAAATATCAAGCCGCTACTCCAATGGTTACTCGAATAGTAAAAGGAGGCCTTCCTTCTATAGCTCGTAATAATGGAGCAGCACTCGTAAAGACCCCTTACATTTTATTCTTAGATGCAGACATATACTTACAGGAGCCTAGTATGATTAGCAAATGTCTAGCAACTGCAATCGGAGGAGATTACGATTTAGTAACTTGTAAATTTAAAACACTAGACGGTAAGTACGATTGGATCTTTCGAGTATTTAATATTGTTCAATGGTTTAGCTCTATGTTTACTCCTTTTGCTATAGGAGGTTTTATGCTATTTAAAACAGATGTATTCAGAGCTCTAGGAGGCTTTGATGAAGAAGCTAAAGTAGCAGAAGATTATTTAATAAGCTCTAAGGTTAAGCCTAATAGATTTAAAGTAGTAAATAAAATAGCATACACTCCTAGTAGACGCTTTGAAAAGAAAGGAGTATGGTATATGGTAAGACTAATGTTAGGTAGCTGGTTGAATAAGAATAATCCAAATTGGTTTAAACACGATCATAATTATTGGAAATGAATTACAAAGCAGTCATCGTTTCAGATCTACATTTAGGTACAAAAGATTCTAAAGCAAAAGAGTTTATAGAGTTTCTAGAAAAGCATCCTACAGATCTTTTAATCCTTAATGGAGATATAGTAGACGGATGGGCATTGAATAGAGGAGCTAAATGGAAGAAGCAACATACAAATGTTATCTCTAAAATTCTTAAAGTATCAAACAAAACTAAAGTAATTTGGATTAGAGGTAATCACGATGAATTCCTAGCAGAGTTTATTGGAATGCATTTTGGTAATATTGAAATTAGAGAAGATTATGTTATTAGCAATCACTATATCTTTCACGGAGATGTAATAGATGTATTTATTACTAAGTACAAATGGCTTGCTAAGATAGGATCAGTAG
>Ga0114978_10001605_pt1 | contig 18993 bp, 23 predicted proteins | sample S_140212_EF_Meta_FD_87027 | JGI IMG/M metagenome (GOLD analysis project Ga0114978, IMG submission 87027) | Freshwater microbial communities from Lake Simoncouche, Canada to study carbon cycling - S_140212_EF_MetaG | ecosystem: Environmental > Aquatic > Freshwater > Lake | place: Lake...
GGATTGAAATATCATATATTTTATGCGCCCAATCTACAAACCCAGATCTCCAGCTATAACTGCTGTACGTTTTTATAGAAGAAGATCGTGTAATTAATAAGAATTCAATAAAAGTTTCTTTCAGTTATGCGCCCTTATAAGAGTTGAGCCATGCTTCAACTACCGCAGCCAAGTGATCCACCTTGATCCCAACTCGCTTACTTAGCTTCTTTGCACAATAATATGCCCAACGACTCTCAGCAGTAGGAGATGATGTATCAGGATCTTCATGCGCTTCTGTGTCAAATGAAGAAAACCATGTATCATACTCCTTATTCAGAAAGCTATTCAAAGCCTTCTTTCCCTCTGTATAGTCATCACCCACATTATTCTCAAGAATATACCGAGTTACCGTGAGGCGTGTTGGGTTTGCAATGGGAATATCCTTTAGCTGCTCGGCCATGTCGCGATGAATAACACGCAGGGGGATATCTGTGTTAACTGTAAGATAAAAGCGATGCGAATGCCTAGTTGCCCACGCATGAATGCTCTCAGAACCATCAAATGAACGCTTATACAAATTCATATACTTCTCAAGCTGTGAAGGATATAGATTAACTGCAGAAGCATTACGCAAGCGCATATTCGCAGCCTGTGAGCGTGTCTTAGGTGTGGCCATTTTACTAGGTATAATATATACTAGAAAAAATCAATTTTATTAATTTGTCTGATGTTAATACCATATAGGGGTATTATCTTCAATGTGCTCAATTGGATTGAAGAAATTATTTCTGATGATTAATACGTGCTGGGTATCTAGCTCAGGATTATAGTCTTGCCAGCATACACGAAGAGTTTCTCCAACTAGAAGATCCTTGAGGCGATCTAGTGCTGGTCCACGCAGGATGATATGCCACCGAGAGCCAGGATGTTGATTGCGCGCTTCGTCTATGGCTGCTGTAGAATATGCAGCCTTGGATGTAAGATTTGTGGTGATAGACATAAGCTCATCATTCATATAGAATATAACGTCATAATACTTTGTCTGCATGTGCATCATTTGGTATACTTGGATACAGTTGTATAGGCTTTCAATTTTATCACTTAGTCGCATGTGTAATGCCGATGCTGCATCCATAGCAAGGCGGTGCATATACAGGGTACTCACCATCTGAGTTAGGATAAAAGATTTCCCCTGCGATGAGCTGACTGTGAAGAGGGCAGTTCATAGGGTCTAGAGAGGTATCTGCTGTAAGATTCTGGTAGTTTACAGGCTTTTGGTTGAGCTGGGTTAGAAAGGCCTTGCAAAGCGCCTTCATCTCATCCTCGCCAATCTCAGAAACGAGGGAATTGAACTTGTCTGATGCAGACATTTTGGGTGTTGTGAGTGTGTGTAAAAAAGGTGTGTATTCAATTTCAATTTTTAAGGGGTGCCTTGTGGATCCTCGTCAGAATCACAGTATGGGCATGTGAGCCCATCATCTGACAGAGTAACTGGCTTCTTTGGATTCTGATAAGAACATCGCATGCATAAGCGATTGTCAGTGCAGAACTTCTTGAACTTTTGCTTTGTGTGAGGGGTTGTTAAATCAAGAAGATCTGCTGGTATGCTTACAATTTTTGGAGATTCAATCACATCTAGATGAGGGGGGCATACAGATGTAAGGGGTTGAGGGAAAGTCTTTGTAGCCTTAACTTGCTTGTTCCAGAATGGAATGCATGAAAACATTTGTGGTGACTCCCTTTGGGAGGGTGGGTCAATATCAATTTTATATGAAAGATTGGTATATCTATCATAAAAAATCTTGCCCTTTTGAGAGCTGTAATTTTTTAGACTAGGAGCGGATGCTGGCCATTCCGCATGAGAATCTTGTTCTGGAAGGTTTTGAGAAACTGCAGACGCCGAGAAGGATCGCGGATCTCATCTAGCTCGCATGTCATCTCGTCCCACTCAGAGTTATTCAGAACAGAATAAGGAAGGCAGCACAGCTCCTCCATAATCTGCGTCTCCCCACTCATATAATAATCAATCTCTGCATCAAGCTCCTCCTTAGAACGTGTCTCCTTCTTCCAGATACGAAGGAACTCGCCTGGGATAAATCCCTCAGGAATACCATATGACCCAAGCGCGATGGCTTCATCTTGATTTGTCATGAAAACCCCCTCGTGATTCCAGAAGGCCCAGCCACCAAAGGGAACATAACCCTCTCGGCAAACCGAGATCTGGAAATCGTGCACCTCCCCTACCTCCAGATGCCCTGACTTGTAATTATCATTTGTCAGGGTGTAATTCATAATTTTCGCGTTGTGGCTCATGAGGACAGACATCGCAAACTGATGCGCGCCAATGGGACCCTCAAAGGGGATGAGGATGTCTGCTGCAGAATGACGGTGGATCCAAACGAAGGCCATCTTGTAGTGTGTGTAATGTGTCAAAGGGGTTGCTGGGGGTTCAATTTTTATGGGGAGGGCTTTCGCCAAAAAATTAATTTGTTCTATGTGCGATTAAAGAAGATAGTTGAGATTCATCTTGCGCCCGCGATACTTTACGCGGAGAATGGGACGGCCCTCGCGATCCAAATCAGGATTCATGTCTTCAAAGTGGGAGTAATGGTTCCCATTCGCCGTCATGATGAACTCGCCCTCATCAGTACTATGATATGCAATCTCCTCTAGAGAACCATTGATCTGTAGGTAGGCCCGTGAGAAACCAGAATTATGCATACTGTAGCGAACATGTGTCTTCTCATCAGGAGTCATGCCTTCCATAAGGGCTAGTTGCTCCGCCTCATCCTCCTTCATAATTTGGAGAGGTAAGTCAACCCCCATCTGACCCACTGAATCAAGATACTTCTGGCGATCCTCACAACTACTCTGAATCACCGCGAGCCGCTCACTGTGCGAAGCATAGCGAACGATTGTGTTACGAATCTTAAATGTCTTCTCAATGTGGTGAAGCTTCTCTGGGTCAGACATCTCAGGATTAATGCATGACCACTTAGGAGGGGTGTTTACCTGTACCACCACGCTTCCAGCAGGGAGAGAATCTCGCCATTCTGCCTCTGATGAGAACATGCGCTTCTGACAATCCACGATGTCCTGACCACGTACTACAGAAGGATAGGTCCACTTCACCTGAAGAAAACCACCCTTTTTCACAATGACCGTGCGACTCCCATGACCGTCTTCAGAAGTCCAGCGGAGCTTTGTGCCTAGACTGCGCTGCGGATAAGTGGAGTGGATAGGGCAAAACTCACGCGCCTTGTAGTCCTCTCGCCAACATTCATCTGACGTAGAACCCTTCTTCTCAGCCGCCTTAAATGCCTTGTAACCAATCGCACACCACTCTGCATCGCAGATGCGCGCATACTCACGCTCTTCTTGCTCCAAGGCGTTACGACGCATGTCCTCCTCAATACGAGCAGTTTCTGCACGCGAGAGTGAAACTACGCGTTCCTCTCCATCTGCGAGAATAAGCCAGTCATCCAGGCTCATCTTCTCTCGCCACGGTGCATCATTTGCGAGAGTAATCATTACCATTCCATTTGTGAGAACGGTTGCACACTCTGAGCCGTTATTGTAAGACAGACGTGTTCCAGGCTCATACATTTCGTTTACTGAGTAAAAAAAAGGGGATTAATATATGTCAATTTTTGTTGAGTTGTTTACTCACAGTCCATTGACGCGAGGATCATGGCCGCTAGGACTATATTGTCCTCCTGACGGGCCTTGAATTCTCGCCAAGCAGACTGGACCTTGACGGCCGCCTGTCTCATCTCTTCATCACTTTCCTCAATCGCGCGCTCCCAAGAAGCAGTCTCTGAATTATATGTGTAAAAGATTTGGAGAGATGTTTCTGTGTGTGTGATAGGAGGCATAGGAGCTACAGACTCATCGTCTGAATCCTCCACTTGGGCATCTATCGCCTGATTCCACTCATCCTCTGTCATTGCGCGCCCACCACCCATGACACAGATCTGGTTAAACTGCTGCATATTGTATGAGACTGGAGATCCTTCTGATGCAGTTCTAGGGATGTAGCACCCATACGCCGCAAGCAGGTCAATCATTCCCTGGGGCGTGAGGAAGAGTATGTCGTCGTCCTCTTCTTCATCTTCCTCCTCATTCTCATCGTCCTCATCCTCAGAGGAATCTTCTTTATTGGGAACGAAGTCTTCAATGGGCAGCATCTCCTTGCGGCAGCAGGGACAGTTACTCTTATCATTCTTCAAGAACCATGAGCTGATGCATGAGAAGTGGTAGGAGTGGGTGCAAGAGAGAGTGACGACGCCTGTAGAAGCATTGATCTCCTCATAGCAAACAGGGCATTCAGACATTCTTTTGCTTTGCGTTGTGGGGTTGCGGGTACTGTGTTAAAGGTGGTGCTTGGGATACTGTGGTAATATGGATTCAATTTTTATTGAACCGTGGGGGTATAGAAAAAAGGGAGTTACCCCCCGTTTTCTTTTTTGTGTATTTACGCGAGAACCTCCTCCTCTTCCTTCGCGAGCCAGGAAGAAACCGTGTCCTTCAGCTCTTCAATCTCCTCTGAGATGCGTTCAAGCTTGCGCTCATTCTTGCGAATCACCGCCGCCACCTCAGAGGCGATGTTCACCTGCTTCCAGAATTCACGGTTGTCTACGAGACCTGCGCGCATGTGCATCTCCTGTGCCTTGATCTTGGCGCAAACAGTCTCGTACATGGAGTTGGCGTATCCAAGGCCTTCGCGGATATCGCGCATCTTGGCCTCGAGGGTGCGAATGTAGCTCGCCTCTGCAAGGAGATTGTAGTTCATCATTGTTGCTTTTTGCTTGTGCTTGTGTCTTTTGAGCGGGTACTATAATTACATGGGGGCGGCCGCTTCAATTTTTATATCATGATAAGGCCAATAAAAAAGATCTTTTTGTCTTTTGTTTTTTGTATTCTATTTTTACTCTGCGATGCGCTTGATGCGGTGGCAGATAAACTTCACAGAAGAGTTGTCTTCCATACGCTCGGGCCACTATGCCTTACGCGTCCAGCGCAGAAAGAAGATGGGGATGTCACCTTGGTAGCCCACATACACGCGGCTAATCAAATCTCCCATGTTAGCCTGCGTGAGGCCAGAGCCCCACCCCTTTGTAGAGTGGCCGATAAAGCCGCGCACGACAGTCGCAGCCTGCTTCATGCTCTTGTGTCCAATAGAGCAAATATAGACACCATCTCGGCTATTCGGAGTACGGCAGTTAGATGTCGTTCCAGAGATAATGTGCCACCGCTGGTTCAGCGCCTGCATCGTGGGGAACTCCTCCACAAGCACCACACAATTCTCATGACGGGTCGCCGGCGCTGCGGCCGTTGCCGCGGCAGCAGATGCCCCTGTAGATGTAAAGGGAGTAGGCGCATCTGCCGAGGCAGTCAAGGTAGTTCCCTCAGCAGAATGAGCGACTAGCACGGCAGGCATCTTGTTGCGCAGTTCCTTCGGCTTCTGCTCAGAGATTGCATCAGAGAGGTCGCGCCACGTGTTAATGTAGTTTGTCACAGTCTGGCCTGAAGTGAAGATGTGCGTGCGCGTGGACTTGCCGTAGCCGCACGCGCGGCCAAGGAGGCTCTGCAAGTTCGTGTCGTCCTTCGCGCCCACGCGGTCGTGCAGAACACCCACGTGCGTATCATCAAGCGTCTTGGATGCATAGAGCATGTTCTTCAGCACGATGAAGGTGATGACGGGCGGAGCCTCTGAGAGGCGCTCGTTGATGTCAATCATTGAAGAGACTGTGCTCGTCTCTGAAGAAGACTTCATCTCTGCGTCCCACGGTACAATGATGCAGCCAGGGAAGGCCGCCTCAAGGAGCCGCATCGTCTCAGCCGCCTTTCGCTGTCTGGGGCGAATGATGTGGAAGAGGGGAACGCCCTTGTACTTCGCATCAATGAAGCTCTTGAAGCGGGCGACGGCCTCTGGCGTAATGAGATCCTCTGTCTCATGGATGCGCCCTGCCAGCTTCAAGCTCTCCACAGACTGGTAGAGGTCTGAGGTGTGCAGGCGCACGAGCTGAGCGCCCTCTGTGCTGCCAATTGAGAGAATCTTGGCAGGATCAGTGGCAGAGATCGTGAGGACGCGGATGTTGCGCTCGGCCCACTGCTCCACAGGGCACATCCGCAAGAGCTCATCAAAGATGAGCTTGGCAGGACGGTTTGTGTAAGAGGATGCGAGGTGAGACTCATCAAGAATGATGAGCACGTTGCGCAGGGGCTCCTTCTCATTCTTCAGGCGAAGAGCGGCAGCCACCTTGGCGAGCCCGTCGTTGTGCTGCACGCCCTCAAGGACTGCCTTGGGCAAGCGCTCGCGAGTCTGCCGACGCCATTCGTTGTCCTTCATGCCCGTGAGGACAAAGAGGTCAGCGGGCTTCATGCTGAGCATCGCGTAGTTCGCCAAGACAAGGCGGATCATGCATCCGAGAACGCCAGTCTTGCCAGCCTGCATCTCTGCAGCAAGGTGAACCCACGGCCGCTTCACGGCTGCGCAGAACATCCAGCCAAAGACATTGAATGCCGCAAGGACCTGCAGAGGAAAGGGGGTCGCTGCCGCCTCTGCCTCATCGTAGTCCCAGCCGAAAGAAGGAGTCCAGAGCTCTGTCTTGAAGCCAGAGACCTGGATGGTCATCTGCGCGTCTGAGATCTTAGCATCGATGTTCTTCATCTTGCACGTGTACCTTGGAGTATGGGGTTGACTGGCCTGCAATTTTTATTTTAGGTTGAAGACTGTATAAGACTATGGTCTTATAAGGCCATAAGACCTCATGGTCTTACTTAGGTCTTTGTAAGACCTAATTTGGTCTTATAAGTATAACCCGTCTTCAACCTATAATAAAAATTGAAGACGTATTTGGTCTTATAAAAAAGCAGTCTTGTAGCGCTTTCAACCTATAATAAAAATTGAAGCCAGGGTGCCACGGTTGGTCAGCATCCACTCACACAAGCAACAAGTAAAACACGCACACTCACAGCCATCATCCAAAGATGTCCTCCATTGAGAAGCGTTTCGTCGCACTTGAGGCGCAGATGGCCGAGCTGAAGGCCGAGAACGAGCTGCTGAAGATGCAGACGCCCCTGGCGGCAATCACAGAGGGCCTCAAGGCCGCGTCGGCCGCTGACATCGCCGCGTGGATGGAGGCGTGTGCCGCCGTCGCGGAGAAGCACGCGGTGAAGGCGCCCAAGGCCAAGAAGGGCAAGAAGGCTTCCTCTGACGACGAGGAGAAGGAGAAGAAGCCGAAGAAGATCACGAACGCCGCGGGGCCGGCAGAGTGGAATGCCTTCAAGCAGGCCGTCTGGCACGAGATGGCCGCTGAGCACGGCATCACGGGCGAGCACAACGATGCCTTCAAGAAGGCCGCGGCGGCCGCCGGCATCACGCACGACGTGGCGCGCGCCGAGGCCAGCCGCCGCAAGGCAGAGATGGAGGGCGAGAAGCCCAAGAAGCCTGTGAAGGAGAAGGCTGAGAAGGTGCAGAAGACGCCTGCCAAGGCCCCTGCCGTCAAGGACTCTGCCGTGAAGGCAGAGGCGCCTGGTGCGCCCGTCAAGGACTCTGCCGTGAAGGCAAAGGCTGAGCCCGTCATGCCCGCCATGCCGGCGATTGACTTTGACGAGGCCAAGTGCAAGGCAGACGCCGAGTCTCTGGGCTGGGTCGAGCGCAACTTCAACGGCGTGCGCTGCTGGCTGGACGTGAGCGGCGACGTCTTCAGCTTCAACGGCGAGGAGATCATTGGCGTGTACGACGAGGAGACTGAGGAGTTTGTCCCCAGCGAGTAAAAACAAAAAAAGGGCAACAAAAGGACAAAGGAAAAAGACAAATAGAATAAAATTGAATAGCCCACCCTTTTTTTGTTACCTCATGGAGTACCTACTTGACTACTCAAGCGAAGAGACTGAGATGGTAGAGAATAGTATAGGAGATACCTATACCTTCTGCTGCAGACGGCCTGACACCCTCATGCCCAACGCCTGCGGTGTATGTGGGGCGTACCTTGAGGATGGAGCATTGGGGTGCACAGAAGAGAGATGTCTGTATGAACAGCGCAGGGCTTTCTGTAGATGTCTAGTACAAGAGGCGGCAGGACAGCCTTTGCCTCTCCCTTTGGAAGAGGTTAAGGTGCGGGCTGAGCGTGCGCCAAAGGAGGCCGAGCACTTCTGGCCCTACATGCGAGCAAAGAGACTTGTCAAGTTCCTCCTTCTAAAGACTGAGTCTAAGCGCCCTAGCCATTTGGAGCTCTTAGCAACGATTGCTAAGCGAGCTAGCATTACACAAGAAGAGCTATACAAGACATCGCCTCACGCATACTTTGATAAAATAGGACATGCTCCTAGAATCGCTGCTGCATTCATGAGCCCTAGAAGGTGGTAAAATGAGACTGAAACAAAAATTGAACTTGGCGGGCCACCCCTTTTTTGGTACCACTTACACAAGACAAAATGTCTTCGGTTAGTAAGCTTGCAAAGTCTGGTTCTGGGTTCTACGTCACAGACCCTGGATATGAGAATCATTCTTTAATAGACACAGGGACGGTGTCTATTAAAGCAGGAATCTGCGGTGGAAAGCATGACGGACAAAAGTACGTGAATCATCGCTATGGCCTGTCCAGACTTCACCTTTATCAATATAAGCCAGAGGTGAGTTTTGAGAGGATGCAATTCATTGAGAGACAAGTACTCTCAGGATTAGTGAATCTTGGTTATAGGAAGCAGTACTGTAAGAAGGAGCATTTTATCATTCCTAACAAGAAGAGTGCGCGAATCAAGTTCGTGAATGACGTGAAGAATCTTTACGGGCGCTTGCTATAAAAATTGAACTTGGCGGGCCACCCCTTTTTTGGTAGCCAGAGGACAAAATGAGTAACATTGACGCTCAGATCAACGAGCTGCGCAAGAAGATTGATCTTCTTGAAAAGGAGAAGAAGGATGTATCATTCAATGCTTACTATAACGCAAAGAAGAACAAGGAAAACGTAGAGTATTATATTCCTGATGAGAACGAGTTTCAGCGCATGAAAGATTACAGCTCAAATTATGAGGATATGTCATACGAGGGCTTCATTATCCACAACATCTCCCATATCCAGAAGTTCTCTGCAGCTGACAAGATCTGGTTTAACCAGCTGTGCAAGCGTTTTCAAGAGGGTAGTGTGCTAACAATGGACATGGAGAGCTGTGTTGAATTCACTGCATCTTATATATTCTTTGACCACAGTGGACGCCTCTGCATTGCCAACGAACGTTAAAAAAATTGAAAGCTATATTCACCTAAAAGATAAGTCCCCCTTGACAAATGCAAAAAATGCTACCTACTATCTGCTTTGACCATGAGGAGGAATCCTACACCCTTACTCTTTGGCGCGAAGGCAAGAAGGTGGTACACGAGTTCAAGGGATTCTCTGTGTCAATCAACTCATCAAACGAAACCGTGGTAAATGGCTTCTCTTCTGCGAGAGTCTATATTTTACATGCAGAAAGTGCCAAGCCTGAAGAAATTGCACAGATTGATGGACCCTCCATTGACGGACAGTTCTACTACATCTGTGCCGTGCCCTTTCGTGGCGAAGACACTATTATCTGGCTTTCCAAGGAGGAGTATGAGATTCTTGAGCCTATGAGTGATGAGATTGAGGAGGAAAAGTTTGAAAAACAAAAATGCGAGTTCACTCGCACAACACTCGAGGAAATGCAGGCGCACCCTGAGAACTATGGGCCAGAGCAGCTAGCCCTTGCCGGCTATGAAAACTGCCATAAACCGCTTGACCATGAGTAAAAAAATAAAAATTTGAGCTGCAGGCGTGTAGTTTTTTACGTTACACACAATGGAGAGCCTATATCTTTCTTGCACAATCGCCGTACTAATCGTATATTTGTTTACAAAGGCAAATGATGATGTGACAGAAAGAGCGAGCCTTGAAGTTCTGAGGCTTCGCATGAATATATTATTTCGTGAGCTAAAGAGTATTTCTGAGGCGTATAAGTCTAAGAGAAGCATCATTGCAGATTATAGGGATAAGAGGAGAACCCAGGATATTATCAAGGAGCGTATGTCTGCAGAAATGAATTATGATATGGCCAAGGAGCACTTTGCAGATACGATGATCTCAATCAAAATTGACACAGATTAAAAAAGAGGGATTCAATCCCCGTTTTTTATTTTGTGTCAATTTATGGGCTATTCTATCTAATATACGATAGGCCAGTTCTCCATCGTCAACTCCATGCTATCGTAGATGAGATCGCGTGTCTGAGAAGTCAGATTCTTGGGTGTAACGACAATCGTCGGCAGGCACGGGAGACTGAACTGGACAGCCTTGAAAGGCTCCTCATCAAGCGTCAGCATGCGAAGGAAGAGCTTCATATGACGAATCACCACATCACTCGTGATTGAATAGACATTCATGTTCAGCTTTGAATCAGGATCCTTGTAACGGATCTCATAGAGGTTGCTGATTGCGTTGCGCTTGATATAAATCGCATCATCGTCCTTCTTCTCTTGGGTGTCACGGATAAGACGAATCATAATACACGTGCTGGGATCCTCGCGAGGGGCAGGGGCAGGAGAAGTAGCAGTAGACACGTTCTTCTTAGAAGCCACGTGACGCTGAATGCGGGGCGGTGTAATAAACTCCTCCTCCTGCTCCTTCTCATCTTCAAGAGGAGGCAACATCTGAATATAATCCAGCTCATCGGCGCTCAGATTATCTGTGACGAACTTGCGAATCGTGCAGTTCGGAGAACCAGGGAAGGAAGGAAAGAATCCATCTAGGTTATCAATCTCATCCACCAGATTACGCACATACTCCAGATGAATGTCACCCCACAGCCAGCGAAGCGTGATGCACTCAAAGAGGAACCATGCGATGCCCTCCTGCTCATTGTTCAGGAAGGTCAGAAACTGCGAGAGACGAGGAGAATAACTGCTAGACGGATTCAGCGCAGAGCGGAGATTGTCAAGCACGCACTCAACCGCGTAAGGAGTCGTCGTACCATGCTTCCAGTCCTCTAGGATGTTCTTCCAGTCAAAGATACGGCGAGAGCTAGTGGAACTCCAGATGTTCGTCATTTTGTCGTGTGGACTTCAGGTTTTGGCGGGGCGCGCGTCAACTTTTTTTCACCACCTCGTCAGTTAGAACATCTAATGTAACTTCTTCTTGAGGAATGGAACCAATCACATCAGCTAGATTATTCTTATTGATTGTCGGTTTTGAGAAGTTAGACGATGTTAACTTTATCTCTCTTCTTGAACCATCTCTACGCATGAATGTGTTAAAGGAGTTTGTGGGGGTTTTGCTTTCTTTGTCTTTATCTGCGATGAGTTTTTCTAGCTCATGTAGCTTTGATTCAAGAACGGCGTTGAAATTCTCTGATAAGTCAGAAATCTTTTGATTCACGTGTCTATCCACGTCAGGCATCATCGCCTCGTGCCAGACCTTGCGCTTCTGTTTTAACATCATTGCAGCATCCACAATAATCTTCTTGATCTTGGAGTTATCTCTGTATACCTGGGTATGATCAATGCCGTGGGCTATGTCTGGCTTCTTGAGGGTGGGCGTATCAAAGAACTCCTTCTCAAAATCTTCAATGACCTTGTCAGGGATTTGTGGAGACTGTTCAATGAGTCGGTCAAGTTCCGCGCGGCATATTTTTAAAAAATCCATAGAGTCAATGCGCTCAATGGGATGAAGAGCGAGTTCAACCGCGATCTGTCTTTGGAATTTACCCCATGCGATGCTCGCCACACGATTCGCCTCGGAACTCTGGGCGTACCGGAAGAAATTTCCAAGAGTTGTTAGAATGCCTGTAAAAATAGATACTCCACCAATTCCTATCTGTGCATATTTCTGTGCGGTTGGATTATCTCCAACCACACTGTTCATGATGAAACTGGCGGAACCTGTGAGAGTAGAAAGAACAATCACAGGAACGGTAATCCACATATTGCTGGCAGAAGCGTTTTTCTCGTATTTATCGTGCATCCAGCGGTAGCACGCGGCAATATCCGCCCAGCCGGCCATTAACTCTTCTTGCTCCTTTGTCCAACCGTTATTGAATTTTACGACTTTCTGCCCAGACGCGTCATTTGATTCAGGTGGGGGTGTAGTAAGGGGTGGGGTTGACATCTGTGCTTAAATTATATTTTTATCTATTAATTAGATGAATTACTTCCAGTTAGAATCAGAAGGTTATAAATTTTATTTAACAATCAATCAAGGAAATGGAAGTCACACTCTTTCAGTCGGTGGAAAGGAGGGTTGTGTGAACATATCAGTAAATACCCCAGAGTCACTTTTAGTACAACGCGGGTATCATGCACTAGATACTGCTACTATACCCATTTTAGCATGGGATGCGAAATGCGCGGTGAATAAAAACTTGGAAAAAGGATCTGGAACAATTTCTATGATACGCCTTATACTTTCCGAGTCTAAGAAAAGATATCCTTATATAAAACGTTATATATTTAAAGACAATAGCCTTATTCCATGTGATAATGGGCAACAAATATCTTTATTACATTTAACTGTTATAAAATATAATAAATCATGGTATGAACAGCAGTTTAACGCATATATAGAAGAACCTTCATACCGTAAGAAGTATACAGACGGTATCACAGTTCTAAATGATCCTTTATTAAAAATGTCATTTGAAGAATTTAAAAGTAAAATACAATCATTTTCCAAAGAACCTGAATTAGAATTTTTAAAGGGGTTTTATGAAAAGGCAGATACATATTTCTTGTTTTTTAAAGCAATTCTAGATACGCAAGGTAAAAGCAAGCAATGTAATCTTATTGTGGGATGGATAGATATGTTTTTACTGTATATATTTCAGTTTGATCCTCTTTCAGTGCCCTGGGTTATTGATAGTGATTCTGTCAATATTCAAGAAGTTATTGAAACAAAGTTAGAAAAAAAGCCAGTCCAGAATGGTGGACGGAGATTTACTAGACGAAATGTGCCAAAGGTAATGCGGGTAAATATAAATGATATTGCAGATACTTATTAAGGGGCTCCTCTGCCCCCGCGGCCTCCCCTGCCTCCCCTGCCTCCTCTGCCTCCACGGCCTCTCCAAGATGCAGAAGAAGTTGCCTCTTTCGCTGCAACCCCATTCTTATATAGTGCGGCAGCTTCAGCTTCTGATAAAGTCTTTGGATCTATGTTAGAGGGAATGCTTACAAATATCTTCTTAACAATATCCTTATACATGTAAGGGCCATATTTACCTGTTGCAAAGATAAACGCGCCTACCCTGGTTGTGGAAACTTTTTGAGCTTCCTTGAATTTCTCAATCACTTGCTCTAAGCTATTGGCCGAGTCATAGGGTATCTTACGCCCATCACATTCCAGATACTCTCCATACGGCCCCTTTTTCTTAATAATCGGCTTTCCATCCACGGTACCGAAGGTGGCAGCGGTCGCTAGACTTTTTATCCATTCGCGAGCAGTTTCTTCCGTTATATCAGCAAAGCTGGTGTCTGGGGGGAAGGTGTAAAAGGTGGGCTTTGGATCCTTTGCATCCTTTGCGTCCTTTTGACCTTCTTGCACCAGAAGTAATCCCTTCTTTGACATAACTGCCTTGAAGCCATTACCAAAATCTTTTACTTTATCGGTAGGCAGGCTCGTCTTGTCCTTCAGCTTTTCATACTGATCCTTATAAGATCCCCAGGTGCTGCGGCAAATCTCTTGCCACTTTTCCTTCCCCTGTGATATCAAATCAAGGCGATTCTCCATCTGAGCAGTAAACTCATATGCAAAGAGCTGGGGGAATTCCCTGATGCAGAATTGGATGACGGATTCGCCGAGAGCTGTTGGAACGAGCTTCTGCTTCTCTGCGCCTATATTAATACTTGTGGTCTGTGCCAAAGGTGGCCATTTATTAGGCTTGATATTCAACGTGGTCTGCGAACCCTTCTCGCCTGGAATATCCTTCTTCTCCACATATAGCTTTTCAAGGAGAACTTCAACCAGTGATGCGAAGGTAGAGGGGCGGCCAATGCCCTTTTTCTCAAGTTCGCGGATGAGAGTGGCTTCGGTAAAGCGGGAAGAAGCCTTCGTCCTCTTTGGAGCAGCTTGTATAGATTTCCATGGAATGAGCTTACCTACCTCAAGGCCTTCAGAGTCCTTCCATGATGATGTTTCTTGATCCTCGTCCTCACTATCTAGATTCGCGGGTTGGCCGAGGATTTGCCAGCCTGGGAAGTCGGTCTTCTTCCAACTGGCGGTCCAGGGGAAGTCGGCGTCGTCGGCAATGGTCATTTTAACCGTGCGAGTTTGTCCCTTGGCCGCGCTCATAGTTGATTGAACGGCGCGCTTCCAGATGAGTGTGTAGATCTTCTTATCAATTGGAGACCAGTCGCCTGGCAATTCCTGTACATCCATGTGTGTGGGGCGGATGGCCTCGTGTGCTTCTTGTTGGTTTTGCTGCTGCACCTGTCCTTTAGCATGCTTGGCAGAAGGATTTCCCACATACTCTTGGCCGTGCGTCTTCTTAACCCAGTCGTGAGCCTCGCGCACTGCATCTTCTGACAGAATCGCATGATCAGTTCTCATATAGGTAATATGACCAGCCTCGTAAAGAGCCTGCGCGATTTTCATTGTGTTTTTAGGGTTTACCTTATGCAATGCAGATGCTTCCTGCTGCAGAGTACTCGTAATCAGAGGGAGAGGGGGGTTCGCAGTCCATGGTTTTACATTTACCGATGTGACTTTCGCCACAGTCTCACTGTAAATATTCTCAAGATAATTCATCGCAGATTCTTGATCCTCTAGCTCATCCTCTAGCTTGGCTTTGAATTCAGAAGTATTTTTGAAGATTCCTTCTAAGGTCCAAGATGTGCGCGTGCTGTGGGATTTGATGGATGACTCGCGGTCATATATAAGACGCAGGGCCGGTGTTTGACATCTGCCTGCGGAAAGGCCTCTCGCCACATGCTTCCATAGAATAGGGCTGATAGTGAAGCCTACAAGCATATCAAGTACTGCACGAGCTTGTTGCGCATAAACCTTATTGAGATCAATCTTTCTGGGAGTTTGTATAGCCGCGCAAACGGCCGTTTTAGTAATCTCATGAAAGACTGAGCGAGGGAATGAGAGAGGATCCTTCTTTAACAAACATGCGACTGAATACGCGATGGCTTCACCTTCTCGGTCATCGTCTGCAGCTAAGAACACAGTTTTAGCAGCCTCGGCCGCGTCAAGAATAGCCTTCATTGTCTTGGACTTCTCCTTTATGAACCTGAACCTTGGCTCAAAATCTCGGTCAAGGCCTACTGCATCCAAGTCCTCCTCTAAGGCACGAATGTGTCCCATTGTTGCGAGGACTTTGAAGGTGGGTCCAAGGAAATCTGCAATTTTCTTGCATTTTGCAGGAGATTCTACAATGACTAAGTTCATCTAGTGGGACCTAGTTTTTATCAAAGGCTTTCGGGCACTTTTTATTGTGTGGGCTTTCTAGCTGAAGGCCAAAAGCCTTTCAGGCGTTCTAGCCTTTCAGGCTTTCTAGCCGAAGGCTAAAGCCCGCTTATGAATATACATTAGGAATGTCACGCAATTCGTGCAGGACGAATATGTTTTATGTCCTAGCATCAGATTCAGAAGGAGAAGGAGTTCCAGAAAAAGTAGAGGAAATCAAAGAGGAACAGTTCCGTGTGTGGAAGGACGATACGAGATTTAAGAATGAGGACACCAGTATAATTTTCAAGAGTCCTTTTTCAAAGAAAAATAGTGCATGGCTGAAGCCTCGTTTCAAGGAAGATGAATGGGTGAGTATTGAAACAACAGAATCAAAGGGGGTAGAAGTTCCTCCTGCTACTGCATCTGCGGATGTTATTCCAGATGCAGAAACCCCTGTACAAAAATTCCCTTCTCTTCTAACAAGGGGAGTGTCAGAAGATAAGGATAGAAGCACCGCCCTTGCATGGGCCGAAAAGATTAAGAAGAGTTTTGACAGAGCCGATAAGACGCGGTTTGAATTCAAGAAGCAGCCTGATCCATTTGTAGAGAAGCTGAGCTTTTTTAGACGGGCAACTTTAGAATAGAGTCGCAAAGGCTACTTTAGAATAGAGTCGCAAAGGCTACTTTAGAATAGAATCTACGGGCAACTTTACAATACTATCATTATGATCTGCCTTGAACCACGCGCATTGCAGCCCATATGCATATTCATATAAAGCCCAGACATTCACTTCCCATGATAACCCCTTTGACACAATGATCTCTTTAAACTTATTCTTGTGTATATCATAAAATGCTTCTATAGATGATTTATCTCCTAAGAAAAATCCTCCGCAGAATCTCCAACTAATGGCTGAAAAGTTCGGATCAGCCTTATTCCAGCATCCAGGAATGTACAAACCCTCTTTTATGTTTAGGGTGGAAAGTTCAGATAAATATGTAGAAGTATCTGGATCCTTCAATACATGAAAGATACTGAAATCAATCCATGCATATCTTGATGATTCTATTGCATTAGATGCCCTCTTCATAAACTCAATCTTGCTATTCATCAAAATCATATAATTGCTTGTATCCTTATGGGTGTTTCTTGAATGAGGAAGTGTATAATTTAAATCTTGAATCTCTTTATATGTATCAAGATCTTCCAGTTCAATATATTCAACTGTAAGGTTTGCACTGAGTGCTGCATCTATGAGTAATAGATCGCGTGCATAGCACTTGCTGAGAAATAGATGTATGCGAATTCCAGTGCGCAATAAGCGTATAAATAGTTCAAAGCGATTTTCTGCGGATTTTTCTTTAGAACGATCTTCGTTAAGATTTATAAAAGCTGTAACGAAGGTTATCATCTCAATCTCAAGTGTTTAAAGATAAAATCTTAAGGCCTTTAGAATGAGAACAGAAATAATTACTTCTGGTAAATATAAATTCAAAGTTACAACAAATATACAATTATACGAAGGTCGGATAACGTCTCATACATATAAATTAGGGGGTGATTATGGAGATTGTATCAATATCTCCTATAAATACAAGAATAATATACCAATAAAGGCAATGCTTCCACATTTACTATATGAACCCGAATGTGCTGTTGGCGGATTCCTAGAAAAAGGTTCCGGAACAGAAGAAATGATTAAAACAGCAATCCTATATGCATATAATGATGTAAAATCAATACCTATATTTGAATTTGAAGATGATAGTAATATAGATTGTGTAAAAAAGGACATGGGCGCAGCTCCTCCGAGAAAGTTAACAAAGCCCCTCAATTTAGCATTCTTTCATATCGCATACCATGGGACTACATGGTATGAGGCAAGATTCAATGCTAAGATGATAGATGCAGAAAAGCATAAGAAATATAAGAAAAGCCTTGAATTTCTTACAGACCCGTCAAAAAAACCAGAATTTAAGTTTTTCTTAGAAATTATAGAAAATAAGCATGCGGAAGATTCTCCACAGCTAATAAACTTGGAGAAGTACTACAACAAATCTCTCACATATAGAAAGTTTTTTGAAGCTATTCCAAAAGAAGAGAGGTGTAATATATTATATGAGTGGTTAGACACATTTATGAAGTATTATATTTTTTATGATAATAGGGACTGGTTCATAGATGCTAGACGTATGAATTCTGCAAATGTACAGACTGGAGGATCTCTTAGTAAGAATTTATCATATTATATTTTTTCATATAAAAAAACAAGTAACTTCTAATACCGTGGAGTGCCGAAATTAGGCACTCCACTTATATACTTCGTAAAGGCTAGAGCGATAAGTTAATAATACTCCAATGTAATAAGCCGACAGAGTCGGCTTATCCATGGGGACTACTTAACTTAAGCACTAGCCTTACCCAAATAAAAGTCCAGCGCGCCCACCGTAAACCCTCAAGATATTATATGTTTCCGCCCACGCATAGATTGTATAGGCTGGAACATCCGTTATTCTATTAGAACCTCTAAATGGTTTGAATGTGAGAGAAAGATCTATCTTAAGTATTTTATCAAGATTCGCATGGCCCATGGGAGTACTGATACCAAAGGCCTCTAAGTTTGTGCCAAAGGGCATATGATAATAATACTTATTATGCCATGGAGTTTTCCGTTGTTCTAGTGACGGTAGGATAGACCTGAAAAACGCAGGAGAGTCCGTAGAATACCGGATCATTTTGCCCTCATACATGAATGACATCGTCTGCACAGGCTCAGAATCTGTAGAAGAATACGCTGGGACTAAGGTGGTAAACACCTCAGTACTCAGACCTTGCGCGTCAGGCCACCAGGGTGCGACGGCATCCACATCGCTCGTCTGCGGACCTGTTAAATCGCGGGTTGCAAGAAAGGGAGCGTTTAGTAAATCTGCATCTGTGCGATGCGCCATGAAGTATATTTCCTTGCATGGATTGGGAATTCTCATCTTTACGTTAGCCGATGGATGGCCATTTGTCTGCTGTGTAAAAGAGTAATGCTGGACGATTGGATATGATATATCTGCGAGACGAATTCTGTTTGCTTCTGGGCGGTCTATATATACGTATTCTAGGAGTAAGTGGGCATCCTGCAAGAGGAGTGAAGAAGGCATGGATATCCCTGGAATTGGACTGGCATTTACGGAGGTCTCTTTGCCGTTGAGGCCAAACACCTGGGAGCCGCTGGGATCCAAGTAGTAAAAAGGGCTGTTGGAAATGGGGGGTAGGGCTGCATCTGCATTTGCATTTCCTACTCGACTTGTCGTTGTATACAAGTTATTCACCGCATTGAATCCTATATTTATCTGAACTTTATCATTCCCTATCGCATCAATCGGAAGCGCTGACGAAGGATCGCCCCTACAGAACCAGAATGGCAGGGGTGTGATAACCTCTTGTACTTTGTCAAAGCCGTTGGATCTCGCACTAAATCCATTATCGTGGCGCCCCAACATACGATTCACGACCGTCACCTTTTCAAGAGGTGTGTGGAATTCGTCCATCACTTCCATAAGTCTTCCGTCCAAGGTATCAATGGGATTCGCGCCTATAGTCACCTCGGCGGAGTTTATA
>Ga0114978_10001606_pt1 | contig 18981 bp, 20 predicted proteins | sample S_140212_EF_Meta_FD_87027 | JGI IMG/M metagenome (GOLD analysis project Ga0114978, IMG submission 87027) | Freshwater microbial communities from Lake Simoncouche, Canada to study carbon cycling - S_140212_EF_MetaG | ecosystem: Environmental > Aquatic > Freshwater > Lake | place: Lake...
AGACTATGCTAGGACCGGATTCACTATAGGAAAGCCGTATTTCACCTCACGGGCAGCCCATGTGGGCTTGCACCGGGTTTGGGAGCCGTGCACCGACACCCCTCGCCGCTCGAGCAGCTCGACGATGTTGCGCATGCGGTCCGTTCGAACCCCTCGCTCGCGGCCAAGCGTGAAATCGGCCTCGTGACCGAGGTCTTCGGAGACTCCGGGTGGGTCGAGGGCCCGGGCGACGATGGCGCGGTAGTCACCGTCGATGGCCGCAGCGTGATTGCCTGCGGCGAGGCGATCTGGCCGCCGTTCGTCGCAGCCGACCCCTACGGCGCCGGAGTGGCCGCGGTGCTGGCCAATGTCAACGACGTCGCGGCGATGGGCGGAGTGCCTCTCGCCATCGTTGACACCGTGGTGGCCAGTCGCGATGTCGCGAAAGTGGTGCTCGAAGGTATGCGATCGGCTTCGCGGATGTACCGCGTCCCGATCGTCGGCGGGCACCTCACCATCACCGAGGGTCCGCCTTCACTGTCGGCATTCGCGGTGGGTCACGCCGAGGCAGTCCTGTCCTCGACCAATGTGATGGCCGGTCACGATCTTGTTGTCGCCGCTTGCGTCGAGGGACGTATGCGGGCCGACTTCCCGTTCTTCGCCTCGTTCGACGAGCGTGGTCCCTCACTCGGCGACGATGTGCGCATTCTCGCGACGATCGCCCAGCGCGGACTCGCGCGTGCGGCCAAGGACATCAGCATGGCCGGATTGGTCGGATCGTTGGCGATGCTCCTCGAGTGGGGTTCGTTCGGCGTCACCCTCGACCTCGATGCTCTACCGGCGCCTCAGGGTGTGCCCTTGGCGCAGTGGTGTAACTGCTTCCCCTGCTTCGGTTTCCTGTTGACCTGCGAACCGACAACCACTGAGGCCTGCATGGCGATGTTTACCGACGTCGGACTCTCCGCGGCGAAGGTCGGCACAGTCGATGCCAGCGGGATCATCACCCTGGCAGCCGGAGGCAGATCGGTGAGGGTGCTCGACGTGCGCGCCGACCCGGCCACCGGGCTTTCCCGGATTCAGCTCTGAGAGAGCCGCGCTAACACCTCGTCGTAGATCTCCAGATGGCGCTGCGCGGACGCGATCCAACTGAACGCCGGAACCGTGAGACGCCCGCCCTCGACGAGTCGAGATCGAAGTGCGGTGTCGCGCAGGACGCTCTCGAGCGCGTCAGCGAGCGCCACCGGATCACCAACCGTGGGCAGTAGAGCGTTGACGCCATCGGTGAGGAACTCCGAAAAGACCGGGATGCTGCTGGCGACCACGGCCAGGTCGGCCGCCTGGCCCTCCAGAGCCACGAGACCGAAGCCCTCCTTCACCGAGGGGAACGCCAGCACGTCGGCGGCGCGGTACCACTGCGCGAGGGTCACGTCGTCGACCGTGCCGACCTGGACGATGTCCTCACCGAGTGCGAGCCCGAACCCGGGCAGTCGCGCCAGGGCGGCATCGCGATAGGCCGCGTAGTCCTGGAAGGAATGTCCCCCGAGCATGACGAGCAGGGGGTCGAGCCCGCGATTCTTCAGCAGCCCCAATGCTTCGAAGAGTTCGAGGCTGCCCTTGCGTGGCTCGATGCCGCCGATCGACAGGAGTACCTGACGGTCGCCGGCGCCGACGGAATCACGCAGGTGCTGACGCTGTGCTGGGGAGATCTCGGGGAAGCGTCGCGGGTCAACACCGTTTCGGACGATGTCGGAGGTGCGGCCATACTCCGCGCGCATGATCTCCTGCCACACCGTGCTCACGACCAGGATGTGGTCGGGGTCGATGATCGCCTGACGCTGGCAGTCGATGAGGGCCTGGGTCGTGAAGTCGTCGACGTGGTGCACGGTGCGGACGACGGGGACGGCCACCCCTTCATCCCTGACGCGCGTCGCGGCACGAGCCGAGATGCAGTCCTGCGAGTGCACGAGGTCGAACTCGCCGGCGATTCCTCGCAGACCCTCGGCCATCGCATCGACCGAGGCAAAGACCTTGTCGTCCAGGGTCGTTCCGGTGTCGTCCACGGGGATCAGGGTGAAGGGCACCTTGGTGCGACGGAAGAACTCGCCGTCGGTTGGGCCGAGGGCGACAAGGTGTACGTCCACCCCCAACTCGAGCAGTGCCTCGGCAAGGCTCAGGGAGTGGACTACGCCGCCGCGGGGCTTTGTCGAGTACGTGAGGATCGCGAGGCGAAGTGGAGTACTCACAGGTCGACGGTGGCGATCTCGGGCGATCGCGCGGCAATCGCCGCGCACACCAGGGCCGCGCGGGCCGCAGTCTCGGTGACGATGCATCCCGCCTCGACCAGTGCGGCGACCTGTGATCCGTAGTGTTGTGGGTCGCCCTCGGTGCCGAGCACGTAGGTGACGACCTGCGGCCCGCCGCCGGCCATGATGCGCTGGCAGATCGGGGCGAGAACGCCGGCCGGATCGGGGTGTGAGCCGTATCCGAGCACGACGTCCATGACGATGACGGCGACGTCGGGATCGCGGCCGGCTTCTTCGAGGAGTTCGACCCGGGCCTGCGGATCGATCATCGGGTGGGGCCTGCCCTTGGTGTACTCCTCCTCGCCGAGGTCGAGAAGGATCGAGGAGTGTGCTGGCGCAGGCGTATGCAGCGACTTGTCGATGGCGATGTTGGAGTGCACCGCGCCGAAGTGGCGGCCGAGGAGTACCAGCGCCTCGTAGCACAGAGTGCCGCCGGAGTAGAGGCCGCGAATCGTTGTTCGGGCCGGTGAGAGCCGGGCGGTGGCCTCGGCCACCGACGGGCCTCGGACTGAGGTGGTGTCAGGAGGCGTTCTCCCGAGAACGCCCAGTGCCGCGACGACTCCGCCCTCCAGGGTGTCGGTGACGATCACACCAGGTGGTGTGTCGATGGCGGTGTCGGCGCCCATGAACGACGCGACCATCGGAGTGTTCTTGGCCAGTGTCAGCACCTTGCTCACGACCGTGGCCGCCGGAGGCTTGGAGACGAACAGGATCACGTCGGTAGCTTCGTCGGCATTGAGGTACTCGATGGCCATCTCGGCCATGCGCCCGTCGATGTCGGCATTGAGATCGCGCCCGCCGAGGCCGATCACGTGTGAGACGCCGACACCCCAGCGGTCCAGCAGCGCCATGGCTTCCTGTGCGCCGGTTCCGGCGGCGGCGATGACGCCGACGGGCCCTCTCGACACCACGTTGGAGAACGCGAGGCCGACCCCTCCGAGCATCGCGGTGCCTGCGCCCGGGCCCATGAGGAGGCGGTCGCGAAGCTTGGCGTGATCCTTCAGGGCGATCTCGTCTGTGCGCGACACGTTGTCGCTGAAGAGGAGGACGTCGAGCCCCTTGGCCAGAGCCTTGTGGGCCTCGAGGGCCGCGTAGTCGCCAGGGACGGAGATGATCGCGATATTCGACGAGGGCTGGAGCGCGATCGCATCGTCGAGTGACGTCGGGGCCTCGGCAGTGGTGGACGCGCGCTGCGAGCGGGCCGCGAACATGAGGGCCTCGGCCGCGGCAGTCGCCTCGGCTGCGACGGCCGAGTCGGTCGCCTCGACGGCGATGAAGAGGTCACCCGGAGTTGCGGTGGCGAGCGCGGGGTCGAGGAACCCCCGGCCGGTCAGGGTTTCGATATTCGCCGCGGTCGACATCGCGACGGCCGCCCACCCGACACCGGCCATCTCCTCCATGGCACGCGTGCCCATGAGTTGCAGAACCGAGTCGAGGTAGGTGCGCGGGATGAGCGTGAAGGACCTTGTCTCAGTCATGAAACCCTCGCGGCGGAGCGGGTGATTCGGGTGCCGGCTCGTACCGCGTCGTCGAGTGCGGAGACGAGCATGCCGACCGAGGTGATGACGGCCATGCCGTCGCAGTCCTGAAGATACCGGAGCGAGGACTCGACCTTCGGGCCCATGCTGCCGGGGGGGAACTGCCCGTCGCGTAGATGCCCGCGCATTTCCTCAGCGCCGACCTCCTCGAGGGCTCGTTGCGTGGGAGTGCCGAAATCGAGCAGGACGGTGTCGACCGCGGTGACGAGTACGAGTGCGTCAGCCTGCAACTGGGAGGCGAGCAGTGCGGCGGCACGGTCCTTGTCGACGACCGCGTCCACGCCCGCGAGTGAGCCGCTGTCGCCGGCGATCGGGATGCCGCCGCCACCCGCGGCGATCACGAGGAAACCGTTGTCGACGAGTGACCCGATCGCCTCAGCTTCGAGGATCGCGATCGGTTGCGGAGAGGCGACCACGCGCCGGTATCCCCTGCCGGAGTCCTCGATGATCTGCCAGCCGAGCAGTTCCTTTTCCTGGGCGACGAGCCGGGTGTAGAAGTGCCCGATTGGCTTGGTGGGATTGGCAAATCCCGGGTCGTCAAGGTCCACAAGGACGTGGGTCACCACGGTGACGACGGTGGGGAAGTCAGGCCCACCGAGATTGCGTAGGGAGAGCTCGATGAGTCCGCCGAGCCAGCCCTGAGTCATGGCCACGAGCGAGCCCATGGGCTGTGCGGGCACGTCTGGCTCGGCCGCTGTCTGCTGGAGAGAGATGTTGCCGACTTGCGGACCATTGCCGTGTGCGATGACGACGCGCCAGCCCTTCTCCACCAGATCGCAGATCGCCCATGCCATCTCCATGCAGTTGGCGAGCATCTCCTCATGGGTGCCGAGCTGATCTTCGGCCGTAATCGCGTTGCCGCCAAGTGCGATGACGACTGTCCGGGAGGGGCGTTGGTCGGGCAAGGAGCCACTACCTTTCGGTCGGGTGCACGGGCTATCGTGGAGGAGAACGTACGGTATAGGAAAGACGCATCGCACTATAGTGAACTATGACACGGGAGTGACCGGCCGCCAATGGGTTTGATGCCAGGAATCCCTGAGGAGTACCGCGCGCTCGCCGCGCGATTGACCGCCGCTGAAGGCCAGATCTTCCCCTTGGTGATGGTCGATCCTGAGCGCTACCAGCGTGCGGTGACGTTGATCGGGCTGCTCTCGCAGTACTTCACTGAACGTGCCGCGTCTCTCTCCGAGCTCGCTCAGGCGCGTGTGGACGCGGTGGCGATGGCGAGGGATCTCGCGAGCCGACAGGCGCTGGTGACCTCCGATCTCGACCTCGATGTCGTGGCCGACGCGGCGATGTCCCAGCGGTTCCGTTCACTCCTGGTTCTGGAGGTCCGCGACCAGGCAGATGCGCGGCTCGAAGATGCCCGTCGCGCCGGGCTGGCGTGGGTGGTGATGTCCGAACCGGATGCGGCGTCGCTGGGAATGAGCCCGCACCACGAGTGGATCGATGTCCACATTGCGACCCGGACGGAACTGGTCCGCACCATCACCATGGATCTCGACACCGGCAGCCCCTCCTTCAGCATTACGGTGTCGGGCCCGGACGGCGCTCAGCCCACCGTCATGTACCCCGACCGCCAGGAATGGCTGCGGGCGGCCGAGTCCGTGCGCGAGACTGTGGAGGCCGAGAATGGCTAGTCCGCGGATCGCGACGCTGCTCAGCGAGCGCGAATCCCCCGTGAGCCTCTACCGCAACGCATCGCGACACTCCTATGATGCTCGCCTCAGGGGGCGCCCAGTGAACCTCGGAATCGGACGGAGCTCGCGCACATGACCACACAGTTGGACTACGCACCGGTTCTTGAGCGGTCGGATGCGGATGGCCGTGCCATCTCTGGCGACCGTAGCCGTTTCGACATCAGTAGTCTCACCATCGACATCCAGGCTCGTGGTGTGCGGATGGATGCCCCGATGGAGCGTCGCGCGGGTGGTGCGGGCCCCACCGACCTCGGCATGCTGTGGATTGAGGGCTACCGCGTCACAGCGCCCACCACGAACGTGGGCGACACCCCTTACTCTCTTCGCGCCGAGGACGAGGGATACGGCATCTACGTCGATGGAGTCAGGCTCGCTGGCGCCCAGGCGCAGAAGCGTCCGCGCTATTACGACCTCAAGACCGCCGACGGAATCCCCTACGAGCAGATCGCGTTGCTCCACCTCGATTCCCTTGCCACCACAGTGATTCAGACCTGCACCTACTGGGGCAACGCCGACCAGTGCACCTTCTGCGGCATCGGGGTTTCGCTCGACGCCGGTCGCACGATCGTCAAGAAGACCCCCGAGATGCTCGCTGAGGTGGCCGTGGCTGCTCGCGATCTCGACGGTGCCGTCGACGCAACCTTGACCACCGGTAGCACTCGCGGTGTCGACCGTGGTGCGCGTTACGTCGCCAAGTGCGCCGCGGCGGTGAAGGAGGCCAGCGGGCTTCCTGTCGAGGTCCAGTTCGAACCGCCCTACAACCTCGATGTCATCGACGAGGTGGGCGACATGGGCATCGACTCCGTCGGGATTCACCTTGAGACCTTCGATCCTGAGGTACTCGCGCGGGTTGCTCCGGGCAAGGCGCGCACCGGGATCGAGACCTATTTCGCGGCCTGGGAGCGGGCCGTCAAGGTCTTCGGCGAGGGCCAGGTCTCCACCTACGTGATCCTCGGCATGGGCGAAGACCCCGAGATCACCATCGCCGGGGCCAAGCGCGCGATCGACATCGGCGTCTACCCGTTGCTCGTGCCGCTCCGTCCCGTGGTGGGCTCGTTGATGGCCGACTGGCCCTCACCGCCGAGCGAGTACATGGAGCCGATCTACCGCCGCGTCCAGACGTACATGACCTTGCGGGGGATGGACTCCAACTCGGCGAAGGCCGGCTGCGCTCGGTGCCAGGCGTGCTCGGGTCTGAAGTCGCTCGACGCTCCCATCGGGGCAGTGCCGCTCACGATCGGACGCGGCCCGCTCGACCTCGCGTGAGCCAGCCTCGGGTGCTCGAGCCCGAATTCCGGGTGGCGAGATCCGAGGGCGACCTTGCATCGCACTTTGCGCTCCGGCATGAGGTGTTCGTGCGCGAGCAGGGCATCTTCGACGGTACGGATCGCGACGAGCGGGACGATTCCTCTGGCACGGTTCACCTCGTTGCCTCGCTGGGTGTCGACGTGGTGGGGGCTGTGCGCCTCTACCCACTCGACCTTGCTGGGCGCACGTGGCTCGGTGACCGCCTAGCCGTCGCCGCTGGATCGCGCGCCCTTCAACTCGGCGCACCCCTCGTGCACCTCGCCGTGGCCACCGCGGCGAGCAAGGGTGGCCAGATCATGTACGCCCACATCCAGCTGCCCAATGTGCGCTTCTTCCGACACCTGGGGTGGCGTCTCGACGGTGCGGTCGAGACTTACGCAGGAATTGATCACCAGCCGATGGCCATCGACCTCCCCGATGTGGCGCGCGACACAAAGTAGCCAAATTGGCTAGGTGGTTGACGAAGGTGTGGTAGTCCCCTACTTTCGTGGGTGCGGCATTCCCAATAGGAAATGCATCTTGTCCCTTAAGCCAAGGAGACGTCAGTGCCACCGATCACAATGGCCTTTGTTGTAACGGGCCTCGCGGTATTCCTGCAAGCTATGTACTTCCTCGGCGTAGGTGCGTCAGCGAGTGCGGGCAAGAAGAGCCCGATCCTCGGCGTTGGCTACGTCTCGGTGATCGCAGGTGTCATCGACCTCGTCGTTGGCGTCTACATCACGATGGGTCGTCCCCTCGACAGTGACACGGACGGCACGTCTTCACTGCTCCTCGCCGGGCTCCTGTCGTTCTACGGCATGTTCTTCGTGGCCCTGGGCCTGACCGAGATCCTCGATCTCGACCTACGCGTCATCGGCAACATGGCGATCCCGACAGCAATCCTTCCGCTCGCCTGGATCCACTTCTTCTCAGGCAGCACCACGTTCATCCTGATCCTCATCTGGTGGGCGATCACGTTCCTCGCGATCGCGCTCACCACGTACGGGAAGATGCAGGGCAAGGTGCTCGGTATCATCCTCATGATTACTTCGCTCCTCACCTTCTTCCTTGTCCCCGTTGCCTGGGCGCTCGGAATTACCCTGAGCTGAACGAGCGGCACTTGCTGATCGTCACCACAGCACGACGAAGGGCCTCCCCGGTGGGGAGGCCCTTCGGCATTCTCGAGGCGCGATCTTGGCGACGGATTCCTTGCGGGCGTGGGTGGCCCGGGCGTCCTAGTCGTCTAATCGGGTGCGGATTAACGGGGTAGGGGGCAGTAGAAGACCAGGCCGTTGCCCTTGTTGTCGTAGACGACAGCGCGGCGCTCATGGGCGTCGTCATAGGGGGCCTTGACGATGGCGCCGCCGCTCTCTTCGATGGCCCGGGCGGCAGCGTCGACGTCGGCAGTCTTGATTCCGACCACGACCTTGCCCGGCAGCGGGTGGTCGATGTCGGTGGCGAGCGCGAGGGTGATCGAGCCGCCGTCGAGAGCGGCATAGTGGGCCCCGTCGCGGAACTTCAGCGGCATCCCCAGGGTCTCGGTGTAGAAGCTGATCGACTCGTCGAGGTTGTCAGTGGAGAGCACGACCATCCGTACATCGAAGTCACTCATTGAAGTCTCCTTGATCGGGGTCAACGTCGCTTCCGGTCAGCGCCGCGTGGGGCACTGATCCTACGCGTGGGCCCGGTCTGGTCATCGGGCTCGATCCCGCCGACCGCGTTACCAGGTACCGTCCGCGGCGGGTCAGCGTCCATTGACGTCGGCGATGAGGCCTTCCAAGGGTAGGGAGAGCCCCGGGTGGATGAACTGGACCGACTCCAGCAAGACGACAGCGGTGAGCATCGACGCAACAGCGACCGCAACCACGAAACCGAACATCCGCTTGAAGCGCCCTAGGTTTTCTGCCGCTCTCATACGGGTTGCGGCACTCGGCTGAGGGCAGCGTAGTGGGCTTGATCGAACTCGATGGGCGGTACGTTTCCCAGTGAACCGTGAAGCCTCCGAATGTTGTACCAATCGACCCACCCTGCGGTGGCGTATTCGACATCGGCGATGGTTTTGTAGGGTCCTTCATGGAACACGGTGGTGCGAATGCATTCTGCTTTGTAGAGCCCGTTGACGGACTCCATCAGAGCGTTGTCGTAGGCATCCCCGACGGACCCGATCGAGGGCCGAATCTCCTCGAGCGCAAGGTGCTCGGTCAGCCGGATAGATGTGTATTGGGACCCGGCATCCGAGTGATGGATGAGCTCACCTGGGACCGTGGGGTGACCCTCACGGTCGCGTTGCCAGAGGGCCATCCGCAGCGGGATCATGACCAAGTCGGTGGCCTTGCTCACCGACGCATACCAAGCCACGATCCGCTGCGCATACACGTCCAGAATGAACGAGACGTATACGAAACCGGCCCACGTCTTGACGTAGGTGAAGTCGGTGACCCAGACACAGTTGGGTGCCGTCGCGCTGAAGTTGCGGTTGAGCAGGTCGCCGGCCCGGATGCCATCCTTCGCCGGAATCGTGGTTCGGATCCCTTTGTCGCGTCGCACCCCGACGAGCCCAAGGACGCGCATGGCCCGATCCACCGACCCTGCACTGACTTCGGACATCGTCGAACGACGCAAGAAAGCGGTCATCTTGCGTCGCCCATAGAGCCCTTCGGGTGAAAGTTTCCGGCGACCGTGGTCAGCTGTTGTCCATGCGATGTCACGCACCGCATTTACGACCTGGGCATCGGTCACCGTCCGGTCCGCGATGACGCGGCTGGCCTGTCTCCAACTTCGATAGGTCCGCGCAGCGATCTGGCAGCCCTGCTCGCGCAGGACCCGACAGACCGACTCGACTGCGTGTCCCTCGGCTTTCATGGTGTCAATGAATCCCATGATCAGCGGTTGCGGGGGTCGAGTTCCCCGGCGAAGAAAACCGTGGCAGCCTTCAGCACCGCGTTGTCCTCTTCAAGGCGCCGGACCTTGGACTTCAGCGCCTTGATCTCGCCAAGCTCCTCGCTCGTCGCGCCATGTCGTTGACCGTCGTCGATCTGGGATTGAACGACCCAGCGGCGTACCGACTCCTTCCCAACGCCAAGCTGCTTGGCAACAGCAGCCGCCGCCGCGGTCAGCGACGGGTACTCACCGAGATGCTCATTGACCAGACGCACAGCACGGGCTTTCAACTCAGAATCAATCATCTTGGGCATGGCGCTCATTCTCCTAGACTCAAATAGGAGCGGCATCAAACCGGGGGCGCTTCATTGTCCAGGCCGTCGCCGATGCTGCCGAACGAGGGCATCATCCCGGAGGAACGGATCTTGTTCGTGAATGCCCAGGATGTGAACTGGGTTCCGTGGTCGGCATGTACGACTCCGCCGGGTGTCGGCGCGCGGTTCTTGATCGCCATGTCCAGGGCGTTCACGACGAGGTTGACCCGCTGATCCTCGAGCCACTCCTCGGCTTCACGTTCGTAGTCGAAGGACATGGTGAGCGGCTGGCCGTCGACCGTCATCCGCGCTCGGAAGGTATTGCCGCGCTGTGTGACGGAACCCTTTGGCGCTTTGCTTATGGGTCGAATCTAACCCGGTCTGGACAAGATTGGACAAGTAAGGGGGGTAAATGAGGGTCATTGAGGGGTATTTAGGGGTACTAGCGGCTCAACTTTGCCGACTCTGTGATCCTTGAAATCCCTTGTCCTGCAACGCTTTTCGAGTGGAGCGGGTGACCGGGATCGAACCGGCATGGCCAGCTTGGAAGGCTGGGGCTCTACCATTGAGCTACACCCGCGGAGGGCCGATCTTTCGACGGCGCCGCCCCATGATGCCATGTGCGAGAGCTCCCGCGAGACAGGCCCGGCACCAGCGCCGGCCCGACCAGGCGAGCTGGGTCGGGCGATGATCGGGCTCCGGGTAGGTCGTCGCTGCGGGGTCCACTAGACTTCGGGCGGCGCCGCGGGGCGTAGCGTAGTGGCTAGCGCGCCTGCTTTGGGGGCAGGAGATCGGGAGTTCGACTCTCCCCGCCCCGACTCGTTCACCAGTTCCGCCTCGTCCCCGACCCAGGAGTACAGATCCCGTGAAGAGCGCTCTCGAGACCCTCTCGCCCACCCGGGTGAAGCTCACCGTCGAGGTCCCGTTCGAGGAGCTCAAGCCAGCACTCGACGCCGCCTACAAGCGCATCGCAGCGCAGGTCAACATCCCCGGGTTCCGCAAGGGCAAGGTGCCCAACCGCATCATCGATCAGCGGGTTGGCCGCGCCGCTGTGCTCGACGAGGCGATCAACGACGCACTCAACACCAATCTTGACTCCGCCTTGCGCGAGAACGAGATCAAGCTTCTCGGCCGCCCCGAGGTTGACGTCACCACCTTTGAGGACGCCGCACCACTTCTGTTCACCGCTGAGATGGATGTCGTCCCGGAGTTCGATCTCCCCGCGTTCGACACCATCGAGGTGACGGTCGATGCAGCCGAGGTCACCGAGGCCGACGTCGACACCCAGCTTGATGGGCTCCGTGCCCGTTTCGGCTCTCTGAAGGCCGTCGAGCGCGCCGCCACCAAGGGCGACGTCCTGCTCTTCGACATCAGCGGCGACAACGCCGGCACGCCGGTCGAGGACCTCGTCGCGCAGGCGATGTCCTACGAGCTCGGCACCGAGGGCATGCTCCCTGGCTTCGACGACGCGCTCGAGGGCGCTTCGGCCGGGGAGACCCGCACGTTCGCGTTCACCCCTGAGGCCGGCGAGTTCTCGGGCCAGGAGCTCTCCGTCTCCGTCACCGTGGCCACCGTGCGCGAGCGTGAGCTGCCCACGGCCGACGACTCCTTCGCGCAGCTCGCCAGCGAGTTCGACACCATCGCCGAATTGCGCACCGATCTCAGTGAGCGCCTCGCCCGCGTCAAGCTTCTCGAGCAGGGGTACGCGGCGCGCGACAAGGTCGCCGCCGCGCTGCTCGCGGCCACTGAGGTGCCCATTCCCGAAGGTGCGATCAAGCAGCAGGTCGATGAGCACTTCGTCGACGGCCACGGCGACGAAGGCCACCGGGCCGAGTTCGAGACCGAGGCGCGCGATGCGCTCAAGAGCCAGCTCGTCCTCGACAAGATCGCCACCACGGAGCAGCTTTCCGTCGCCGAGGCCGAGCTCTCGGCGTGGCTCGTCCAGCAGGCACCCCGCTATGGCATGAGCCCCGACCACTTCGCCCAGGAGCTCGTCAGCGCCGGCCAGGTGCCCTCAGCGGTGGCCGAGGTTCGCCGTGGCAAGGCGCTGGCCCACGTGCTCGAGAACGCGCGCATCGTCGACACCAATGGCGTCGTGATCGACCTCGCGTCACTCTCAACGTCCCCGGCCGAGGTTGACCACTCCGGTCACGACCACGGTGATCACGAGGGTCACGACCACGACTGATCGGGTCACCTCCTCCGCCGTCACGTTGCGCCGATGAGGTCACTCGATCTTCGTTAACAAAGGGATACCGAGTCCGGATTCCTTTGTTGGCAGTCCTGGCTCGCAGTTGCCCGACCCCTGTGCGCTGCTGCTGCTCATTCTCAAGCAGATGTTCGGGGCGTCGTTCTGGCCGTTCCGCTTCGGTGGGCCCCTTCGTCGGGTGTATCACCCACATGTGGGTCGGAGGCGACGGTGGCCCGAAAAGTCGATAACGCGCTGCCGACCGCAATCTCCTCCTCAAATTTGCGCACACCGTCACTGACACATTGATCGAGCAATCCATGTACTACGGTCACGCTTATTGATCTTTGAACGTCTGACCCGAAACAGGACGCGACAACGACCCCGACTCTTGGAGGATCTGATGGCTCGCTCGTCTGGCCCCACACGTTTTCTCATTACGATGACGGTCGTTGGCGCTGCCTGCGCTCTCGCCATACCCGCTGCGGCGAACGCTCGCCCGGTACAGCCGTCGCCGTCGCCTCGGTATGACGTGATTGCCTCGGGACTCAACAACCCCCGCGGACTCGCACTGGCCGAGAATGACACTCTCTATGTGGCCGAAGCCGGCCTCGGTGCTGGCAATTCAGAGGCTGGATTGCTTGAGGGGGAAGGAAAAACAGGCGCAATCACTCGTGTGAGGGACGCGGATGGCAAGAATCCCCGACAGAGTGTTCTTGTGTCGGGACTTTGGTCAACTGCCAGCGACCCGGGTCACGGACTTGAGGTCACGGGCATCGACGGGATTGCGGTGTCCAACCGTGGAAGCCAGAGCACGGTGTTCGGCATCATGTCCGAGCATGCCGATCCGGTCGGCAGCACCAATCTCGGATACCTGTTTTCGGTCAATGCCAGCGGTTACCGTGCGCGGGTTCGTAATCTCGCGGATGTAGGTGGATTCGATTTCGCCTGGACCGGAAGTCACCCGGAACTAGCCCCCCCCGGTGATCCGCAGTTCCCCGACGCCAACCCCTACGGCGTTCTTGTCACCAATGGCCACACCTACGTGGTCGATGCAGGTGCGAACACTCTCGATGAGGTCAAGCGCGATGGCACTGTGCAGGTGCTCGCATACCTGCCGAATACGTCAATCAGCGATGTTGTTCCGACCTGCGTCGCGGCCGGACCTGATGGTGCTCTCTACATCGGAACGCTCGACCTTGCCGGGTTCTTCGCAGAAGGTCCGGGCCAGTCGGTCGTGTACCGGGTAGACCCACGCGCCACTCGTCCCTCAAGCCTGCCGCGCGTGCTCAACGTCGCCACAGTGTGGGCTACCGGATTCAGCACCATCACGGGCTGCGCCTTCGACCGCAAGGGCTACTTCTATGCGGCCGAGATGTTCATGGACGACGTGCAGATTGCCTCGTTCGCACATCCCAACGGTGCACGCACGATCCTGACCAACCCACTCATCATGCAGCCCAACGGCATTGCGGTCGCCGCTGACGGTCGCGAGATTTACGTATCGACCTACACCTCCACTGCCCTCGCTGGTCAAGGGCAGGTAGTGCGCATCACGAGGTAGCGACTTGCCGTCACGGCGGAGCCTCGTCACTCAGAGTTCCGCCGTGACGGTCGTTTTCTTCGTGGCGATCACACGGCCTCGGTAGTTGATCACATTTCTCACCGAGAGCCCTCGTAGCCCGGCAGCGGGGCGAGGTAGAGTCCTGCTCGTCTGCTGGCAGTCCGGGCTCGCAGTGCGCAAGCCCCACTGCTGCAGGAGACCTCGTGAAGCGTTCCTGGCCCGTCATTCCCGCATCGTTCTTCGGCATGGTCCTCGGCCTCGTCGGCATGGGCGACTGCTGGCGCTTGGCGCACAAGGCCTGGGATATGCCCGAGGTGATCGGGCTTGTGGTGATGCTCAGCGCCTTCGTCGTGTGGTTCGTGCTCCTCGTTCTTTACGTGGGCAAGTGGATCTGGGCCCGCGACGAGGCCATCGCCGAGATGCGGCACCCGATCCAGAGCTGCTTCGTGGGCCTCGCCGGGGTCGCGACCATGCTCGCGGCGGTCGCGATCGGGCCTCAGGCGCACGACCTGGCCGTTGTACTTTTCGTTGTCGGCGCGATCGCTCAGGTGGCTTATGGGGTCTACTTCACCGGCGGACTCTGGATGGGCGACCGTGATTTGGGAACGGCCACACCGGCTTTGTACCTGCCCACCGTGGCCGCCAACTTCGTCGCCGCATTCGTGGCCGGCTATCTCGGCTTCGTTGCTGTTGGCGGCCTCTTCCTCGGTGCTGGGCTGCTGTCGTGGCTCTCACTTGAATCGATCGTGTCGCACCGGCTCGCTTTCCACCTCACGCTTTCCGCGCCGCTGCGACCCACGCTGGGAATCATGCTGGCCCCACCGGCGGTCGGACTGATCGCGTACATGTTCCTCACCGGAGGGGTCGAGGGGTCGGCCCCGGATCTTCTGAGTCAGGTCTTGCTGGGCTATGCCCTCGTAAAACTGCTCCTGCTTCTGCGCCTGCTGCCTTTCATCCTCAAGCAGTCCTTCGGGGCGTCGTTCTGGGCGTTCAGCTTCGGTGTCACCGCCCTGGCCTTCGACGCGGTCCTGTTCGTGATTCGCGGCGAGACCGGCTACATCCAATGGGTTGCCGGGCTGCTCTTCCTGCTCGCCAACATCGTGATCGCGGTGCTGGTGATCGGCACGGTCCGTCTCCTCGTTGCCGGAAGACTCATTCCTGCGCCGTTGCTGGCCCCGGTGCCCGTGGCCTGAGGGCCGCCCTCGCACGTGCCTCGTGATGCCTTCTCTCCCGAGGTCGCGTCACGCCTACGGCGAACACCACCGCGCCTGGGATGGCATGGGGGCGTTCTCTGGTTAGGGTCGAACACGCACCATCACCACTTCGCACCGATCACGAGCGAACCACGACTGCGGGAGGACCACAGTGAGCGCTACCTGGAGCGATCGAGGGCCCGGAGCCGGCGTCTCCGGCTACGCCGACTCGATCAAGGAGAGGCTGCTGCGCGAGAGGATCATCTTCCTCGAGGGCGAGGTCCGCGACGAGATGGCGAACGACATCGTCCGTCAGTTGCTGCTGCTCTCGGCGGAGGACCCCGAGCGTGACATCTTCCTGTACGTCAACTCACCGGGCGGCAGCGTCTCGGCGGGCATGGCGATCTACGACACCATGCAGTACGTCGGCAACGATGTCGCCACGCTCGGGCTCGGGATGTGTGCCTCTATGGGGCAGTTCCTGCTCACCGCGGGGGCGCCGGGTAAGCGCTACGCCCTCAAGCACGCCCGCGTCATGATGCACCAGCCCCTCGGTGGTCTGGGCGGCGTCCAGTCTCTCGTGCAGAAGCAGGCCGAGCAGATGCTGCTGATCAAGAAGTCGATGGCTGAGCTCATCGCCCACCACACCGGACAGCCTGTCGAGCAGATCGTCGAGGACTCCGAGTGGGAGAAGTGGTTCTCCGCCGAGGAGGCCAAGGACTACGGAATCGTCGACCACGTCGTGACGTCCGCCAAGGATGTCGTCGACGGTGGCGGCACGGCCTGAGACGGACGGAGACCACCAGATGAACCAGTTGACGAACTCAGGCGATTTCGGGCTGCGCGCGGGATATGCCGCACCCACCTCCCGCTATGTGCTCCCGCAGTTCGAGGAGCGCACACCGCAGGGCTACAAGCGATACGACCCGTACTCCAAGCTGTTCGAGGAGCGCATCATCTTCCTCGGCGTTCAGATCGACGATGCGAGTGCCGACGATGTCATGGCGCAGTTGCTGTGCTTGGAGTCGATGGATCCCGACCGCGACATCAGCATCTACATCAACTCGCCCGGCGGCTCCTACACGGCCATGACCGCGATCTACGACACGATGCAGTTCGTCAAGCCGGACATCACGACGGTCTGCCTTGGTCAGGCCGCGTCGGCCGCAGCGGTGCTCCTTGCCTCGGGCAGCCCGGGCAAGCGCTACGCACTGCCCCACGCTCGCGTGCTGATCCACCAGCCCTACACCGAGGGTGGCGGCCAAGGCACTGACATCGAGATCCAGGCCAATGAGCTGCTGCGGATGCGCACCGAGATGGAGAGCATCCTGTCGCGACACACAGGCCGGGCCACGGAGTTGATCCAGAAGGACATCGAGCGCGACAAGATCCTGACTGCCCTCGACGCGGTCGAGTACGGGATCGTCGACTCCGTGATCCCCTCGCGCAAGGCATCGGCCGCTGCGTCCTGAGCCCCCTCATACCGGGTTCAGCAAGTCTGTGACCAGGCACGACGCCCGCGCGACTCTCGGTCGTGCGGGCGTTGCGCTGTCGGCATAACCACCTCGATCCGCGTGCGCCACAACAGGTGTTCGAGGCGTCGTGGGGGTACCGTCAGTTCGTTGGCAAGGGTTCGGGCAGCAGGTTCATCTCGACCGAAGGGACGATCACGTGGCACGAGTCGGCGACGGTGGCGATCTGCTCAAGTGCTCGTTCTGCGGGAAGAGCCAGAAGCAGGTCAAGAAGCTCATCGCAGGCCCTGGGGTCTATATCTGCGACGAGTGCATTGACCTCTGCAACGAGATCATCGAGGAAGAGCTCTCCGAGTCGAGTGATCTCCAGTTCGATGAGCTCCCCAAGCCGCGTGAGATCTACGACTTCCTCGACAAGTACGTGATCGGCCAGGACGACGCGAAGAAGTCCCTGTCCGTGGCTGTCTACAACCACTACAAGCGCGTTCAGTCAGGCACGGCCGCGGGCGGCCGCAGCGATGACACCGTCGAGCTCGCGAAGTCCAACATCCTGCTCCTGGGCCCTACGGGCTCGGGCAAGACCTTGCTGGCCCAAACCCTCGCGCGCATGCTCAACGTGCCGTTCGCGATCGCCGACGCCACCGCTCTCACCGAGGCCGGCTATGTGGGTGAGGATGTCGAGAACATCCTGCTCAAGCTCATCCAGGCCGCTGACTACGACGTCAAGAAGGCCGAGACCGGCATCATCTACATAGACGAGATCGACAAGGTGGCTCGTAAGAGCGAGAACCCGTCGATCACTCGCGACGTCTCGGGCGAGGGTGTCCAGCAGGCCCTGTTGAAGATCCGCGAGGGCACTACTGCGTCCGTTCCTCCGCAGGGTGGGCGCAAGCACCCGCACCAGGAGTTCATCCAGATCGACACCACCAATGTGCTCTTCATCGTCGGCGGCGCGTTCGCTGGCCTTGACAAGATCATCGAGCAGCGCATCGGGCGCAAGGCCCTCGGGTTCACGGCGTCGATGGACGCCGAGGACACCAACCCCGGCAACGTGTTCGGCCGCGTGATGCCCGAAGACATGCTCAAGTTCGGCATGATTCCGGAGTTCATCGGCCGTTTGCCCGTGTTCACCTCGGTGGTCGCGCTCGACCAGGAGGCACTCGTCAAGGTCCTCACCGAGCCGCGCAACGCACTCGTGCGCCAGTATCAGCGCCTCTTCGAGCTCGATAACGTCGAGCTTGAGTTCACCCCCGACTCCCTTGAGGCCGTGGCCGATCTCGCGATCCTGCGCGGCACGGGTGCACGCGGGTTGCGCGCGATCATGGAGGAAGTCCTGCTGTCGGTGATGTACGACGTGCCGAGCCGCGACGATGTCGCGCGCGTGGTTGTCACCGGTGACGTGGTTCGCAACAACGTGCTGCCCACACTCGTTCCGCGCGATGCCACACCCGCGCGGCGCGAACGCCGCGACAAGAGCGCCTGAGTCGTCAGTCTCTCGGGCTGATCTCCCCGCCCGCCAACCGCTCAGCCAGCGAGGGTGACCTCGACGCTCAGCGGACCATCCGAGGTCACGAAAGTGAGTTCGGCGACCCGGCCAGCGGCTGCGAGATCGCCCGTCGCGACCTGCACCCGGGCTAGCGCGGCGGCTGACCCGGACACGACGGCGCTGGCGACATCCACCCGCATCGACACCTTGGCCTCGCTCTTGGCCTTGCGGATCCCCGACAACACGTTCGCCACGTCGGCGACCACCGAGGAGTCTCCCGTGGCGGAGCCCAGCTCGGCGATGTTCGGCCACTCGGAGCGGTGAATGCTGCCCTCGCGCCACCAGCTCCAGACCTCTTCGGTGACGAACGGGAGCACCGGGGCGAACAATCTCAACTGCACCGAGAGAGCCACTGCGAGTGCTGCCTTGGCCGACTCGGCTGGCTCAGTGCCCCGGCCGCCGTAGGCGCGGTCCTTGACCAGCTCGACGTGATCGTCGCAGAAGGACCAGAAGAACGACTCGGCGAGCTCGAGGGCGCGTGCGTAGTTGTAGTCGTCGAAGGCGGCAGTGACGTCGGCGACCGTAGCGGCGAGTGATGCGAGCATCGCTCGGTCGAAGGGGTCGGTGATCACCGAGAGGTCGTCGGGGAATGCCGCACCGATGCCCAGTACGAACTTGCTCGCATTGAGCAGCTTGATCGCCAGGCGCCGACCGACCTTCATCTGGCCTACATCGAAGGCGGTGTCGGTGCCGGGTCGGCCTGATGCTGCCCAGTATCGGAGCGCGTCCGAGCCGTGCTCCTCGAGAAGGTCGACGGGGGTGACGACATTGCCCTTGGACTTCGCCATCTTCTTACGGTCCGGGTCGAGGATCCAGCCACTGATTGCGGCGTGCTTCCAGGGCAGAACATCGTCCTCGAGGTGCGCGCGGACCACCGAGGAGAACAGCCATGTGCGGATGATCTCGTGTGCCTGCGGCCGAAGGTCGAACGGGAATACCCGAGACCACAAGTCGTCGTCGGACTCCCAGCCACCGGCGATCTGTGGCGTGAGGGATGACGTGGCCCAGGTGTCC
>Ga0114978_10001607_pt1 | contig 18972 bp, 16 predicted proteins | sample S_140212_EF_Meta_FD_87027 | JGI IMG/M metagenome (GOLD analysis project Ga0114978, IMG submission 87027) | Freshwater microbial communities from Lake Simoncouche, Canada to study carbon cycling - S_140212_EF_MetaG | ecosystem: Environmental > Aquatic > Freshwater > Lake | place: Lake...
ACAATAAACCCAGTTTTACTATTACAACCCAATTTGCAAGATTACCAAATAGTTCAAATTTGCATCCAACAAAAAATAGAATGATTACAATTAGAGAAGCAGGTATAATACAAAGTTTTCCTCTTGATTTCAAATTCAGTGATAATAAAGAGTCAGCAATAACACAAATAGGAAATGCTGTTCCACCCATTTTAGCTAGATTTATTGCTAATTATATTAAAACCGATATTATTAATAAAAATACATTAGATTTATTTTCAGGCGTTGGTGGGATGTCAATTGGATTTAGTCAAGAAGGTTTTAATATAGTATTATCAAATGAACTTGATAAACGATTGGCGAATGAAAACGAAAATAGTAAATATCATAATAACACTATATTTGTTTGTGGTGATATTTGTGATAGTAAAATAAAAGAACAAATTCAAATCAAACTTGAAGGAATTACAATAGGTGTTATAATAGGCGGACCACCTTGTCAAGGATTTTCATTAGCTGGAAAGAGAAATAGCGATGATTTAAGAAATAAATTATATCTTGAATATTTTAAAATGATAGAACTTTATAATCCAGAATGTTTTGTTATGGAAAATGTTAAAGGTATTTTATCAATGAAAAATGAGAAAAAACAATTGGTAATAGATGAAATAATGGATATAGCCAGTAAAATTGGTTATAAGTTATCCATATTTAATTTAAATGCGTGTGATTTTGCTGTTCCTCAAAAAAGAGAAAGAGTTTTCATAATTGGACACAAAACAAAAGAATATGAAAAACCTCAACCTATTATTATAAAAGAAAAATATATTACAATTAAAGATGCAATTCAGTTTTTGGAAAAATACGATGAGAGCACAGAACTTGTTATTGAAGAAAATGAATTAAATAATAATTACATCAAATATTTATCAAATACTATAAATCTCCAAGAACTTTACAAATCTTATATTTGAATGTATAAATATCAATATCAGATAAATCATGAATTTCATCGTCGGATAAACAAATATTAATTTTTCTATTAATTTTCTTATCTTTTTCTAAAAGAATTTGAATAGTTTTTTCTTTTTGATTTTGTTTTGTTTTTTTATTTGTAATTTTTTCAGTGTGCGTAAATTTAATATCACCTGTAGATAATATATTAATATTATCAATTACATATGATTTATCGTGGTTCATATAAACATCTTTAATAAACTCTTCTATAACAGGTTGTTTATTTACTTTTAACCACTCAAATATACATATGAATTTTTTTGAATTTTCATTCAGACTTTTGTATAGAACCGAATAATCCATATTTTTATACGTATTCCACGTATTAATTGCCCACCATGATAACATATTTATACCTTTTTCTTCTAAAATTTTTATTTTTGTTATATCTTCAATCTTAATTCTATTATTTTTACTACTATTACAAGATGAACAACACGCTTGAAAATTTATAGGGTCATGTATAAATCCTAATGATATTGGTCCAATATGGTCTGCTGACATTTTTTGTTCATTTTTACTACAAATAAAACAGGAATAATTCATTGTATTCAATTTTCCCATTATAGCGTTGGCTAACAAAATATTACCATCGGATAGATTTTCATATGCACGTCTATCCCTCGTATAATATTTCATATTTTCATCACTTCTCCCTTTGTCTTTTGTTTTTCGACAATTACATATACTATTATAACAATGAAAACCATCTAGTCTATCTGGCGGATTACCCATAACACCCGGCGATAATTTTTTATACGAATATTCGTCATTTTTACACACAAGTTCAAGTTGTTCAATATTCATTCCAAAGTAACTAGTAAATAATTCATTTTTATCTTCTTTTGTTATTTGCTGATAAATATCAAATATAGTCAAGCAACTGTCTTTTTCAAATTTAAAACAAGGAAATGTCTTATTTACCCATTTAACAGTATTTGTTGTTGGATATTCGTAATATATTGAACATTCTATATTACAAATTTTACATACGTGTTTCTTTGTTGGATGTATGTGTCTTGCTACATTTACAAGAGTAGTTTCTTTTGGTAATTTTCCGTCTTTAATTAGTTTTTTATGTAGTTCAGTCCAATAATGTGCTCTAGGATTATAGCCTTCTTTTGATACACTAACCCAACATTTTCTTAATTCTTTTGGAATAAAATCATAATTGGTATGATTTTTTATAATATCTTCATATTTTTCTCTTTGTGAAATCATTATGGTTAATATAGTTAATATATAATTACTTTCATATTTTTATTAAATCAATTTAAATCAATTTTTTATTAAATTTGGTTTACACCTTTTCTCAATTACTACGTAGAAACGCCCATATTAACTTGTTATAATAAAAGTATTTAATAATTTATTCTATATTAATTATTATTTTGGTAAAATCAAAAACTATTTCAGAGAACCCACAGAAATCCATTGCGCCAATTATTTCATCCATTTTTCAAAGAATATTATAATGTTCTCTAAAAATCAATATTTATTCTATATTAATTATTATTTTGGACAAATTCAAAAACAATTTCAGAGAACCCACCGAAAATAAAACCATCAGATATTTCATTCGGATTTAACATAAAACAATATATTTAAAAGGGAGCGTAGCGACACAAAGAGGTTGTTATGAATGGTTACGGAGTGTCTGCCCCGTAGGGGTAGATGCCGTAGGATTTTATTAAATTACTGCGTAGAAGCAAAATATAATACAAAACGTTATACAAAATGTAATATACAATATATGATTTAGATAGTAGATTTTCTTATATAGGGCCAAAGGCCCTGTGTAAGTTGTCTCATATCGGGTGGTTTACACCTTTTCTCATTTGAAACGCCCAAGTTTTCAGCAAACCACATAATCATTTGCTTTTGGGATTATATTGCTTGGGTCGTGATGAAATAAGGTTGGAAGATTACTCCTCCTGTAAAATCAATAGTAAGGGATTTCACCTTACGATGGTCCAACTTAACCCAGTAAATACTGGTGAAGGACGAAATGAGTAGCATTTGTAATATGGTTTGTTTGACTTTTAGACTCACATACTACTGCTAAACAACCATTACTGGTTGGAATACAACCCCATTTATTATCATTATTGTATATTAGTTTATTATGAATTGTCTTTATATCATTTTTATTTATATTATATTTATATTATATTAATAGGCGTTTGAAATGAGAAAAGGTGTAAAAAAAATAATACACATACACATACACATACACTACATACATATAATCAACCAGCAATTCTAAATATCATCAAAATTAATATCTTCTACCGGTTCAATGAGAACATCATTACATATTTTATTGTTTCCGGATTTATCTATTTCGACCTCCTCATCTTCATCTACTACTGTATTGAAATATCTATCGTGTTGGTCAGCAGTTAAAATTATATCAAACCCCGGTTGATAAGTCAATGAATTCAAATCTATAGAACTATATAAACATATCAAATCACAATTTTTCACTGTCGTTTCCCACTCTCGTAATCCAACCAATATTATTGCTCCAATTGTTATTGTATTATCTCTTTTACCCCTTCCAGAAAACTTATTTCGTATATGACATATCAAATTCGTATGATTTTTACTATTTATATAACACATACCATTACCTAATAATTTCACCACAGTCGCATATATTTCTAATGGATCTTGTGATACCCGAATTTTATTATATGTTCCTGTCGATACTATTGTATTCTTTCTCGCCAAATTCTTCGCACCTTTACCGCCTTTTAAATTCTTTACCATTGTATAATATTAATTTTAGATTTAAATAATTGTTTGATTGAATTGTATTTTATTTATTTCGAATTTATCTAATCAATTTTTTGGGATGAATAGATTTTCTTATCATAGCGACCTCGTGTCGCTATAAAAGTTGTCTCTTATCCAGGCATTATATTACAACCTAAATAATAATTTTAGTTTATAAATCTATTATAAAAATGAATGCTGTTATGCAGTCCGATTAAAGCGTCGATAATCGATATCACACTCATTTGTCGATTCAGCATATATCTATATAAAAACCCATATAAACAATGTGTTTATGATAATACGCTATATATATTATCATTTGATACATATTACCCCGGTTAGACGCTTCGCGTCTTAATGAACCACTGCGTGGCTAATTACCCAGTTATATTATATAGTAATAAACTACATAAACAAATACCATTATATTTAATTAATGGATTTTATAAAACCCGATTATGATAGTAAAATCAATGATATACAAAATTATTTAGATGATTTAACCCAGATCATTATCAATAGTAATAATCTGTTAGAAGGGAACTGTTTTTATCACGATAATACACTACAAATTTTCCCAGAATTATATACCAAACAATTAAATCTTTTTTGGTGTGGTAAACAGGCTATTACAAATATATGCGAAATCGGTTTTAACGCAGGTCATTCTACTATGTTAATGTTAGTAGGTCGAAATAATACACCTATTAATTTTACTACCTTTGATATAGGTCATCATCCATATACCAAACCGTGTTTTGAATATATAAAATCCAAATTTCCACATGTTAATTTTGAATACGTCGAAGGTGATTCCACTATTGTTATGCCCGAATGGATTAATAATCATACCGATTTAATTCATAAATACGATGTGGTTCACATTGATGGTGGTCATTTTGAACATTGTATCATAAATGATATGATAAATACTGATTTGTTGGTTAAAATTAACGGCATTGTTATCATTGATGATACAAACATTCCATATATAAATAATTATATTGATTATTATTTATCTAATGGAAATTATGTTGAAATGAATTTACTTCCAACCTATGGATGTCCACACAGAATTATTAAAAAAATAAAATGAACCATTTGTCTAATTTGTCTCAAACAACCCAAATGTCCCAAACAATCCAAATGTCCCAAACAACCCAAATGTCCCAAACAATCCAAATGTCCCAAACAACCCAAACAACCCAAATGTCCAAAACAACCCAAATGTCCCGAAAGCCCCTGTCGGGTTAAAATCCATATGGACGGACAGTCTCGTTCTGGGTTAAAATCCATATGGCGGGGTGGTCTCGTTCTGGGGTTAAAATTTGAAAAAAAATGAAATCCATTTTTCAAAATAAATTAAAGGCACTGTTTCTTTGAAACCTATTTAAAACGCACTCAATAAACTCGCAAACGCAAAATCAATCAATCAATCAAATCATTTAACTGTTAAATTTAACCGTTTACTTCGTTGAAAATGTCTCTCCAATCATCTGTTGAAAACTTCCCCCCAGTTTTGCCCACAGTCTCGATTGTGGTTGTCAAAGGTAAGTCCGCTAAACAATCTGACCCCATTAAATATTTTGCAGATTTAACTCAACAAATCGCAGATGTCAATAAAATTCTCATTGCGTTGAATGCAAACAATGATGAACTCATTACAGACATTAATTTAAATCGAGAAAAATTACGTGAAGTCGGAATAAAACAAAGAGAATTTAATAGAAACAAGGATGAATTAACCAGGCAAAACTCCCGTTTGAAATATCACCACGATAATTTAAAACAAATGCTGGTTTCTCCTGCAGGTCTAACTCATTTCGATGCTTATATGAATGGTGTTGTTGCCACGACAATTACCGACGAAGACCGCCAAAATATTAAAAATGAAATCAAAGATATGAAAATGTCGATGAAAGACATTTTCAATCAAATCAATGAACAAAAAACACAAAAACTGTTGTTAGAACCCAGCCGAAAAGAATTCTACAACATAAATAAGATTTTATCAGATGGCCTACGAAAAGAAATTGCTATTCAAACACCATTTATTAATACTCTTAATAAACTGGACAAAAAAAGCAACAAAATGTTGGATTTTTTCAGAAAAATGCATTTAACAACTTGTACAAAAGAGATTGTTCGCACTGAAAAATCGGATAATAAATGTGCCGGTTTGAAGGCGAAAAAATTTAATCTGAAATTATTCGACCGATTACCTATTCATATGTTGAGATATATTTCTGAATTTCTACCATTTGAAATCAAAATCGACATATTGGAAACGACTTATTCGCCTTATCAAATGCGAAGAATTTGGTCGGCAAATACAGACGGTGAAATCGTCATTAGTCGTAAGTTTAATTCTCTTTCAGACAAACACGGCAAAATTTTAAAACATTTAATGACATCATTGCCCATTGTCAAGACCATTTGTTTGGCAAGTCCCGCAATTTATCGTGTTAAATCCGGTGTCGCTGTCAATAAAATGAAATTTCGTTGTTTAATGCACTCAATGAAAACCGAAAATCCGGAAATTGCATATAACCTAATCCGCAAAATATCTATTCTGTTTCTACAATCTAACTGTTTACCACCTGTTGTCTAAACACGTCATTTTAAATTTAACCTTAACTTTAACTTTAACAAAATAACAAAAAAACAAAAAACAAAAAACAAAAAACAAAAAACAAAAAAACAAAAAACAAAAAACAAAAAACAAAAAACAAAAAACAAAAAAACAAAAAACAAAAAACAAAAAAGGGGAAACCCACCCTTTTTTATTTTAGGTATTTTTAATCAAATATATAAAACCATGACCGTTCGAAAAAATGACCTTCGGAAGAATTAATATGATGATTCACCTCTAAAATTAGGGTTTTATAATACTCAATTGATTTTGTTAAAATTAGTTGTTTGCTTACCGCAAAAATACCGTTGTAATAAATATTAATTGGATTCGGATAATTTACATTAATATTTTTTTTAAACCAATTTATAAATAATATAGGTTTATTGTTTTTATAATTATCTTTTAAATAATATTTTCCATTATTATAATTCCAATTGTGTTTCAAGTCATAATTTAAATGCGTATCATACTCGCGACCGAATTCGTGGGATTTTACGCTTATTAAAGCACTATTTTTAAGATCGAGTAAATGTTGGACCCCGCCAGTGCGATGGTCCGAAATGTTTCCTTGAGTAAAAACGACAATATCAGGCAAATTATCATAATTGGTAATGATGTAATTTAAATATGTTTCACTTTCTCTTCCTACATTTTTCATGATAATTTCATTTTCAATACCAATTTTGTTACCTTTATTATAAAAAATACAATTATCCTTTTCGCTTTTTAACCATCTCAAATCTTCATTATATCTGGCCACAACAATTTTATAAGACATGTATATAGTTTTAAAAATAAAATAAAATATTAAACTTCAACATATTAATTATTATAGTCAATTAACTATGTGCGTGTCTGGTTTATTAATTAAATGGAATTCCTGGTGAAATAAGACATTTTAATGGATTTATTTTTTTAGATAATAATAATGGGTATACAATACAAGAAAAACATGAATCTATTACGTGAATAATTTCGGCATTTTTAATTATATCTATATAATAAGCAATTTTTAGATTTACGTATTTTTCAGCCACTGTATACTTTGAATTATCCGTATTATACACATTTTCATTTGCACAAATTATTATATATTCATCCCTATTTTTAAAATGATTAATATCATCTGTTACATTAATTTTTCGGTTTGAACCTAATGTATGTAAAAAAATAATTTTATAATTATTTATACCATCATAATATGTTTTACTTATTTTACTACTTTCGATATTAAAATAATCAACATAAATAGATGTATCTAGTCCAATATCGTTATAAAATTCTATAATGTGGTTATAATTAATTCTATATTTTGAATTATTTCGTTGATACTTTAATAATTCAGGATGAGTTATATGCGACTTTAAATATGATGTCATACAATTACCTGAAACAAGAATATCATATTTTTCTTTATTAATGGGTAATATAATTTGTTTTAAATGATTTATTTCATCGTTTGAATTAAAAGGAATAATACTTACAGGTTTATTTATAAATAACAACTTAACATTTTCAGCATAAATATCTTTACACAAAAAATAAATAGTATCATAATATTGTAATAAAAAAATAATAGCCCCAATATTTGTAATATTATCCCCTAACCCACAATGAGATACAAAAAATGCGTTTTTCATAATAATTATACATTACTAAACATATTAAATAATTATTATATATTACTCAAACTATTAAATAATAAATTTATGTTATACACAGTTTCGAATAATGGGTTAGGAATTAAATTTAATTCAGGAATACCGTAAACAACCGTTTTTTCACCAAAACAAAAACAATCATATAAATTGGATTATATTTCATTTGTAAATTCATTTTTTGTTAAAGAAAATCTCAAGTGATAATATAAATGATTTCACAGAATCCAGACTTTATTTATTTACCTGTTTCATTAGGAGAAGCTATAGATAAAATAACAATATTGAATATAAAACTAGAAAAAATAAACGACAATAGAAAAAATGATGTTAAAAAAGAATATGACTTATTATATGAAAAATTGGAAACATTTATAATAACCTATGATGAATTATACCAAACTATGAAACGTGTGAATTTATTATTATGGGATATGATGGATATTTTACGTGATGGAAACGTCAATAAAACGGAATATTTACAAATATGTAAAGAATGTATTGAATATAATGATATTAGATTTCGTATAAAAAATAAAATAAATTGTATTTCTAAATCTAGTTTAAAAGAACAAAAAAGTTATAAAATAAATAGGTTATTAATACATATTAATGATGAAATACAGGATATTACCGAATTTATTAATCCTATAAAATATTATTCGTTAATTTATGATGAAATAGTTATTATTTCAAATAATAACGAACTAAAGAAAAAATTTAATTGGGATTCTACAATTATTTTTGAAAAAACCCACAATACTGAATTGTATAAAACACAATATTTATTTTTAGAAAATAAATATGATAAAGACGATATATATAAAATATTTGAATTAGATATGAATTGTTTATTTTTTTAAATTATTCATTAATTTACACGGATTTCCTACATATACCCCAGGTTCAATTAAGGGTTTTGTTACAACACTTCCCATCCCAATTATTATATTATCTCCAATACTAATATTTTCTTTAATTACAGAATTAGACCCAATCATTACATTATTACCAATATTACAATTTCCTGATATATTAACGCCTGGCGAACAAGTTACAAAATTTCCGATTTTAACATCGTGTCCTATTGTGCTGTTTATATGTATATGTACCATTTTGCCAATGGTTATACCACATGTTAAAACTGCTCCTGAACAAATGATACTTCCATTTCCTATAATTATACTTTCTTTATCTAGTAAATGAGCATTATTTGAAATGTAATATTTTAAATAATCGTATAATTTAATATTATATTTTTGTAAATTTATATATATTTTTTCTCTATTAAATGAATCTCCTATACATAATAAATATTTAGTATCCTGATTTTGAAGTAAAAACGTTTGTAGTGAATTATCTAAATCACTTAAAATGTATGGATTAAATTTATGTTTATTATGTTTATTATGTTTATTATGTTTATTAATACTATAAAATACTTCTTTAACAAATCCACCTTTGCCGATAAGTCCTACTTTTTGAAACATCTTATTATATTATATATAATGAGTTCTTTAGATTATTTACCGGGATTTATTCAAGGAATAACAAGAGTTTTAATAAGTTACCCATTCGACTATTTTAGAATTTTCAAACAAACAAATATAAATATTAATTATATTAAAGAAATTAAAGAATTTAAATTTTACAGAGGAATAGGGTTTCCTTTAGTTAGTGTTCCAGTCGATCGGGCAATAACATTTAATATTTATGAAAAATTAAAAAAAGAAAAATACTCAACTATTGAATGCTCTTTTTATCCATCCATCGTTTCATCAATATATATGACCCCTATAAATTTAATTAATACAAATTATATATATTTAAAAACACAAAAATTAAATGACGTATTAAAGGATAATTTTAATAAAGAAATTTTTAGAGGGTTCACTATTGAAATACTACGAAATAATTTAAGTAGTATGGTTTACTTATATACATATAAAAAACTATCTGATAATTTTAATAACCCTTTTATAAATGGGTCAATTAGTAGTTTTACATTATGGACGTTGTTTTATCCGTTAGATACCATAAAAGTTCGTAAATTTATAAATAATAAAACCTATTTTGATATAATAAAAGAAAGCAGTTTTAAAGGTTTATATAGTGGTATTGGGTTAGTTTATTTACGAACAATACCTTCAGCAGGGTTAGGAATGTTATTTTATGAAAATAGTAAAAAATATATAGAAACCATAAAATCGGTCTAATATTCTGATACAAATTTATAAACTACATTAACAACCGTTTGTTGTTCATCAAGTGTAATGTTATGCGAACTAGGTATCATAATAATTTCTTTATTTAATATTAATGACGTTTCATCATCATTTTTAATACTTGATAAATGTGCGTGTTTATTTATTGGGTAAAAAAATGGTCTAATATCAATATTATTATTTTTAAAATACTCAATAGTTTCTTCTATTGATTTGTTATTTCCAACTATACGAATCGCAAAAATCCAATATGTATTTTCAGTATTTTCTTCTTTTTCAAATAATTTTATTTTTTTTTCTTCAACTAATACATTAAATAATTTGGTATAATTATTAAATATATCTTGTTTTTTTTTTAAAATACTATCAATATCATTTAATTGGTCATATAAGAAAGCTGCCTGGCTATTTGTCATTCTATAATTATACGCATGAACGTCGTGTAAATATCGGGTATTTGACATTCCTTGAGAATATACTTTTTTAATATACTCATAAACATTTTGTTCATTTGTTAAAAAAGCACCTCCTTCTCCTGTTGTTATTATTTTATTTCCATAAAAAGATATAGACGAACATAAACTGTCGTTGCTTGTTCCTGAATAAATATCGTTATATTTACCAAATAACCCCTCACAATTATCTTCTATAAAAACTAAATCTGGTCTTATTTTTTTTAATCTTTGAACGTTTATAATATTTCCTATATTGTGAACTATTAAAACTGCCGAATTTTTATATAACGATAAAATATATTCTTCGTTAATATCAATATTCCAAGTATTGATATTCATTTTCATTACTTCTATTTTCGTTATATCATATACCATTAAAGCACAGTTGTAGGCCGCAATATAAGAATTATTCGGAACATATATTTTATTTATATCTGGATATTTAAATTTAATTGATAAAAATAAACAATGGGTAGCGCAAGTTCCGTTTGACATTAAAATACAATATTTAATATTTAATATTTTTTTTAATAATTTGGTTGATTTATCAACATATTCGCCGTGATTTGAAATCCAACCACTTTCAATCGATTTAATTGCCGACATTGAATATTTTTTAATATCTGGGTCATGAATATTAATCATAGTTTATATTATTACATTCCTAAAAATGTATGTTTTAAACGTATTACAATAACATAAAAATGACCAACTCGTATTTGTTTAATGTAACAGAAATCTTAAAGGGTATTATACTATAACCTTGTAAGATTGTAGTCGTTAGTATAATTTATTATTTGTTGTTTCTTTATAGATCGTTAAAAGCATTTTGCTTTATTGAGGTTAGTTTATTTTGGAGGGTTCCTTACATCAATCATATAACTTTTATCTAATGTATTAAACGGAATATTCCATTTTTTACACAATAAACTTAAAGCAGTTTGGTCGTGTCTATTTTCAATAAAACTCGCATCATTCGCACCGAACACACTTTGACTATCTGTGCTAATTCTAGGGTCTTGAGTATACGTTATCCATTCACTTATAAATACAATACTTTCAATATTTTTTTTAAGTAATATAAATCCAGCCCAAGCCTGGTTTGAATCTGTTATATTTGGGGTGTTACGAACATTCATTAACACATATGCGTCCAGTTTACTCCGTTGCTTTTCAATGTGTGTTCCATCATTTGGTCTATTCGAATATACTCCAATATTATTATTAGTTAAAATATTTTTTTCAAATTCTCTAACGTTTTTTAACCATAAATATTTACTATCATTATAACACAATATATCACCTTCACCCATTGTTATTAAATGTTTTAAAATTATGTATGGTTTCCATACCCAATAACTGTGTTTAAATTTAAAAAAGTTTGAATTTTTATTTTTGTAAAATATGTCTATATCATCCATCGTATATATTTTGACAGTATCAAATTGTCCTATCTTTAAAGCAGTGTTACAATTATTTATCGCAAACTTCATATGATCTTCCGTCGCAAAAGTTATAAAATGATATTTTACCATTTTATATAACAAAATATAATATAACTATTTTTTATTACACATTTAATATTATTTTACTTGTATAAATAACAGAACACCACTGCCTGAACCCGGACCCGTATCCGTAACTAGTAATAGAATATAAGTTCTTAATTAATGAAACGACCACATTTTAAATATTTTATTAAGAAATAGTATTATAATAATGTTTATTAGTGATTATTTATCAACATAATATAATATTATAATAATTTATGAACGGGTTAATTATTTTACTAGGAGAAAGTTTTAGGTTAGGAACTCAAGGAACAAGAAATATTGGTAACCCAGAGTCATACACAGGACAAATAAACGCGTGTGATAGTCATATAAAATTTATAGAAGATATTACACAAAAATTTAATATGAATAATATGTCTGTTTTCATTTCTTCCTATGATACACAATATTCAAAATTATTAATTGATAAATATAAAAAATATTTAATTTGGTATAATTTAAATACGAAATTAATTGGACTTGCGAATTTATTCAACAACTCTATAAATATGATTACCAATATTACAAAATATGATTTTATTTTACATATAAGAATTGATCTATTTTTAAAACCATATTTTACGGACATATTTAATCCAAAAAGTAATATGATTTTATTTTCATCTATTTGTTGGAAAAGAGATTCTACAACTAATGGTCATCCTAGGGTTAATCCTATGACTATATTTATACCAAAAAAATATTATAATTATATCAATCATCTTGCGATAAATTACGGACACGACTTATGCTATATTTTAATTAAAACCACCGATTTAACATACAAAGATTTAGATACAATGATTAATACATACCACGATAGTGATAGCTTTAAAGATTTTAATCCGTTGTATTATATAGTAAATAGACCAGAAAATACAATTTGTGATACATCTTCAGATTTTAAATTTAATAAATATCATTTTAGAAAATGTAATTCTAATCTAGTGTTTTTTAGTAATCTTAAAATGGGGTTAAATTTTAAAAATTGAAATTATTTACATACTTTATAATAAGACAAAAGAAATATAAAAAATGACTTCATATAATGACGAAGATAATATATGTTCAATATGCTTAACACCCAAGCATATTGAAGACAAATACATTCACAAAATACACGTATGTAATCATACATTCCACGTTAAATGTTTAAATATGTGGTATGACACTTGTCACAACTCGAATAATTTTTCCGCAACGTGCCCTTTATGTAAAAGGGATGTTATATCGGTCGAACACGCGAATGTGTATAAAATCGGTGGAATATATCTATTTAACCTCAAAAATACAAACTTTCTTTATTCAAATATTGAATGTTACGAGAGCGATAAAATCGCATACATTAATTCTTTTACAGATAATAAACCGAGTTTTATAACGTTTTGTGAATCTGCTAACGAATATATGAGACGCGTTAGACATTATAAGGTTTCAGATAATGATTATGTACATAATCCAGAAAACACTGATTTGATGCTGCTTGACGAGTTATCCTGGTGTGTTAGTGTTATGGGGTATTCAACGGCAACCTATATATACTTAATGAAAATAGGACATCTACCAATTGAACATCTATAATTAAATAAAAAATAAAAATAAATAAAAAAATGGGGAAACCCAACCCATTTTTTATTTTTTTATTTTTATTTCCTTTGAAATATTAATTATTATTTTTGTTTCATTCTCGGCATCTTCCTTTCCTGACCCTCCAAGCACTTCCAACATTAAATTATGATACCTTGTATTGTTTCTAGAATCGTGTCGGTCCCAATCTGTATACTCTTTTTTAAACTCCTGCATCAACATAAACGCTCCCTTAGCAACGGTTTTTATTGCTCTTCGAACACTCGTATGGTTATCGTCTTCTTTTTCCCAAATATTATTATCCTTCACATATATAATTTTTCGTTTTTCATCGGTGCAGTGAATAGGTCTTAATTCCTGTTTTAACGAGTTAAGATTTTTAATAAATATTTTGGAAATGCCGTTTACAAATCCGTAATTTTCAATATATTCCAAATCTGAAAATTGCTGTTTAATTGAATTTATAAAATCAGACAGGTTCATCGCGTCCTTACACGTTTCATTTAAAAACAACTGAAGATTAAATGTTTTGTTATTGTTATTGACGTTATTGTTGTTGACATTATTGTTGTTTTTGTTGACAATCTGGGTATTATTGGCCAATTCAATAATGGTTTTATTTTGGTCAATTAATAATTCCTTAAAATTATTATTATCCTTTAATATTTGTAACACCAGTTCAGTTGATATTTCTGGTTTATCAGTATTTTTATTTTTTTCAGGACACATATGTCTTGTAAGATTTCTTTTATGTTTATATGTTTTATCGCAAAATATACACGTGTGTAAAATCCCCACACCATTTTGACATATTTCGGGTTCTCTAATATTTTTACAGGTTTGTTGTGCTGCGGCATTTTTTCGGCGTTTTTCGGCGTTTTTTGCTCCGTTTTGCTCCGCGAGGTGTTTACGTGTGAGTAAATGAGCGGCATAGTTGGACGGTTTAAAGCATTTAAAGTCACATAATTCACAAATAAAATTTTCGGCATTTTTTCGGCATTTTTTTGCTCCATTTTGCTCCGTCTGTGATTTGTGGGTTAATACATTAACCGTATTGTCGGATGTTTTAAAGCATATAAGGTTAGGAACATCACACGGCATTTTTTCGGCATTTTTTTGCTCCGTTTTGCTCATTGTATATAAACGACTAAAAATGTCTTTAAGTTGTAATTTAGAATTTTAATCATTTTTTTGGAATTTTATCGTAATAAAAAATATTAATTAATTATACCGCCTGACCTTAAAAAATCGGTCAGTCACAACTTCAGGTTTTCACCAAAGTCTACCCTCCCTATTCAAAAATGGACAAAAATAAATGTCCATTTTCAAAATCCTATCTGGACTTTTGAAAAAACTATAAAGAGATTTAAATACTTTCCATTTCACCGAAATTGATTTTTGTAATATAGGTTTAATTGATAAATAAAATATAATAACTATAAACAAAATTAATTATTTTTATCTTTAGGTATTTAATAGAAATTTTAAATATCATAAAATATTATAAATGGAAATAGAAATATATTACGATGGTGTTGATATTAATAAATACAACGGAGACGATATTAAAGGGTTTACAACAAACATATCTTTTTTAAAACAAAACAAAATATCAGATTATGGGGAATTTATTAAAACGTCTTTATTATATAGTAGTGGCAGACCAATATCATTTCAGTTGTTTGACGACGATGATGAAGATATATATATTACAGCAAAAAAAATCCAATTATTTGATCCATCTATTTATGTTAAAATTCCGGTAATAAAAACGACTGAAGAATTCAATAATAATGTAATTAAAAAATTACATGATGAGAAAATACAGATAAATGTAACCGCTATTTTTACAATAGAACAAATCGATTCTTTATTAGGATGTTTTAATAAGGAGACTAATGTTATAATATCTATTTTTGGAGGAAGAATTAATGATTCCGGAATAGATTGTTCTGATATTGTAAAACATGCGGTTAATACATTTAAGGAGTATAAAAATATAAAAATACTTTGGGCTGCTTGTAGAACTATATATAATATATTTGAAGCTCAACAACAAGGTGCACACATTGTTACTGTTCCTGACAGTGTGTTAACTCGTATGCATCGTATTAATCAACCAACTAAACAAGCATCATTAGAAACAGTTCAAGCATTTAAACAAGATGGACTCGTTGGAAACATTCACTTTTAATTATTACAATATATATATATATGAAATTTAATGTTATTATTCCAATGGCTGGAGAAGGAATAAGGTTTGGAGGTACATTTAAACCTTTCATTAAAGTTGATGATAGAACAATGATTGAACATGTATTGGATAGTTTTTGTGATAATGATATAATAAAATATTATTTTATTATTACTGAAGAACAAGAAACCATATATAAAATATGTAATAAATTTAAATTATTGTTACCAACTATTATAGAAAAGGTTGAAGTTTATATTATAAAACATAAAACACACGGTCCATATCAAACTATTGTTGAATTTATAAGAAACGTGTATCTTGAAAATATACTTGTTTGTGATTGCGACCATAAATTAAATATTGGTCCTTTAATTGATACATTAAAATTAAACGCAAGTATTATTCCGGATATTATACTAAGTAGTTACGATTTAACAAATAAATTCGACACGAATAAGTTAGAAATATATAATCAAGAAAATTGGTGTAAATTTACATTTAAAAATAATAAAATCCAGCAATATTTTGATAAGGAAATAGTTACGTTTGATGATATGACTGAATTATATGGTATAATTGGTTGTTATTATTTTAAGAACAGTTTAACATTCGAAATAAATAACGAATATTTATATTTTACACAATTTTTTAAAAATAATATTAAGTTAGATGTTAAAATATGTAAAATTGTGGAATTTTACCCATTTGGCACTCCAAAATTATTATTGGAATATATTGAACAAAAAAGAAATTGTGAGAATATAATATGCGATATTGATGGTGTTTTATTTAAGCATACACCAAATTCAAACACCGTATTCGATGATAATATTGTTTTAAATGATTGTCGTAATAAATTGATTTTATGGAAATCTCAACACAAAAAGATATTTTTAATGACTGCCAGGTCTAAAACTACTCGCAACGAGCTAATTACTTTATTAAATAATAAAGGTATATATTTTGATGAATTAATTATGGGGGTAAATCCAGGAACACGTTATGTTATCAATGATATAAAACCATCTCATATATTTACAAAACAAGCTGTTCCTATAAATAGGATAAGAGACACAGGAATTGATGATGTTGAATGTAATGAATATTTAAATAACCAGATAGAAATAATACAAGTTTTAAAAGGAGGTTCTTTTAGTACTAATTATTTAATACGAAAAAATAAGTGTAAGTATGTTAGAAAATATATTATTAAAACCGACCGTAATATGGAACATTATTTCAGATTAAAAAGACAATCCGATGATTTAAAACGTTTCTATTATTATGATAATAAATTAGTCCCACAAATATTATATGAAAATGACAATAATTTCGACTATTATTTTGATATGGAATATTTCGAAAATTACAATCAACTCACGTGTTTTAGCAAAAAAGTTCAAGAAGAAACCATTTTACAAATAATAAAACGATTAGATACAAATATTTATTGCTTTAAAAAACAATTAAATGAAACTGAAAAACATAAATTTATGGATGATTATTTTAATGAAAAAATATATTGTAAGTTAAATACCTTTGAAAAAACGTCATCAATAATGAAATATTTAATAAATGAAAATGAAGTTACCATTAATAATATCAAATATTTAGGATTAAAATCTATATTTAAAAAATTAAATGTCTATAATTATGCTCCCAATTTTATTTGTCCTATACACGGAGACTTAAATTTCGAAAATATATTATATAACGATGAAACCGCAGATTTTAAATTAATTGATATGGAGGGAAGTCGGTATGTAGATACACCTTTATTTGATTTAGGTAAATTATTCCAGTCGATGGTTTCAAATTACGAGGAATGGTCCATTTTAGATACAGTTATTTTTAATAATAATGAAAATAATTTATTGTGTGTTGACAAATATTTTGACTTTAATAAAGATAAAGTTGCATTTATAACAGACGTTTTTTCAAAAATTTTAAAAGTTGAAGATTCAAACACCATTAGTTGTTTAGGTATTTTTTATATGGCAAACTATTTTATTAGATTTATACCTTTTAGAAAACAAGTCGGCGAAGAGCACGGAATATTTGCAATGATTATGGCAGTTGTTTGGTTAAATAATATATTATATATTTTAAATGACGAGTAATATTATGAAGAAACTTGCGTTAATAATATCTGGACTAGCATATATTGAAAATTCAATAAATTTTACACGTTCTATATTAAATTATAAACAATATATATACCTTTATTTTTTAAATTTAGGGTATACTATTGACACGTTCATTATTACTGATGCTATTTATGATGATAATATACGAAATATACTATTAACAAGTTACAACCCGGTAAAATATTTTTTTTTCAAACAGTCAAGCAGAAACGAAAAAATAAAAAAAATAATCGAAATTTGTTTAGATTATTCAACACATAATAATATAGAATATGAAACATGTTTATTAACTAGATTTGATTTACTATTTCAAAAATCGTTTTTTGAATCAAACATAAAATTGAAAATGTTTAATGTTGTTTCTGAATTAGAAAATATAATAGGAATTTGTGATAATTTTTACGTTTTTCCATTTATTTATTTAATTGAATTTTATAATATTATTCAAGATACCACTATAAATCATCATTGTATTAAAAATAATATATCTAATTTTACAAAGATAAATTATATATTAAATGAGAGATGTTTTGTGAGAGAATTAAATTTTTATAAAATTGTAAGAAATGAACACGTAAGAAATGAAAATGTAAGAAATGAACACGTAAGAAATGAAAATGTAAGAAATGAACACGTAAGAAATGAACACGTAAGAAATGAACACGTAAGAAATGAACACGTAAGAAATGAACACGTAAGAAATGAACACGTAAGAAATGAACACGTAAGAAATGAACA
>Ga0114978_10001609_pt1 | contig 18970 bp, 19 predicted proteins | sample S_140212_EF_Meta_FD_87027 | JGI IMG/M metagenome (GOLD analysis project Ga0114978, IMG submission 87027) | Freshwater microbial communities from Lake Simoncouche, Canada to study carbon cycling - S_140212_EF_MetaG | ecosystem: Environmental > Aquatic > Freshwater > Lake | place: Lake...
CAGTCCCTGGCGACGAGATTCTAGGATTTGTCACGCGGGGTAGTGGCGTCTCGGTGCATCGCGGAGATTGCATCAATGTGCCGGGGCTTCAAGAACAGCCCGATCGAATCGTTAAGGTATCTTGGTCTCCGACATCAAGCAGTGTCTTTCTCGTGAACATCCAAGTTGAAGCGCTTGATCGCGCACGATTGCTCTCCGATATCACTCGTGCACTATCGGATACTCACGTGAATATTCTGAGCGCATCACTCACGACGACGCGGGATCGGATTGCAATGTCGCGCTTCACCTTCGAAATGGCCGATCCAAAGCATCTTGGGTCAGCGATTAAAGCGGTGCGAAATGTCGAAGGCGTATACGACGCGTATCGTATTTAGTGCGACGACGAATTAGTTTTTGAATTCCTTTGCAGCGGAAGATGCGGCATCCAAAAGTGCGCGCGTAGAAGCAATGGTTGCCTCGAGTTTTGCGATTTCTGACGTCTTACCCGCTGCTGTGGCAGCAGCAAGTTGCCCCTCTAATTTCGCGAGTCCGTCAGCAAAAGCGTTCGCCGTCGACTCAGCGCGAGCGCGCACTTCAGGGTTGCTGCGCTTCCAGCTGTTTGTTTCTTCGTTACGAATGGAGTCTTCTACCTTCTTAAGTCGACGCTCCAACCGATCACGGTCTGATTTAGGAAGATCGCCAGCTTTGTCCCAGCGGTCTTGAATAGATCGCAAAGTTGTTTTAGCTAGCTTGAGGTCGGTAGTAACCGTGATGGACTCTGCTTCAACAACCAATGCTTCTTTGGCGGGGATATTGACTTTGAGTTGATCTTCGGCTGCCGCTTCAGTTGCGATCCGATTGGCGAAAAAGGCGTCTTGTGCAGCTTTGAAGCGCTTCCACAACTTGTCTTCGTCCCGCTTTGAAGTGCGTGGAGCAACTTTCCATTCCTGCATAAGATCCCGCAACTTCTTTGAAGTATTCACAAAGTCAGTTGATGTTGAGAGTGCTTCGGCGCTCGTAATCAACTCGCGTTTTTTGGAAGTTGCATCCTTTCGCTGGGATTCCACTTCTGTGAAATGCGCACGCCGACGCTTATCGAAGGTTGCTCGAGCTGCGCTGATGCGCTTCCAAATTTCTTGTTCGGATGTGCGATCCATCCGGGGTAGAGCTTTCCAATCATCAATCATCGAAGCAAAACGCTCGCTCGTACTTTTCCATGCGGTGCTCTCAGCCAAAGACTCAGCTTCGATAGCTAATGCGTCCCGCTGAATGTTCGCGGCGGCTTTTTGAGCAGCCTTTGCTGCCTGATGGGCAGACTTAGCCGCAACGATCGCTGATTCAAGGGCTGCGATCTTTGTAAGAAGCACCTGAGTGTCACCAACATACGAGTGTGCTGCTACCGCTTCGCGCACATGAGTGATCGCAACACCAGCAGCTTCAGCGTTGGCATGGCCGTCGGCAAGTCGTGCTGACGTGAGATCAAGTTCGACAACAAGGTCATCGTATTTGCGACCGAAAAATACAAGACCTTCTGCAGGCGGACCAGCAACCCACTGGCCAACAATGACTTCACCCTCGGGTGCAAACAGCACCACAGTGCCATCCGCATCAACGCGCCCGAACTTGCTTGGATCGCTCGCAGTCGGGGCTGCAGGAACTGCAGTCGGCTTTGGGCGTCGCAATGCGGCGGGCGTAGGGATCGCGCCCGGCAAAGACTCAGTCATGGTTGTGCCTTCCGTTGAAAGCCCAACGTTACCGGTGAGGCTAGGCGCCCCGCACAGTTGCCCGTTCGATCACCACAGGTTGAGCCGGGGCACCATCGCCGGTGCCTCCCGCATCACCGGTTGCGGCTATGGCTTGCACGAGATCAAGTCCTGAAGTGACCTTGCCCCAAATGGTGTAATTCGGTGGCAAGGTCGTGTCTTGATACACAAGGAAGAACTGTGAACCTGAGGTCCCCGGTCCGGCATTGGCCATTGCCACAGTGCCCGCAGGGTAATTCACGCCGGCGGCAGTAGGCAGGTTTTCATCGGGCACGGTGTAGCCAGGACCGCCTGATCCCGTTCCGGTTGGATCGCCGCATTGCAGCACGAAAATACCGGCAGTTGTGAGTCGGTGGCACGGGGTTTTGTCGTAGTAGCCCCGCTGAGCCAAGAAGACTTCCGAGGCAACAGTTGATGGAGCCAGCTCATTTTGAGTCGAGATAACGATGGGACCGCAGTTCGTGTCGAGCACAATTTGGGTACCAGCGGCAATTGCGGCATCTGGCTTCGGAGCAACCTTGAATGAAAGAGGTGTCGCGGTGGTTGTCGTTGAGCCAGTGCACTTCAGGGTAGGACCAGTAGGTGATTGGCCAGTTGCGGATACGCCATTGCCGGCATCGATTGCAGGACTCGATGACTGATGACTAATGATCACCCAGCCGGCAGTGCCCAAAACCAGAACTGCGACCGTGATGGCGGCAGTTATTTGCTGCACCCGTCGACGATTGTCGTATTTATTGCCTCTGCGGGCCTGCTGGCGCTCGTACTTGGCATGGGCGAGTTCACGCTGACGCTTATTGGTATTCGACACCCATAGAGTGTATTGGGCCCGTGCGGGCAGGCTAGGCTGACCTGCGTGATTGTGGCGGGATTTCCAGCGGGCTCTTGGGGTACGAATTGCTTCGTCATCGCGCCTGGCGCAGGGGAGCCGTGCCTCATCATCGATCCAGGGCAAGACTCCATCGGCGGCGTCATGGACATTGTTCGCGAGAACAGGCTTCGTCCGGCAGCGGTACTCATCACCCACGGCCATATTGATCACGCGTGGTCGGTGGCCCCACTCACACATGATTTTGGTATCCCGGCCTTCATCCACGCCGATGATCGTGATCGATTGGCTGATCTTGCAGGTTCAACCATTGCAGCTAACCGTGACGCACTGCTCGCGATGACCAAGGGCGAACTAGAATTAACCGAGCCAGAAGATGTCCGTCTGATCACAGATGATGAAGTTCTTGATTTGGCTGGCTTAAAAATGCGTGTAAGGCACGCACCTGGCCATACCCAGGGTTCAGTGGTCTTTGAACGACTAGGCGATGCAGAGATGCCGCCGATTATGTTTGCAGGCGATCTGCTCTTCGCCGGAAGTATCGGGCGAACCGATTTAGATGGCGGAGATATGGTCGCGATGCAGCGTTCACTAGAGCGGATCGTTCTCACTGCCGATGACACTATGGTCGTGCTCCCCGGTCATGGTCAGCAGACCACGATTGGGCAGGAGCGTGCGACCAATCCCTTCCTGCAACCAAACAGCCCGCACTTTCCCGCACGGACAGGTCTATAACCGTGGCGCAGTTGCAAGCACCAAAAGGCGTTCCAGAATATTTCCCAGGCAGAAGCGCCGCGTTTCTCGCTGTGCGCGAAGCCCTGAGTTCGCCTGCGCGTCACGCTGGCTACGGATACGCGGAACTTCCCGTCTTTGAAGACACAGCTTTGTATGTCCGCGGTGTCGGAGAGTCAACTGATGTTGTAGCAAAAGAGATGTACACCTTTGAAGATCGTGGTGGCCGTTCACTGTCATTGCGCCCTGAGGGCACGGCTGGGGTCATGCGAATGGTTATTGAAAACAACCTTGACCGCGGCCAACTGCCTGTGAAGTTGTACTACGCAGGCGCATTTTTTCGCGCAGAACGTCCACAACATGGCCGCTACCGTCAGTTGCAGCAGGTCGGGCTCGAAGCAATCGGCACCGACGACCCGACACTGGACGCCGAAGTTATCTCGTTGGCCGATATTGGCTTTCGTTCACTTGGATTAACGCAGTTCACCCTGCAACTGACATCCCTTGGTTGTGCACAATGTCGACCTTCATACCGCGTTCTACTACAGGACTTTCTAGCGACTCTTGAGTTGGATGATGCAACTCGTGAACGGGCAGCAATTAACCCCTTGCGTGTTCTGGATGACAAGCGTGAAGGTGTGCAGACACAACTCGCTGGCGTCCCATACATGGTGAATCACCTTTGTGGCGACTGCCAGTCTCACTACGACGATGTTCGAACTGCGCTACGTCTGCTGAAAGTTGAATGGACTGAAGCGCCATCATTGGTGAGAGGACTCGACTATTACACCCGGACGGCTTTCGAATTCACCCACCATCTCTTAGGTGCCCAATCTGGAATCGGTGGCGGTGGTCGTTACGACGGGCTGATGTCATCCCTTGGTGGCCAAGATCTTTCAGGTATCGGTTGGGGCCTTGGCACAGACCGCACGCTTTTAGCTTGCGAGGCCGAAGGGCTCACTCCAGGGGCAGGCCCGTTGGTGGATGTATTCGCTGTGCCGATTGGCGATGATGCTAAATCAGCGCTCATCGCGTTGGGCGGAGAGCTGCGGGCAGCCGGAATACGATGTGATTTGGCTTATGGAGATCGTGGACTCAAGGGCGCGATGAAAGCGGCCGATAAGAGCCAGGCGCCTTGGGTTCTTATCGTTGGCGACCAAGAGGTAGCTGACGGCACAGTTGTTGTTCGCGACATGTCAAGTGGCGAACAAGAGACTGTGACATGGAAAAGTGTGCAGCCGCTTCTGGCGCAACGACTAAAGAAAAACGAAGGGATCCACTCGTGATTCGATCCGCCTACGCGGGCAAACTGCGGGCATCTGATGCCGGGGCAACCGTCACACTCGCAGGATGGGTAGCCAGCCGCCGCGATCATGGAGGTGTCGCATTTTTAGATCTTCGCGATGCCTCTGGTGTTGTGCAGGTAGTTGTGCATGATGCAGACATTGCTCATGGTCTACGCGATGAGTACTGCCTCAAAATCACGGGAACTGTTGCTATCCGACCAGTCGGCAACGAAAACGCGGAATTGCCGACGGGTGCCATCGAAGTAATGTCGACTGAAGTCGTAGTGCTGTCAGTTTCAGCGCCGCTACCTTTTCCGATTGACGACCGCATCGCTGTGAACGATGAAGTTCGGTTGAAGTACCGCTACCTTGACCTTCGTCGTCAATCTGCGGGCGATGTATTGAGGATGCGATCGAAGCTGAATCAGATTGCCCGCAATCTGCTCATTGACCGTGATTTCGTTGAAATTGAAACTCCGACCTTGACGCGTTCAACACCTGAAGGTGCTCGGGACTTCCTCGTGCCTGTGCGGTTGCAGCCTGGTCACTGGTACGCGCTTCCGCAGTCGCCTCAGCTGTTTAAGCAGTTGCTCATGGTCGGCGGCATGGAGCGTTATTTCCAAATTGCTCGTTGCTACCGCGACGAGGACTTCCGTGCAGATCGCCAGCCTGAGTTCACGCAACTTGATATCGAAATGTCGTTCGTTGAACAAGAAGACATCTTGGAACTCGGTGAAGAGTTAGTGCGCGCGATTTGGCAGGGAATCTTGGGTCACAGCATCGGTGATATTCCTCGAATGACCTATCACGAAGCGATGCGCCGATTTGGTTCCGATAAGCCGGATCTTCGCTACGGCATGGAACTCATTGAGCTCACCGATTTCTTTAAAGACACGCCATTTCGAGTCTTCCAGTCTGAATATGTTGGCGCAGTTGTTATGCCCGGCGGTGCAGATCAGGCACGTCGCGCATTTGATGCTTGGCAAGAGTGGGCAAAGCAACGCGGAGCCAAAGGTCTTGCATATGTCACTGTTGATGCAAACGGCGAGCTTGGTGGCCCCGTTGCCAAGAACATCAGTGAAGAAGAACGAGCAGGCATCGTTGCGGCAACAGGTGCGAACAATGGTGATTGCATATTCTTCGCTGCCGGCAAGCCAAATGATGCTCGTCCGCTGCTTGGCGCAACGCGAGATGAAATCGCGCGTCGCTTGGAACTTATCGAAGAAGGCACCTGGTCCTTCCTTTGGGTAATTGATGCTCCAATGTTTGAGATGACGGATGAAGGTGATTGGACTGCAGTGCACCATCCCTTCACCTCACCAAACACCGAGTGGCTAAATAAGTTTGAAGAAGCTCCAGATCAAGCACTTGCTTGGGCTTACGACATAGTGTGTAACGGCAATGAAATTGGTGGAGGGTCCATCCGTATTCATCAAGGTGATGTGCAAGAACGCGTCTTCGCACTGCTTGGTATGGATGAAGCCGAAGCTAATGACAAATTCGGATTCTTGCTTGATGCATTCAAGTTCGGACCACCTCCTCACGGCGGTATAGCTCTTGGCTGGGATCGCATTTGCATGCTCCTTGCCGGTGCAACATCGCTTCGTGACGTGATCGCTTTTCCTAAGACCGGTGGCGGGCAAGATCCATTGACCGGTGCGCCGACGCCAATTACGCCTCAGCAGCGCAAGGAGGCTTTCATTGATGGCCTTCCTGTGAAGCCGCAGGTGAGCCCAGTCCAGGCGTAAGTCTCGAAGATGACGCTGTTCGATGAGGGTCAGGTGCTGGCACCCCTTGCGGTCCGTATGCGCCCGATCAGCATTGACGATGTTGTTGGGCAAGAAGCTGCACTGAGCCCGGGTACCCCGCTTCGGAATCTGCTGACCGGTAGCGGCTCAGCGATCTCGATAATTTTATGGGGTCCACCGGGAACCGGAAAAACAACACTAGCCACATTGGTGTCATTAGTTTCAGGTCGTGCGTTTGCACAACTTTCCGCAGTGACGTCGGGTGTGAAAGAACTTCGCGAAGTCATTGAAGCAGCACGAGGCAGATCATCTATCAATGGACAAGGAACGGTTCTGTTCGTTGATGAAGTCCATCGCTTCAGCAAGAGTCAACAAGATGCCCTGTTACCGGCGGTTGAAAACGGATGGGTAACACTAATAGCTGCAACCACAGAGAATCCAAGTTTCTCAGTGATCTCTCCATTACTTTCACGAAGTCTTGTGGTCACTCTGCAACCGTTAACTGATCAGGCAATTGCAACATTGCTGCATCGCGCCCTGCAAGACGAACGCGGTTTCAACGCTGAGTATGAAATAGCTGAAGACGCCTTAGCTGATCTCATTCATTTAAGCCTTGGCGATGCCAGACGCAGTTTGACTGCCTTAGAGGCAGCCGTAATTGCCGCGCAGGCCGACGAATCCAAGAAGATCCTGCTCTGCCATGTGGAACAAGCCGTTCAGCATGTTGCCTTGCGCTACGACAAAGACGGTGACCAGCATTACGACGTCATTAGCGCCTTCATCAAGAGTGTGCGAGGGAGTGACCCAGATGCAGCGCTGCACTATTTAGCACGGATGCTTGAAGCCGGCGAAGACCCAAGATTTGTTGCGAGGCGCTTGATGATTTTGGCCAGTGAAGACATCGGAATGGCTGATTCCCAGGTACTGCAAACGGCAGTGGCGGCAGCAACGTCTGTAGCCATCGTTGGGATGCCTGAGGCTCAAATTATTTTGGCTCACGCAACAGTGCATGCGGCTCTGGCGCCTAAATCAAATGCAATCGTTTCGGCGATCATGGAGGCCCGTCGTGATGTGCAGCGAGGTCGAGTTGGCACCGTGCCGATCTGGCTACGAGATGCGCATTACCCAGGGGCTGAAACCCACGGTCACGGCCAGGGATACATCTACCCGCACGACCTGCCCGATGCAGTCGCTGCGCAGAGTTATTTGCCCGAACAGCTTGCGGGAGTCAAGTACTACCGACCAACTCAGCACGGAGCGGAGGCCGCTTGGGGCCGTGTCGCTGAAAGGCTTGAGCAGCTTCGCAATGGCGACCATTAAGGTTGAGGGATACAACGTAAGGGAGATTGGTCATGCGCAGGATGTTCTGGGTGGCTGTTGGCGCAGCCGGTGGCATCTACGCCTATAAGCGCGGCCAGCAATTCGCCGAAGAATCGCGTGAGCGTGGCGTTGTCTTAACGGTCCAGCAGGTAGCCATGAATGCCGCTTCAACTGTGGAATCAGCTAGAGCGATGGTTGAAAGCCGGTTGAACCAGCAACGTAAATTTGATGATGAAGGAGCATGACTTTGGACTCCGCTGAGATTCGCAGTCGTTTCCTCCGTTTTTATGCGGATCGTGGTCATCAGGTCATTCCATCAGCTTCGCTGTTACTCGATGACCCCACCTTGCTATTCGTCAACGCTGGCATGGTGCCGTTTAAACCCTATTTCTTGGGTGAAGCCCCCGCCCCTTACCCGCGTGCCACCAGTGTGCAAAAAGTCGTGCGCACGTTAGATATTGAAGAAGTAGGGCGCACAACTCGTCACGCTTCGTTTTTCCAAATGGCCGGCAACTTTTCCTTCGGTGATTACTTCAAGGAAGAAGCGATCCCCTTTGCGTGGGAGCTTCTGACCAAGTCGGTGAGCGACGGTGGATATGGATTTCCAGAAGAAAAGCTTTGGGCAACCGTTTATCTTGACGACGATGAAGCTATTGATATCTGGCACAAGAAGGTTGGCTTACCGCTCGACCGCATCCAGCGTCGTGGCCAAGCAGATAACTTCTGGTCGATGGGTGTTCCTGGACCCTGTGGTCCATGCTCTGAGATCTATTACGACCGCGGCCCAGATCATGGCCGCGACGGGGGACCCGAAGCTGATGAGGATCGTTACCTCGAAGTGTGGAACCTGGTCTTCATGCAAAATATTCGCGGTGATGGTCCAGGCAAAGAGGGTTACCCAATTATCGGCGATCTGCCTGCGAAGAACATTGATACCGGTATGGGTCTTGAGCGCATGGCTGCATTACTGCAAGGTGTCGACAACATCTACGAAATCGACACAACTAAGGGTATTTTGGATCGGGCTGCAGAATTAACAGGCGCCAAATACGGAAAAAATCACAAGTCCGATGTCGCACTTCGAGTAATTGCTGATCACGCCCGCACGTGCGCATTCCTTATCGGCGATGGCGTACTGCCAGGCAATGAAGGCCGAGGCTATGTACTTCGTCGACTCATGCGGCGAGTGATCCGGAACATGCGCATTCTTGGCGCTCCAGATCCAACCATGGGTGAATTAATTGATGCAACGGTGCTGACCATGGCTCCGCAATATCCAGAACTCAATGATGAAGCCAACCGCATTCGCCAAATTGCAGTGGCTGAAGAGGGTGTATTCATTCAAACGCTCAAGGCTGGAATCACAATTTTTGATACGGCCGCGTCAAAAATACGAAGTAGTGGTGGAACAACAGTGTCTGGGGAGCAGGCTTTTACGCTCCACGACACTTTCGGGTTCCCCTTTGATCTCACGCTGGAAATGGCAGCAGAGCAAGGATTAGAAGTTGACGAAGATGGCTTTCGTTCGCTGATGGGCCAGCAGCGCGAGCGCGCAAAGGCTGACGCCCGTGAACGAAAGAGTGGATTATCAACATCTACTGCCTACCGGGAGATTCTTGAGCTTGGTGGCCGTACTGCATTTACCGGTTACAGCGAAGTTGACTCTGAGGCAACCATTATCGGTTTGGTGAGCGAGGGTGCCACAGTTGCAGTTGCAGCCCAGGGTGATCACGTTGAAATTATTTTGAATCGTTCACCGTTTTATGCGGAATCGGGTGGTCAACTTGGCGATCGCGGACGCATCATTACTCACACCGGCTGCGTCGCAGATATCTACGACGTGCAGATGCCAGTGCCTGGATTATTTGTTCACAGGGCTGAAGTTAAGAGTGGTGAATTCACACAGGGCTTAAGCGTTGAGGCACACGTCGATATTTACCGTCGACGGGCAATTTCGCGAGCGCATACCGCCACTCACATGATTCACCGCGCTTTCCGGGAAGAGTTAGGTGACACCGCCACACAAATGGGCTCGGAGAATGCTCCCGGGCGTCTGCGCTTTGACTTCCCAAGCCCTAAGGCAATTTCGCCCTCCGTCATGCAGACAGTGGAAGGCAAAGTGAACGAGATGTTGCTCGAAGATCTCGCAGTCACTGCGCAGAACATGACGCAAGAGCAAGCGCGCAAGATGGGTGCGATGGCGTTGTTTGGCGAAAAGTACGGTGACTCGGTCCGGGTCATCTCCGTTGGCGACTGGGCTCACGAGTTGTGTGGTGGTACTCACGCGCAGCGCTCTGGTCAACTCGGCGTGGTGACTTTCTTGGGTGAAGGTTCCATCGGGGCGGGCGTGCGTCGAATAGAGGCTCTCGTCGGTGCTGACGCCTATCAGTTCCTAGCCAAGGAACATATCTTGGTGAGTCGACTCACCGACATGCTCAAGGTGCCGGCCGATCGACTGCCCGAGCGTATTGAACGCACCATTAATTCATTGAAGAATGCTGAGCGAGATCTCGATCGGGTTAAAGCGGCCCAACTCACCGCAAGCCTTGATGACATCATCGGTATCGGTGAAGACATCGGTGCAATCCGATGCTGGATTTTCCAGGCTCCGACTACTATTGATGCAGCGCAAATGCGGGACTTGGTGATGAAGGCCAAGGGTCGTAATAGACCAGAGATCCCCGTCGTCATGTTTGGCACGCTTATTACAGATGGCAAGGTATCGGCGATCGCCACTGCTAACGAGAAGGCAATTGAACTTGGGGTTGGCGCAAACCTGATGCTCCAAGCAGCCTTGGCTTGCCTAGATGGACGTGGTGGTGGGAAACCCGATATGGCTCAAGGTGGCGGGTCCAATATCAACGGTGTTGACGAGGCTATTGCTGCAGTTAAAGCCCTCATCGCCGCTAAGGCTGCGAACTGAACACTCTCAAAGGCGTCCGCCTGGCTTGTGACGTAGGCACGGTCCGTATTGGAGTGGCTCGTAGTGACCTGCATGGAATCTTGGCTGTGCCGTTAGATGCTGTCGCCGCAGGTGTTGAAAGTTTCAACACGATCGCTGCCCTCGTAGATGAATATGACGTCGTTGAGATCATTGTTGGCTTGCCATTGAAAATGGATGGCACTGAGGGAGCCTCCGCCGATATGGCCCGCGATTGGGCGAACACTCTCCTTGACCACGTTGCTGTTCCAATTCGATTCATTGATGAGCGACTCACGACTGTGCAAGCACAGCGCGGGCTCCATGCGGCCGGGCGAAATATTAAGAATTCACGCTCAGCCATTGATAGCGCATCTGCGGTGGTTCTGTTGCAATCCGTGCTTGATTCTGCGAGCAGTAAAAGCGAATGACGCCTAAGAGTAAGCAAAGAGTTTTCATCGCGAGTGCACTCGCCATCGCGTCGTTGATCGCTGTGTTTTTTTTAACGAAAAGCGCGCCGGATTTCTCTGGCCCAGGTCAGGGTAAAGTGGTAGTGGTTGTTGTGCGTGGTGATTCAATCTCGGGTATTGCAAGCACGCTAAAAGACGCCGGCGTTGTTGCGTCGCCAGAGGCTTTCATTAATGCAGCGAACGCAAATTCGAAGTCGAAGTCGATCGGTCCAGGTCGCTACTCGATGTTGAATGAGATGAGCGGAGCCGGCGCAGTTGAGTTGATGCTCGATCCAAAGTCTCGCGCCGATAGCCGACTTGTCTTGCCAGAAGGGTTGCGCATAAATCAGAGCCTCGCGGAAGCCAGTGCTGCCACAAGTATTCCGGTGAAGTCATTTACGGACTCATTGAATAGCGATGGCAATTTAGGCCTACCTGCATATGCGAATGGCAATGCCGAAGGCTTTCTATTTCCCGCAAGCTACGACCTAGCAGGTGATGAAACATCTGATGCGACTTTACAAATGCTATTCAGCCGTTTCAACCAAGCAAGTAAAGAGATGAACCTCGAGGCAAGCGCGACTGCTTTGGGAAAAACGCCATATGACGTGATTAAAGTGGCGTCGCTTGTACAGGCTGAAGGTCACCCAAATGATTACGCAAAAATTGCAAGAGTTATTTATAACCGACTAGAACTAGGCATGCCCTTGCAGCTAGACACGACCGTCGCCTACGGGCTAGGCATAACCAAGCTCAGTTTGAGTGCGGATGAACTGCGAAGCAAGACTCCGTTCAATACCTACGTGAACCCAGGACTGCCCAAGACGCCGATTAACTCACCGGGAGCGGCAGCGATTAAAGCAGCTTTGAATCCAGCAAAAGGTCCTTGGAAGTATTTCGTAACGGTCAATTTGGACACCGGAGAAACGAAATTCGCTAAAAACTACAACAAGTTTCTGAAGGCAAAAGCTGAACTCCAGAACTATCTTAAGAATCGTGGTTAAAGCGATGACTCAACAAGCGGCCGTCCTTGGCTCACCCATTAGCCATTCGCTGAGCCCGACCCTTCATCGAGCTGCATACGTCGCGCTTGGGCTCGACTGGGTGTACACCGCCATTGAAGTGCAGGAAGACGAACTCGCAGCGTTCGTGGCGACTCTCGACAGTTCATGGATGGGCTTGTCACTCACGATGCCGCTCAAGGAAGTGGCGTTCAATGTGGCTACTGAGGTTGATCAAGTTGCAAAAAAAGTCCGATCAATCAACACGCTTCTTCGCACTGACAATGGATGGCGAGGAACGAACACTGACGTCTTTGGCATCGTGCAGGCGCTTTCTGGTGTTCAGGTTGGAGATGGCCTCGCAAGCGCAGTGATTCTGGGTGCTGGAGCAACAGCCCGAAGTGCAGTAGCCGCCCTAAGCCAGTTGAACGCGAAGAATGTGAAAGTTGCAGCGAGGCGACCTGAACAGGTTCAAGACTTGCTCGCGTTAGCCGATGAGTTCGGCTTGAATGCACAGAGCCTAAGTTGGGAGCCAGAAGCAGGGGCGTTGGATGCCGAAGTCGTCATCAGCACTCTGCCAGGGGAAGCAGGTGCTGGGTGGGCGCAGATAGCCCATCAGGCCACGGGTGCCCTTTTAGATGCGGCCTATCACCCTTGGCCGACTCCGCTCGCTGCTCATTGGTCAAATACGAGAATTGCTAGTGGTCGAGACATGCTGATTTGGCAGGCGGCTGAGCAAGTCCGATTGATGACGGGTCTGCCCGCCCCAGTCCAAGCCATGCGCGCCAGTCTTCCCGTGTCGTCCGATTGAGGCCGATTCCTAGTTATCTGACAGGATTGACCCCATGGTGCGATGGTTAACAGCTGGTGAGTCACATGGTCCTGCGCTGGTGGCCATCGTCGAGGGGCTTCCAGCAGGAATCGAAGTCACCTCAGAAGATATTTCGATTGAACTTCAACGTCGACGTTTGGGCGTAGGCCGAGGCGCCCGAATGAAGTTCGAAAAAGATGAAGTCGCCATCATGGGCGGAGTCCGCCATGGCCAAACTCTTGGTGGGCCAATCGCAATTGAAGTTGGCAATACTGAGTGGCCTAAGTGGCAGGTGGTGATGTCACCAGATCCTGTCGATCCCGCGGAATTGGAGAGTCTGGCACGTAACGCGCCGTTGACCCGTCCTCGTCCAGGCCATGCAGACCTCGTCGGTATGCAGAAATATGGTTTCACGGATGCGCGGCCAATCTTGGAGCGCGCTAGCGCACGAGAGACCGCCGCCCGCGTTGCTCTTGGGGCTGTGGCTAAGGCCTTCTTGCGTCAGGTGTGTGGCACTGAAGTATTTTCCCATGTCGTGCGCATTGGTTCTGCCGCATCACCCGAAGGAATCGTTCCCGCCTATTCCGATCTACAAGCGATTGACGATGACCCGGCGCGCTGCTTCGATCCGATCGCAGCGAAAGCGATGGAAGAAGAAGTAAGTGCAGCCCATCGTGAGGGTGACACGCTCGGTGGAATTGTTGAGGTGCTTGCAACCAACTTGCCGCCTGGTCTTGGCAGTCACGTGCATTGGGATCGCCGTTTAGACTCCAGACTTGCGGCTGCGCTTATGGGCATTCAGGCGATTAAGGGAGTCGAAGTCGGCGATGGTTTTGGGCTTGCGTCTGTTCGTGGAAGTGATGCGCAAGATGAAATTGTCAATAGCGACCATGGACTCATGCGAACTTCGGGTAAGTCAGGTGGAACTGAAGGTGGCATGTCGACAGGGGAGACCTTGAGAGTGCGCGCTGCGATGAAACCGATCTCCACAATTCCTCGCGCGCTGCGCACAGTAGATATCGCCACAGGTGAATCTGCTCAAGCGATCAATCAGCGCTCAGATGTGTGTGCGGTTCCAGCTGCCGGTGTTGTGGCTGAAGCCATGGTTGCGCTCGTTCTTGCCGATGCAATCACCGAGAAGTTTGGTGGTGACAGCGTCGCGGAGACACAGCGCAACGTACGCGCGTATCTGGAGAATTTGAGCGTCCGATGACTCCCGTTGCAGTGCTCGTTGGGGCGCCAGGGGCGGGTAAGTCAACTGCAGGAAAGCGTCTGGCTACTGCGCTTGGTGTTGCATTCGCTGACTCAGATCACCTCATTGAAGACGAAGCAGGCATTTCCGTTTCCGATATTTTTGTCACTCAAGGCGAACCAGCCTTTCGCGCCTTAGAAGAGTCTGTTATTCAAAAGGCCCTCGTGGAGCACGATGGCGTCTTGGCTTTGGGCGGCGGCGCGATTATGAACGCCAATACCCGCGATCGGCTCAAGGGTGTTCCGGTGATTTGGCTAGAGGTCGACTTGGGGCAAGCGGCTAAGCGCGTTGGGATGAATCAGGCGCGCCCGCTATTGCTCGGCGATGTTAGGGCAAATATGAATCGCCTGATGAAAGAACGCACCCCGATTTATCAAGAGGTCAGCACGATCGTGATCAACACAAACGGATTGAAAGTTCGTGAAGTTGTTGATGAGATCGTCAAGCAGATGGATGCAGGGGAAAATCATGCCTGAACAACTCATTCAGGTAAGCGCCGAGCACGACTATGAGGTTGTTATCGGACGCGAGCTGCTCGGTCGATTGCCTTTATTGATCTCTGGAGCAACGCGGGTGGCGATCATCCACGCACCAACGTTGAACGAGCAAGCGCAAGTAATATCGCAATCCCTAAATGACCAGAACTTCGAAGTGACACTCATTGCGCTTCCCGATGCAGAAGCCGCGAAAACGGCATCAGTTCTTGAATCGTGCTGGACCGCACTTGGTGCCCAAGGTTTCACTCGCAACGATGTTGTTGTGGGTTTCGGCGGTGGCGCAACAACTGATCTTGCGGGTTTCGTAGCGGCAACCTGGCTTCGAGGGATCAAAGTCATCCAGATACCAACAACGTTGCTGGCAATGGTTGACGCGGCAATTGGCGGAAAAACAGGGATCAACACCGACGCTGGCAAAAACTTGGTGGGCGCTTTCCATAGTCCAAGTGGGGTGTTGTGTGATCTTGAATTTCTGACTTCACTCAACAACGAAGATCTTGTCGCGGGGATGGCTGAAGTAGTGAAAATCGGGTTCACTTCAGATCCAGAAATTTTGAAGATTGTGCAGTCAGATGTGGGCGCTGCATTGGATCCAAACGGTTCGGTTCTACAAGATTTGGTCCGTCGCGCGGTACAGGTGAAGGCCGATGTCGTAAGCGCAGATTTCAAGGAATCACGCAGTGACAATGCGCTCGGGCGTGAGGTGCTGAACTATGGCCATACCTTTGGTCACGCAGTGGAGCGCGAAGAGGATTATCTTTTGCGCCACGGTGCTGCGATCAGCATCGGCATGTGTTTTGTTGCTGAATTAGCCCGCCAAAGCGGTCGGCTGAGTGACCAAGATGCAGATCTACATTTTTCTATTCTTGAAAGTCTCGGATTGCCTACAACGTATGCATCTGGACACTGGGAAGATCTTTTCGAGGCAATGCATATGGACAAAAAGGCGCGCGGCTCAGTTATTCGCTTTGTGGTTCTTGAGGGCATCGGGCGTCCGGTGGCCTGGGATGGACCTGACCCGGCGTTGCTCGCCGCGGCATATGACGCCATTTCGCGGCACCAATAAGCCCGGTTCGGCCGTTAGGGTAGGCGCATGTCCTCCATCGTTCTTGTGCTCAATGGGCCAAACCTCAACCGCCTTGGCACTCGTGAGCCTGAAATCTATGGCTCGACGACCTTCGCTCAACTGACTGATTTATGTGTAGCCCAAGGCCTAGCTCATGGTCTGCAAGCCGACGTTCGACAGACAAACGATGAGGCTGAGTTAATTGGCTGGCTCCATGAAGCAGCTGACAAGAATTTACCTGTTGTGCTCAATCCAGCCGCATTTACGCATTATTCATATGCCGTGCGCGATGCCTGCGCAATGCTTACGGCGCCACTTATTGAGGTTCATCTCTCAAATCCTGCTTCGCGCGAGGAGTTTCGTCATAACTCAGTGATTTCTGGGGTAGCAACCGGAACCATCGCTGGATTTGGTGTTGATTCCTACCGGATGGCCATTGAGCAGATCGCTCGCATAACCGGGTAACATTGGGGTTTCCCATTTATGAACGTACGACCCTGGAGTGATTCGCGTGGCAACTTCCAATGATCTAAAGAACGGCCTTGTCCTAAATCTTGATGGACAGTTGTGGACCGTTGTCGAATTCCAGCACGTGAAGCCCGGCAAGGGTGGGGCATTTGTGCGCTCCAAACTCAAAAACATTCTTTCAGGCAAAGTTGTTGACAAGACCTTCAATGCCGGTGTGAAAGTTGAGATCGAGCAAGTCGATAAGCGCGACATGCAGTATTTGTACCGCGATGGCGATGACTGGGTATTCATGGATTCCACGAATTATGAGCAGTACCAGATTCCTGACGCTGTCGTGGGGGACTCGTCTAGATACCTTCTTGAAAACCAGACGGCAAACGTATCGGTTCACAATGGCAGTGCAATTGTTATTGAGTTGCCGGCAAACGTTGAACTTATGATTACCTACACCGAGCCTGGAGTCCAAGGTGATCGTTCAACGGGTGGTTCTAAGCCAGCAACACTTGAAACGGGCGCGATAATTCAGGTCCCGCTTTTCATCGAAAATGACACCAAGATCAAGGTCGACACTCGCGACGGTTCTTACTTGGGACGCGTGAACGACTAGTGGCTGCGCGCAGCAAGGCCCGCAAGCGTGCTTTAGATATTTTGTATGAATCTGATCTTCGGGGATCAAGCGCAGTGGCGGTACTTGAAACACAGATTGGACGCCGCGCAGCGGATAAAGAGCCGGAACTCAATGCTTATGTCAGAACGTTGATCGAAGGCGTCACGGCAAACCAAGAACAGATCGATGAGATTCTTAGCACTTACTCAATGGGCTGGACCCTTGATCGCATGCCTGCGGTCGACAAGGCTGTACTGCGTATCGGAGCTTACGAAATTATTTGGGGTGAAGATATTCCGGATGCCGTGGCCATTAGCGAAGCGGTAACTCTGGTAACCGACCTCTCAACTGATGAATCTTCGTCATTCGTTAACGGTCTGCTTGGACGGATTTCCGAAATTAAGCCAAATCTTGGGATTTCATCGATAACATAAAATCGATAAGGCTTATTTTCTAGTCAAACCTGAAACCAATGAGAAAAGAGTTGATCATGGCGCGCAAGGCACTCGTCACCGGTGGAAGTCGTGGCATTGGAAAAGCAATCGCATTAGCTTTGGCGGATGCTGGTTTCGATGTTGCAGTAGCTGCTCGCACCCTTCGTGCATCAGACCCAACTTCAGAGCACAGTCAAACCATTCATAAAGTGGACACCCGACCTTTGCCAGGTTCAGTTGAAGAGACTTGTGCGCTTATCGAAGAGCGTGGTCAGAAGTCATTGGCCATCAAGATGGACCTCACTGATTTAGCATCAGTTGTTGCAGGTTGCGATCAGCTGCTTGCCGCATGGGGTGGCGTTGACCTCGTGGTTAACAATGGTCGACATATTGGTCCGGGACTTATGGACTCGATTTTGGATACTCCAATTGAGCAATACCCACTCTTCTTGATGGCTCATGGCGTTGCACCTATCCGCATTGCCCAAAAGTTGCTTCCACCAATGTTGGCTAAGGGTGAAGGCACATTCGTGACGATTTCTTCTGGGGCTGGCTATGAGTTCTACCCAGAAGGCGCAAACCCAGGTCTTGGCTACCGGATTGGCAAGGCATCTGGCCACACTTTGGTTGGCTCGATTCAAGCAGAGCACCGTGATCACGGGATTAAGGCCTTCAACGTCAACCCGGGATTTGTGCTGACCGAGCGCAACTCTCTCGATGTCGAAGAATTTGGTTTCGATCCAGCTTGGGCTGGCCCTCCAGGCGCTGTTGGCGCAGCCGTGGTTTGGTTAGTCACGGCACCGGAAGCTGTAGAAATGCAACGTCAAAATATTGATGCCCAGCCACTGGCACTCGAAAAGAATCTGTTCCCAGATTGGCGTCCACAGGCATAGCCAGAACGTCAACTAGTGGGCTGCAACTCGAGAGGGTTACAGCCCACTAGTAGTTGTGAGCTAAGAGGCTTCGAGTTTGCTGGGCAGTGTGAGGATACAAAATCCTGCGCCCAATGAACCGGCAGCAACGAGTAAGAATGGGAATGTGTAGCCGCCGGAAAATTGATGGCTATACCCAATCAAGAACGGGGATAGCGACATACCAATTGAGGTGTACAAACTTGCGCGAGCAAAAAGGTGTGCGTAGCGATCAATGCCAAAAAGAGCCAAGATCCACAGGGGAATAAGCACTTGATTGTTGCCGACGGTTAGGCCAATCAGGGCGGCACCTAGGAAAAGTTGCACCAAACTGTGGCCTGTTGCAATCATGATCAATGCGGTCACTTGCATAACAGACATCGCCATACTGATGGTCTTTAATGACAGGTGCGGAAGCACAATGAAACCAATAATTCGGCCAACAACAGCCATGGCGGCTATCGCTGAGACAGCAAGTGAGATGTTCGTAATATCGCGCTCTTGTCCAAGAGTCAACAGATGTGCAATTGCGGCAATTTGCGAAATGATGAGCAGCCCAAAGGCAAGACAGACCATAAGGAACGCAGTGCCTAATGGTCTGTTATTGGCTATAACGGTTTCAGGCTCGTGGTGCTCGGTGGCGTCGGGCTGAAGAGCGGCATCTTGATAATCGTCAACAGGCGCAGTGGGTTTCGCCAGAATGATGATGGGAATGATTAGAATCACCAACCCAATCGCCATAGCCCACACTGTTACGAGCAAGCCGTGATTCTCGACGCTGCTTGTGATAACCGGAGTAAAGATCGCTCCACCTACAGAAATACCTGCTGCAGCCACTGCAAGCGGACGGGCTGGCGCATGCCCAACAAACTTATCTAGCACCATGGTCGATCC
>Ga0114978_10001610_pt1 | contig 18965 bp, 36 predicted proteins | sample S_140212_EF_Meta_FD_87027 | JGI IMG/M metagenome (GOLD analysis project Ga0114978, IMG submission 87027) | Freshwater microbial communities from Lake Simoncouche, Canada to study carbon cycling - S_140212_EF_MetaG | ecosystem: Environmental > Aquatic > Freshwater > Lake | place: Lake...
ACGCACAAAGTGCTTCATGCCGTTAGGAACGTCTGTGGTCAAGAACCAAGCGTTTGTATCGGTCAAGAAGTGGTTTACAGCATATCCATCAGGGATAGAACCGTTGTTCTTCAATGCGTTGATATCGTTATCGGTAGTACCGACGCGCAACTCAGTCTCTAAGAGGCGAGTAGCAACGAACATCAATGATGGAGGAACGATCAGCTTCTTAGGCTTTGATGCGATCAACAGTCCACGCTCATCAGTCCACAAGGAGATCTGTATAACGGCGGCTTCCAAAGAAGTCTCGTTCAAATCAGCTGCGGTAGATGGGATGTTGCTGTTAACGCCACCAGTGATCAAGGGATGTGAAGCACTGAACAAAGGCACGCCATCTCCACCGTAATAAGCGGCAGAATTAGTAAAACCATTATTCAATGTTGCAGCAGCCTTAACTTGCTTGGTGTAAGCCATAGCACGGGCCAATGCCTTGGTGTAGCGAGCAGACAAGCTGTCGTACAAGTTGTCTTCGATGGCCTCTTCGGTCAGCGAGAAACCCAAAGCGATGGTTTCGTGGTTGTAGCGAGCTGTCCATGCTTCTTGAGCATTGTCATAAGCGATGGCTGAGCCCTCGTTCTTGACAGGAGCTGCTGAGAAACCAGACAGTTTTGTTTCCTCTTCAAAGCTACGCTCAGATGTCTCTGTTTCGTAGATCTCTTTGTGCTCTTCGCCATATTTGGCGTACTCAAGACCGAACAATGCATTAAGTCCGGGGAGCAACTCTTTAAGTAGTTGTGCGCGTGAAATTGCCATGATTTACTCCTTAAACACCAGTGGTGTTGTTGTATTGGTGGGCGTTGATCTTCACCAACAACTCGGTGTAAACACCGGGAGAGGAGGCAGTTTGTTCAACAACGTCGATAACACGGATTGGTATAGTGGAAGTAGTACCAGCACCAGTCAATGTCACAGCAAAAGCTGAGTTTCCAGTAGTAGTAGAACCTGCGTTCAATACCAAAGCGACGTTAGAGCCAACATCAGCGCGGCTCGCAGTACCCATAGTTGTACCAGAGGTAACAACGGCTACTTTGAACAAAGCTTGCTGGTCATCCACAACGTAGGCGTAAGCCAAGTTTGTAGAAGTTGAAGCTAATGCAGGAATGTATTGACCTTGCACTGTTTGACCAGACGAATTAACGTACTGACCACCCAAGCAAACACCAACAATAGTTCCAGCGTTAGTAGAGGTTGATTTAATCAAATAACCATCACTATTGATTTGAACGGTATCGCCATTAAAAACAGCGGTGCCGAAACCAGCAGCAATTGGAATTTGGCGTATTGCACCAGCATAGGGTTTACCATCAAGCGAGTTGATGGGGTCTAAGCCATAAGGTGCCGAAACGGTAGGAAATGCCATTTAAGACTCCAATGAAAAGATTACATACCTTTGCCAAAGCTAGTCGAGGATTTGTTCTCCCTAAAGAGAGGCATTCTCGGATCACTCTGACGCATTAAGCTATTGTCAACAGCTTCGGCTTGAGCATTGGCTTGTTTGGCGTAATGTGCATTACGCTGGGCCACCAGCTCTTCCGGAGTCTTGCAGAGCAATAACCCGCCAATTTCGATGTTGTCTTTGAATCGACTAGTCGGATCGGCTAGCAGTCTGAACTTCGGTTGTTCCTCTAGTGCTACTGGCTCCCAGTGCTCTCTCAGTTTTGCTGAAAGGTTGCGGGGGTCGGCTGCACCTAAGTTTGAAACACGAATCCAACGGTACCGGTACCCAGGTTCTTTATCGGGTTCCGGAAGGAGTTCGGCTGGCATCCACTGCTTAGGACGCTCCACCATTAAACGCTCTTCAAGTTCCCTGGGTTTTCTGTTTTCAGCCATTTAGGCCTCCAATTTAAGCATCTCCCTAGCATATTGCTCAGGAGTTAGGTTTAGTTTTTTAGCGATGTTGAGTTGACTTGTGTTCAACCTGACACGCTTTGAGGATGTGCTACGGTTGGCTGGAGCCACTACCGAGCTGGGTTTTGTGCCACGACTTTCGCCGGGTTTGTTGTTCTCAAATTGCTCTGGGAACCGGTGACGCATCGTTTCATCAATACGTCGGTAATACTCTTGTGAAGAAAGGACTACCCCTTCTTCTTTTAGTTGTTCGTGCATGGCCAAGGCCATACCTGTCATCAACTTGTCGGCGCCAAACCAAGTATTCTGTTTCTGCCAAGCTACTGCTGAGTTATCAACAGGTATTCGTTCTGGCTGCCTTGTGGGCGTTTGTACCTCAAACTCTTCAGCTTGTAAAGGCGCCGGCCGGTAATTCTTAACTTTGTCGCGTTTTATAGACGCTTCAGTTAGTTTTTCCTGAGCTTCCATGACCTTTTCAGTGTCACCAGAGTCATAAGCCTCTCGGTAAGCACGCTTGGCCGCTTCTAGTTCTAGGTCGACTGCACGCTGGATAGACGCAAGGACGTTCTTTTCGCTATCGTTCAAGGTGGATTTGAGGCGTTTGTTTTCCTCAATCACCCTTTGGGTTAGCTTAATAGCCTCATCTTGCTCTCGTATAGCCGCATCTTTTTCCCTACGCTCGTCATGCGCCAGCTTCTTCATTTGAATCAGCTTCTTCTTGACTTTGGTCGAGTAGTCTTCTAGCTCGTCGTTATAGAGCTCTTCTCTAACCTCCTCTGGGAGCGGGTCTTTGTTCCGGTCTTCAGCAGGGGTGTCGTCTTCGATTTCGAGTTCTATCTCGTCATCTACTCTGTCTTTCTCTTCTTTTTCTTCTTTTTCATCCGGGAATTTGTATTCGTCTAGCATTTCTGCTCCTTATTTGCGCCGAATTCCGCGTGGATCGTCAACGGTACCTTCAACCGAATCATCATTGATCATTCGGAATTCTTTACCATGGATAACCAGTCGGGTTCCAGCATTGGGTCTAATCAAAACAAAGTCACCAACTTGGCAATAAGGGCCGGTCGGGAAACGACTTGGATCCTTGTAGCAGTCTGGCCCCATAGCAACCACAAATAACACGGTTGTCAGGGTTTCTTCGATCATGATAGTTTCGTCAGCTTTGATGATGCCGCTGTCAAACTCTTTGTCCTGTTCTGGGATAGCGCACAGAATGCGGTATCCAGATGGGGTAGGGAGTTGTTTGGCTTTCTCGTCTGCTGTCTTGTGCAATATCGCTGTTAGGTCAATTGCTTTCAGTAAATCCACTGATTCACTCGTCGTCGTCATCTTGGTTTAGTCTTTCATGTAGGTCTTGGATAAAGGAACGCGCGGTGAGAAGACCTTTTATCTCTCCACACATTTTTTTGTACTCCGCAAAGTCATTGGCATTGCCGTCCGCCATGGCCTCTTGAAGTTGCAAAATTTTGTCATCCACCTTGCCGGTGAGAAGTTCTAGGTATTTGTCAATCATTGATTGACCCTTCTTTGTGACGCTATCTGAGCGTCTGTTTTGGCCACATCAACCCCAAGGCGTAAACGCTCTAGGCCGGCCGCTTGACTCTGTGAGCTGTCGTGCTTTTGTGAATCTACTTGGATACGCAGGAGATCGACTTCCTTCTGGTTCGCAATTCGAGTTGTCTCGTTAGCGATTTGTGCCTGTCGGGCTTGAGCATCGGCCGCAACCTTTTGCTCTTTGATGCCAACATCTTTTTCTTTGATGGCCAGTTCTTTTTGCTGCATCTGGACCAGGGGGTCCTGAGCCAACTGCTGGTTCTTTTGCTGGGCCGCTTCGGCTTTGTTTTCGTCGAGCAGCTGCTTGCTGGCTTGAGCGATAAGCTTGGACAACTCGTTTTCCACTTCGGTAGGAAGATGTTTGCCTGGCTCTGGGAGGGTGACCCCCATCTGCTTTTCAATTTCGTTTCGGTAGTGGAAACCCAAATGCTCGGCAATATGGGCTTGTAATGACGCCATGATTTGGTTGGCTTGTGGGTTTTGGCCAATCGTTTGCATGATGTTGGGATCCTGCAGGAATGCCTGATGGACGGCAATGTGCGCGTCCTGATCCTGAGTGATAAACGCCTTCATAGGTTTACCCTTGAGTGCATTCATGTTCTCAGAGACTGGATCAATTGGGCGCTCGTCATCCTCTAGGGGGACTAGCTTCTGTGCGTTCTTAATACCCAGCACATCTAGCATTTGGCGATGGAGCTGGGGTAAATCATAGATCTGTGGAGCTTGCTGCGCCAGCTGGATCACCGCTTGGTATTGAACAATTTTCTGCGCCATAGTTGCGGCGTTTGGATCGCTCACTGGGATGACGTCTACTAGATCGTAGTCAGATTGTTTAGCGGTTTTCTTACCTTCAACTGGTTCATAAGAGTAGTCAGGCGGTGTGTAGTCGCGGATGATGTCTCTTAATAGGCAGAGCTCTTGTTTGAATGAGTAGTGAATGCGCGCTTGTACGGCAGTCATCACTTTTAAAGAGCGCTCTAAGATTGCAAGGGTTGTTCCAACTGGGGAGTTGGCTGACATATCGGCAACTTGAATGTCAGCGGCCGATGCAAAGCGTCTTCCTTCTTCTACGATTTTGTCGAGTAGAGTAGCAAGGACTTGGCTTGGCTCTTTGTAAGGCAAAGCCATGATGTTGTCTTTGATAGCCCCGCTTGGAACATCAACATCCCTCCACTCGCCCGGCCCGATAGGAGTGTCATCTCCCTTAGTGCGTAGGCCACGGGTTTTAAAGCCGCCGGGTAGGTTGGATAAAGTTCCAGCATCGACTAACTGTCTCAGAATAGAGGTTCCTGACTTGGCAAACGCCCCGACTAGGTGGATTAAACCAAAACAATAGAAACCAAAACCCGGAACGTAGCCGTAATGGACGTAATGCTGGCGCTTTTGGTGTTTTTTGTCTTCTGGTCGCCAGTTTCTGCGGATAGCCAGACATTTTTGGCTTCCCTTTTCTACTGTAACAATATACGGCAGCGCAATCCCAGTAGGTTCGCCGTCTTTGTCCTTGTGCTCGAACCCTTCAAGGTCCAAATTCACATTCATCTCTAGGATTTTGTATCTATCGTCTGAAGTAGCCTTGAATCCCATCTTCTCGGCGATCTTTTTCTCTACTTCGTCAAGGTTATTTTCTGGCTCGCCTAGATCAATGTCTAAATAGAAGCCGTCTACTTGTAGTTTTCGTAGATCGTTTTCTGTTTTACGCATAACGTGGGTTACGCGCTCAGAGGTTTCGATATCTGAAGCTCCATAAGGAACCACGATATCTTCGGCCGGCACAAAGATAGACGTCTGGCGGTCTAGGTTTGGATCGAAGTAAACTTTCTTGAATGCATTTCCTGACAATCCCAAGCCCCACAGCATTCTTTCGTGCTCTGGGCGGAATTCAGTCATGCGATCTGTGAGCTCATAGTTCATATCATCTTGAACTCGAGTAGCAGCGTCCTTCTTTTCCTGAGTTTCTTTGCCAATGATCTGGGTTTTGACTGGCCCAGCCGCTGGGAAAGTGCTCATCATGATCTCAGCCTGGAACTTGACCAGCGCTTCGGACAGGAGTGGGTGGTAGACACCACAAGCGCCGATCCATGGGTCAGCTCTTTCCTCTATCTTCATGCCTAAGAGTTCTAGGCCGTCGACGTAAGTTTGCATCCAGTCTTTTCTGGAGCTCACATCGTCTTCAAAGTCGGAGATTAAGTCTTGGACAATCTCAGAGACAACATCTTCAGGAAGAACTTCGGCAAGGTTCTCGTCAAAGTTTTCTATTTCGCCACTACCTAGAGTGATCTCTATATCACCCATCGTGATACTGAGCTCTTCTGGGTCAACGATTTCAATTTCAATATCAGACGGCTCGCCTGCATCTAGAGATTCCAAGCCTTCCGGCGCTTCATATAGACTTTTGTCAATCATATTAGTCCTTAGTAATAAGCCATCTTGCGTCTGAATTTGAGAGGCTCATCATCCTCGTCAGTATTCAAACGTAAAAACCCACCCTTCCTGAATCTGATAAGGGCCTGTGTAGTAGAGTCAACTAAGTCGTCGTGATCTGAGTTTGGAAATGCTGCCATCTCTTCTATCAGCTCATCGGCCCATCTGGTCCCTGGCGCCCACACTTTACCGCTTGCAAACAAATCAGATACAGAATTGATCCTCACCATCTTATCATTCCCCCTGCTCGGAGTAAATTCAGATACTGGGATTCCCATAGCTCTGAGCTCAAAAATCAAAGGCGCGCCTGAAGCTTTTGCCTCAACGATGAAAGCATCTGGCTCCCATTCCTTATAGTGGTTGAACGCTTTTTCCTTTAGCTCAGGAAACTCCATCCTCTTTTTAAAAGCATCTAACAGGATCACATTAGGGTCATTGGGGTTCTCGTCTTTATAGAAAACACCCCAAGTCGTACAAGCTGAGTAGTCGCTTCTCTCTGATTTAGTAAACGCCGTGTCCCAGCTCTGGATGATGAACTCACACACAGGGGGACGGTCTGGCTCCCATATCTTCCACCAGTCCCGCTTAACAATCGCACCTTCTTCAGATGTTGGGCTCTGTTGGTACTGGGCGTTCCACTTACCCGCGGGTAGTTCTGACTGCAAAGCCAGTAACTCTTCGAGTGACCAAAACTCTGGCCACAGCGGATTGCCACTCGGTAGAATCGCGGGGAAGTCAATCACCTCCCAGTCGTCGTTTCCTTCTTTATCAATAGAGGATTGGATGATGCGGCCGGTCAGGTCTTTTTTTGACCAGCGCGTCATAACTACGACGATGGATCCTCCAGGCTGAAGACGCTGGCGAGGACCAGAGGTGTACCACTCGTAGACCTTATCGAAAATCTCGGGACTTGTGGCGGCTAGGGCTGCTTCTTGTTCTGAGTGCGGGTCATCAATAATAAGGAGATCCGCTCCCTTACCAGTAACGGTACCCCCAACACCAATAGCAAAATACTCGCCACCAGAGTTAGTAGCCCATCGACCAGCAGCTTTACTATCAGACCTAAGATTGACGTTTGGGAATATCTTTGCATATTGTTCAGAGTCTACTAAGTTCCTAACCTTACGGCCAAAGCCTACCGCCAGCTCCGCAGTATTAGAAGTCTGGATGATCTTTTTACCGGGGTACTTCCCTAAGAACCAAGCGGGCAATAAAAACGATGCAAACTCAGACTTTGTGTGCCGAGGTGGCATATTGATGATGACGCGCTTTTTCTCTCCTCTGGCTATTTGCTCAAACACCTTAGCCATCACCTTATGGTGTCGCCCGTCAATAAACCCTGGCCACATCTCTTTAACAAACTTAGCAAAGTCTACTTGGGCCTTCTCCCTCTTTAGGGATGCCTCGTACTCTGCCAGAGATTCAAAGAAAGCCTCTTGCTCATTAATAGGGAGCTTAGAGATCTTCTCTGTAATAGCGTCTATGTTCATATCTTCCTAAAGCTAACATAACTAGGCCGAATAGACCGCGCACTCTTAGCTAGCTTCTTACACGCCCCCATATCCACAAGCTTCTTCATAGTCCTGTGAACATTACCCCTTCCCCTGTCTCCAGTCATTCTCATCACATCATCAATAGACGGACCATAGCCAAACCTCTTCCACCACTCATCAATCACTAGATAAATAGTTCTCTGTTTCTCCGTCATATCGTGTTCTCGCATAGTACTAAAGTAAGGTTGTGTCACAAAGTGACACTCTCAATGTCTCCAAAATATCACCGGCGTCTTCTCTCCAACGTAGGCACCTTCGATATTGAACTCAATGTACTCAATAGCCTCGAAGTACTCCATCCCATCCCTCTCCATCAATATGCGCGCAATCTCCCCGCCGTCATAGACAAGCACATCTTCTCGAGTATTACTCCTCCATATACAGGCAGTACCAATAGCAGCCTCATCAAAGCCATCTATCTTCAATAGGTCAGCATCTAGCTCATCAAAATCAATCATACGTTTCTCCAAAAATATACCCCCACCCCTTTTGTATCAAAAAATATAAGGGGGCCTAATCCATATCCTCGAACTTCTCAGCGGTCTGGCCAATTTCAGAGGCGTCCCCCCGGAAGCTTTTAGCCGAGAACTTTTGAATATTTTTTTCTGATGATCCTTCGTGCAAAACAGTATGCGTAAGGGGCTCCGGCGGGCGTGCGGCCGCGTCGGGGCCTGCCCCCGCGGTGGGGTCGGCCATGGCGCCTTCTTGCACGGGTGCCGCGAGCTCCGCGAGCAGACTAGCAGCTGCAGCATCGTCGTCGCTGGCCTTTGGCTCCACATCTTGCACCAGCTGCAGCGTGGCCATCAAGCGCGCCCTGATATCGCCGCTCTTATTGATTGTGGTGATCTCTTTGCGCTCAACAAAGGCGCCCACCTCGAATAGGGACCCGAGCAGCTTCAAGCATTGCACGCGCTGGGCCGGTGGAAAGTCATCATCTAGGGAGTGCTGGACCAGCTGCTGCACCAGCAAGGCCTTCAATTGTGCTGGAGTTCGATGTTTCTCAGCCTCTATTGCCAGCTGGTAGGCTGCGATCTCGGTGGCAACCCTTGGATCGGCTGCCAGCTTATATGGCTCTCTTGCTATTGTGGCCGGTGCTGGGTTAGCGTTGTAGCTTTGCCGGTAGCTCTCTGCTTTAGTCTTACCTAATGCGACATTACGAGCGAATGCTTTCATCTTCGAAGTAATAGCGGGCTTTTTGTTCGGTCCGGCCGACAGTAGGAACTCAACCGGTATCTGGTCCAGCCCTTCGCTTATCTGCTTACGGGTTAACTTCTGAGGCATAGCTAAACTGTGGGAATGAATTAAGAATGCCGCGAGCATATCCAAAGCCGGCGCCAAATGCAAAGCACACCAGCTGCAGCCCCCCAGGGCAAAAGCCGGAGATCAAACGCCCTGGACTAATACCGGACACCGGACCAGCCACTACGGCCAACGACTAACCAGCTGGAGCACCGGCCGAGCTCCACCGGTCCCAGCTGCAGCGCTCGAGCTCCGCGGCCCAGCTGGACCGACCAACACCGCAGCCACCGCCATAACTGAAAACCCTAAGTTGTCACATGCGCGACAGTTTAGCTATTGACAATTTACGACAATGCCACACATGAGGTCAACCGGCCCCATGTGTTGCCCGTTATAAGGGCCTAACCCTAAGGAGTATTTGCACAATGAAACCTCTCTTTTTAATCGCTTGCTCTGCTGCCAAGCTGGACCACCCAGCCCCAGCCGCCGAGCTCTACACCGGCCAAGCTTTCAAGCTGGCCAAAGCTGCAGCCGCTGCAGCCGGTGCCGACATTTTGATTTTGTCCGCGCTGCATGGACTGGTTCACCCCAGCCAAGTATTAGCCCCATATAACCGCTCAATGGCCGACATGACCGCCCACCAGCGCCGCATTTGGGCCGGTATGGTAGAGCAGCAGCTGGAGCAGCACCGCGACCGGCTGGCCGTATGCCTAGCCGGTAAACACTACGCCGCCGCAACCCAGCGCTTTACAAACATTTCCTACCCGTTGGCCGGCGAGGGTATCGGCGAGCAGCTGCACACACTATCACGCACCGACTGGGGGAACTACTTCGGGACCGATGACAACAAAGGGCTTTACAGCTATTTATTTGGAGCTATAGCATGAGACACACACGCGCCGAAAGAATCCGCCGGTTTTTCTACATTCATTCCGATGCACAAGTGGCCGTATTTATGGCCGCGCTCGCATTGATTGAGCTCATATGCTGGGCCGCGCTGCCTGAGCCCATCAGCTACGCCGCACTAATCGCGGCCTTTGTGCTGGCCGTTGGCGCCAGCTGCTTATTCTCCGACGCCTACCACCAAGCGCGCCGCATGGATACATGGCCATTCTGAAAGGGTAACCAATGACAAACCAACAACAAATCCGCGCCGCCTTTTGGGCTGCATTCCCTAACTTACCGCGCCGCCGCTACCGCTACAGCTGGAGCCGGTCCGACAAAACCGCCGTGCTGGTTTATCCAGTGGACACCCGCTGCGCTTTTGTTGATTATGTCGACCAGCTGCAGCGCGCCGGCGAGATATCCGAGGCCCTCGCAAACCGCGCCACACTTTGAAAGACTAACCAATGAAACACGACACCCACCGCACCAACTACACGCCCGCACAAACCACACCGCCCGACGCCGGCGGCTGGACCGCGCTGCTGGCCGCTTGTTTTTTCTTTTGTTCAACCGCCGGAATACTGGCATTTTTTAGGGGTTAATTATGGGAAACCGCGCACTAATCACGCTCTCAACAAAACGAGCAGCACCCGCGATATATCTTCATTGGAACGGCGGCCGCGCTAGCGTGCTGGGTTTCCTAAAGGCCGCGCGCCAGCTGGAGATCACGGCCGACAATGACGAGGAACTAATGCAGCAGCTGGGCCGCATGATCGCCGGCCGCTTTTTTGGTGTAGAGCTCGACGCGCTGCATGTTTACAGCTGCGCCTATGGCGAGGGCATGAGCTCCGATAACGGGGTTTACTTGATTAATCGCGAGCTCGAGATTGTCGACCGCCTACAGGCCCCGCCATTTGATGAAGTCAGCGCCGAGAAAACGCGCCTAATTTGTGAGGCCGTGCTGCAAAACCGCGGCGCCACATTAAAACAAACGCGCCCAGCGCTGGAGGTTTAGATTATGGGCTGGACTACTTACAAAATCAGCAAAGCAACAACGACAGACGAGGCGCTGCGCCGCGAGTTTTCCTACACCGGCGCCGCTGGATTGTGGGAGGTGCTCGACTCCGCGACAGTTGGCAGCACATGGTATGGCATCATAAAACGCACGATTGACGGCGAGGCCGTTCACTTTGGCATGGTGTGCCTCACCCAGCGCCGCGACGATTACCCGCGCTCGCTTTATATTGAATTCGGTTTCAAAGACATGAGCGAAGATTGCGGGCCGTTCTACTATGACGCGCCGCTGCGAATACTCGACAAGCTCGACGAGCTCGCGCCTAATCCGGTCCCAGCTGCTGCAGCATGGCGCGCCCAGTGCCGCGAGCGCCGCGCCGCCAAGGCCGCCAAGGAAAGACAGCGCCGCGAGATGCGCGCGCAGCTGGCCAAATACATTCCGCAACAATTTAAGGGGGTTTCACATGGATAAAAAGTGGTTAATTGTCGATAAGCTCGAAGGTGCCCATATTGGCGAGCGCGCCATTGTCGACGCTGAAGGTTTTACTATTTGCAATCCCTCACCCATGGGAGAGCACAACGCCCGATTAATCGCGGCCGCTCCGCAGCTGGCCGACGCCGTCGCTGGCTTGCTGCAGCTCTATGTCGACTGCGACACATTCAACAATCAAGAAGATTACGAGACAGTCCGCGCCGCGCGCGCCGCGCTCCGCCGGCTGGAGGTCCAATAATGCCGACACTTTTAATAAACCAAAGCGCCAACAAAAAAACCGGCCCGCTGCCCGTGACTTATTCCGAGCGCAGCACATGCCCGCCCAGCTGCCCGCACTTTAACGCCGACTGCTACGCCGAGGCATTCCACACGCGCCTAGCTTGGGAGCGCGCCGCCACCGACGGCCGCAGCATCGCAGAGGTGGCCCGCTGGGTTGCTGCCATGCCCGAGGGCCAACTATGGCGCCACGCCGTGGCCGGTGATTTATGGGGCCAAGGGGAGACAATCGACGCGGCCGCGCTGGGTGAGGTGGTCCGCGCTAATTTGGGCCGCCGCGGGTTTACCTACACCCACAAAAAAAGCCGGCAAGCTGTGAAGTGGATACGCCACGCCAACGCGTGGGGGTTTACTGTAAACCTAAGCGCTGATGATGCCGGCGAGGCCGACAAGCTGGCCGAGCTGGCCGCCGGTCCGGTGGTTTGCATTGTCCCAGCTGATACACCCGAGCACACAACGACGCCGGCCGGCCGGCCAATTGTCGTATGCCCCGCGCAAACGCGCGAGTATATGACCTGTGCTGTGTGCCAGCTATGCCAAAAAGTGGACCGCCGGTCAATCGTGGGCTTCCGAGCTCACGGCCCAAAGGCCAAAGCCACCGACGCCCGCGCGCGTCGCGTTATTCCAATTTCGAAAGGGTAAAACATGCAAAATTTTGTAGTTGCAAATATTAGCGATAAATTGCTTAAGTGGTCAAACGCCGACGGGTGGACACACGGGAACGACTTCGACATTTTCACGCTAGAAGAAACGGAAATTTTTAATTTGCCAATTAATGGAAAGTGGCAGCAACTGAGGGCTAAACATGATTAAACGAATGACCGCAAAATTCAACGGCCGCGACGCCATCACCGGCGCGCCTATTCGAAAGGGTGACGATATCCAATATTGCACCGACACCCGCCGCGCGTGGCTGGCCGAGCATGACGACGCGCTACACGATGACCAAGGCGCCTACATCACGCCCACACAATACCGGTCCGACATTTTCAAGCTAGGCGGCCGCGAGTTCTACCGCAACAAGGCCGGCCGTTGTATCGATGCGCCCTGTTGTGGCTGCTGCAATATTTAAGGGCCCATCATGATTGAATATTGCAACACGGGCCGCACCATGGCCGAGCTGCTGGCCGCTGGGTTTACTCGCGACCAAGTTTACGGGGCCGTCAAACGCGGCGCCCTACTCAATACGCGCCGGCGCGATGCTTGGGGCCGCACCCAGCACGGGGCCGGCTTATTTGTAAACCCTAACCCGCCCGCAGCGTATGACGCCCGCGAGCTGGTCCAAGCTTGGGGCCGCGCATGAAACACACCGAGAGCGATTACATCAACGCCGGCCACGCTTACGAGCTGGGCCGCAAAGCCGGCGAGGTGCTGCGCGCCATGCTGGAGGCGGAAACGCCCGAAGATCGCGCCGAAGGGCGCCGCTTAATTGAACAGGGCCGCAAAGAAGCCCGCCAGTAACCCAGCGCGGGCAACCGCGCATGGGACCATAAAGCCTTGAGCATGAGGCTAATTTTGTAGTATGAGGCTAATTTTTAGAAGGAGGCCAAAAGCATGATGCTAAACACACCCGACCAAATCCACCAGTTCCGGCGCTTGACGCTATTACGAGGCTTAAAGCTTGAGGCCGAAGGGTTCCAAGTAAAGCGGCCGCCGAGCTGCTATTCAGTAGTAAAAAAGGAGTTCAAACTTAAAGGCAATAAAGCCAAGGTGCTAGAGCAGTTCACAAAGATAGTTAACGACATGAAAGGTTCAACATGAAAACATTCAAGATCACGGCGTCATCGATCAGCTATTACACGCTGGAGCTCGAGGCTGAAACAGAAGAAGAGGCCTACATGATGGCCAAATACGCAGACGGCAGCGACTTTACACCCGACGGCGAAGGCGACTGGGTTATTACCAATGTAGAGGAAAAGCCCCACGAAGAAGGCTGCCCAGCTGTCGACGGCATCGGCTGCCGTTGTGGGGAGGCTGCATGATTGATATTGAAAAGATGACAACCGATGAATGGATTGACTACAGGCAAGCCAAGATTGACGCCCTACATGCATCAGGCAAAAAGCTAACGCCCGATCCTGAGTGCGGGTTTTGTGACACGCACGAAGACTATGTGTGTTTTTATTGTGAACTAGAACAGACAAGGGAGCTAGCATGAACTATGAACAATGGGCCGAGGCCTACCAGCCGCGCGCCAACCATTTGCGCGATGAAGAGACAGACCTATTCGAAACCCACGGCGTAGAGCTGGGTTATGTATTGGCCACGGCCGATATGAAGCCGGCCCATGTGTGGACACTGGTAGACGGCGACGGCGGGACTTATGTGGTTAACGGATACCACTTGGTTAACCGCATTGCCTACATGATCACGCATGAGCCATTCAAAGGCGAATTTTTAGAAGTGTTAGATACCCAATATTCGGAGGAACTATGAGCATTCAATTAAACACCCTGACCAATATCCAAGAGATGTATTTCGATGTATGCGATTTGCTTGCGGGCGAATCCTACCAATCCGTGGGCTATGCGAGCCGCAATGAGATGCTGAAAGACTTTAAGGTAAAGCTCGAGCGCGTAGAGTCCGAATTTAAGGCCTTGGCTGGCCTCGAACATATTAACGACTGAAAGGTAAATCATGAAACAAGAAGAACGCGAAGCTTTTGCCGCGGCATATGCAAACAATGTCGCGCACCTAAGCAGCGATGAGGTAATGACTTTTTTAGAAAGCTACTACACCACCGACGATAGAGACTACTCAGGCGACTACACCAGCATAGTCGACGCGCTGGGCATGTGGCGCGACGCTATATATTACGCAAGAAAAACTTAATACTAAAGTAAGGTTTTGTCACAAGTGACACCCTAAAGCAGCACGCGCAAGGATTCGGCCACCGCCTCGGTGCCAATCCTCTGCTCGGTATCGTTAAAGTCCTCACCAGCCTCGCCAACCCAGTAGCGCGAGGCTATTTTTTCGGCACTCCGCACCCCCATGTCGTCGTTATCAGCTATTACCAGAGGATGCGTCAAGCTCGAGGCCACTTCCACCATGTTGCCCGCTGAGAAGCAAATGTGGATGGTGTATCGCTCACGCAAATGCTTTAGCGCGCGGCGGACCGACATACCAGTAGCCAATCCCTCGCACACAATGTCGCGCCCTTTGTTATCTATCATGAGGCTAGCGCCCTTGGTGATCTGTCCTGATAAGAATCTCTTAACACCATCCGCGGCGATTAATTGGCAGCCTACTAGCAAATTGCCAATCCGCATTGGAGCGACCAACAAATCTTTCCATACTGAGAAGTTCATATCGAAACCCTTGCGAATCATGTATGGGTGGGGCTGCTTTGTGGCGCTGCTCACAATGTAGGCGGCCTTGCGTTTAGCTTGGTCCTGTCGCTCGAGGCGTTCTTTGTGCAGCTGCTGGCGCTTGGCCGCGGCGTTTGGGTCCGGCGTATACGGGGTGCTGGGTTTATAGATGATGTGCTTGTCGTGGACGGCGAAGTTAATAACCGCACCGGTCTGCCCATCATAGATATAGGCCCCGTTCTTTTTCTTTGGATGGTCTACTGTGCCGACTCTGATCCACTTGTTGAACTCGAGGCCATTTATCAATAGTCCGTGCTCGGTGGCAAATTGTTCAAAGTTCATGTTCTAGCTTCACTACTTCTTGTGCAAACTGTTTCAGGGCTATCAGATCGCCGTCTAAAACATATTCATCGAATACAAACTTACGCACCTTTACATCAAACACCATCTTAGTTAACACCAATATCCCGCAGTCATAGGCTAGCGTAGCCAGCTGCTCGTCGTTCATATCGCCGGACTTCATGCGCGCGCCTTTGACTTTGACCATGCAATGTTCCTCGATTTAATGAAGTTAGTGGTAGTTAAGGATGGTGGTCGCATAGTTTTCTTGAGGCCGTTGGGCCAGTAGCCATACTTCTCTTTGTACTTGAACGCAGCCCAGCCCTCCTTGTAGTCGCGCGCCTTGGCGTATGCAAGCAGCTCGGAATAGAAGTTCTGATTCTCTATAACCGCCTTCTTGTTGGCGCCTTCGAGTTCGTGCAGCTCCCCTGGGACCGATATCAATTGCTTGAGGGGTTTCTCATGGCCACAGTTACCGCAGACATTCGATGGCCATATCCATAACGCTTTGCAAGCTGGACACTTAGCCTCTTTCTTTTCTTTCTCATCTGGTTCTTTCTTGGTCGCTTCGCCGCTATCGTCTAACTCGGTGACGCCCTCCTCGAATAGCTTGTCCCAGTCCTTGCGAAATCTCAGGTAGTTACCAGAGTGATCTAGCCACACGCCAAACTTCTTTCCCTCAAACGGGCGCATGATGCGGCCCATCTGCTGCACATGGCTTGAGAATGATTTGGAGAACGGCCGAGCGCTAATGCCGATCTCTACATCAGGCACATCAAAACCTCTAGTCAAGATATCGGTGGCTATCAGGCCATGAATATTGGAATCAGGCTTACTGAATTCCTCAATAGCATCGGCCTTGAAGTCATCGTCTTCCCTGTATGAGATCGCAACAAAGTTATAGCCCTGTGCTTTGAACTGGCGCTCGAGGTCGCGGCCGTGGTCTACGCCGGCACAAAAGACTACAGTCTTCTTCGGTCCGCCAAAGATATCGTTGGTTTTCTTGATCCACTCGGTGACGATATCCCCTGTGATCTGCATACCGCGCTCGGTTACTTCTTCTTCTTTCCATTCGCCGAATGCGTTCTTTGTAGCGCCCGTCATGTCGATCTCTTTAGCAATAAAGATTTTGAGCGGGGTTAGCCAGCCGCTTTCGATTAGATTGCTTGTAGATTTAGCGCCAACGACATTGGTGTAGACATTGCCCAGCCCCTTGGTAAAAGGCGTGGCGGTCAGGCCAATCACTTTGAGGTTTGGATTCTCGTTAACAAAGTTGATAACGCTCTTACGCTGGATATGGCACTCATCGATGATCATGAGCTCGATATCAGGAAAGGTATCGCGCTTCTCTAGGGTCTGGGCGGAGCACACTTGTATGCGTTCCATCGGCCTAAAGCGCCAATGATCTGCTTGCATGACGCCATGGTTGATGCCATAGCGCGCCAACCGCGTACTGGTTTGGTTCACCAGCACGATGCGGTCTAGCACCATGGCAGTCTTCTTATATTTCGCAGAGACTTCTTTCATGATGGCCATTGCGACTTCGGTCTTGCCAAATCCCGTTGGCGCATACAAGAGTTGGCATCTATGGCCGTCCGCAAACCCATCTTCTATCTTCGTCACCACATCTTGTTGGTGAGGTCTAAGTTCTAGCATTGATTTCTCCCGCTGGGAAACCGCCCAGCATCGGGTTTATTAAGCTGCCGCTTTCTCTGCCTTTTCAGCGCGGCGTTTCCAATACGAAACTTGTTTTAGCAAGTCCGAGTTTTTAAGTTGGTAGTCGTTTCTCGATAAAGTTAAAGCACGCAGCTCTCGGTCGAGGCTTTCTACTTGTTTGCGTAGGTCCTTGATCGTTGTCTCAATCTCAGCCTTTGCATCTTCGCTCGCGGGCAGCTGCTTGATCGCGAGCTGGTCTTTTAGTTTAGCGTTTTCCTTGGCCATCTCTTGATGCTCTGCAGCCATTTCTTTGAGCATGTCTTCCTTGGGGTCGTATGCCTCTTGAGGTGCTGGCGCCTCAACTCCGGCCGTGATAACTTGTTCTGTTTCTTGTTTAGTTTCCTCTTTGGTTTCTGGTTTTTCTGGCTGCGGTGCATTGGCCAGCTCGATCTCCTTGCGAACACGGCCTACAGTCATGCGAGATACATCGCAAATCTTGGCTAACTCTCTATCTGATTTGCCGCTGAGTTCTACATCATTCAAAGCGCGCATGACGCTATTGCGCCTATCTTTTAAAGTGCGAGGCATACCATGGCGGCCGTTGGCGCTCAACGAAAAGATCCATGCCTTACGCTTGGTGCCGTTGATTACTTCAACCTCAATATCGTTGAAGCCGGCGTTCTTATGAGCGTGGTAGCGGTGGAATCCATCGCCCAGCCAGTAGTGTTTGCCGTCAAAGAAAACTGTGACAGGCGTCATCTCTATGCCATCCAACACTAGTTCGGTGTAGTGCTTTACTAATTCCTCAATGATGCTTTCGCGCGGCTGGGTGTCTCCGTCTAGCCTGATCTTGTCGAGCTCTAATCTCATCTCTTATCCTTTAAGTTGTTGTAAAAATCTCTTGCCTTGATCCATTTCTGAATCACTTCTGCGCGCTGTGGTCGACTCTTTTTGTGCTGTTCCCATGATAGGAATGCGTTAGGAGCTGCATCCCAAGCTGCTTGCCACTTAGCCTCATGAATTCGCAGATTCGCTACTGAGGCCATGTAGGCGTTGTAGGCTTCATCAATTGCCTGTTTCTTTGTTCTCACTCTTCTCCTCCGCTTTAATAATTGGTGATTGTTTTATTGCTTCGTACTTTGCTTCTTCAAAGCCTATCTCGTAGCCATGCACGGCTAAAGTAATAGCATTTTGATCAATGCCTGTTATTCGCAAGAGGGATATCCAGTCTTCTTTTTTCATTCGTCTTTACTCAACATAAATATCGCCACGGCAACAATCACTACGATTGCACCACCCATGACAAGTAGCATTACTGTCCAAGCTATTGACTCAAGCATCTTTGTCCCCCAGTTCTAAAAGTTTCTCTTGCAGTCTACGAATGCGTTGGCGGTTGTAATCAACTACGCTTGTTGCGTATTCCAAAGACTTCTCTGCTTGCATCTTGGATATAGTTGCATCGCGCATCTCTATCTCAATAATCTCTCGTAGCGTTCTTGGGCGCAACATATCTCTAATGAAGGCTACTAGTGTTTCCCGTTTAGTCATATCATTCCCTCTAAAAGTTTGTTTAAAGATATTGGAGCCATCTTTCCGCCATGATTGTTACCATTCATTGGCGGTCGTAGTAAGTGAATATATAAAGATTCAAGAGCATTGAGCGATTCTTTTTCGCAAGGTATGTATGCAAAACAATCAAATGTTTTATCAATATGTTCAGAGATTCTGCCGTATACATTTACTGATTGCCCAACATAAATGACTTTTTTGCAATCAATTAAAAAATAAACACCTGTTGTTTGCGACCAAAGAATAGACCCGCTGACAATTTCATCTTCTCTTAATAAAATTTTGTTGGTTAACTTGAGAGAAACTTTGTCCATCAAATGATGTTTTTCTAGGCTATCTCGATTTAACTCAAGTTGTTTAATCTTCTGCTTGAGAACATCAGCTTTTTCAGTGTCTAAAAGTCTTTGCTCTTCTCGCGCCAATCTGTTTTTTCGCTTGGTAGCAATGCCCTTGGCTATAATTTCTTTTCGCTTCTCAGGCGTCTGACTTTGAATCCAGTTCATGTGTTTCTCTCCTTTAATGCTTGCTCGATGGCATTTGCAAAGTCGACCCAAAACGAATCTTCTCTTGAAGTAGCGTTATGTAGGTTGCGGTAAACAAAACTTTGTTCATCCCTTGTCAACCCGCGCCAAGGCTTTACATAGGCTTGAATGTCATCGTCTTCTTCATGTCTTGGCTTACGCAAGATAACCTTGTCAGGGTCTGTAGGATGGTCTTCAAAGTATGCGGCTGTCATGCTTGTCCCCTTGCTCTGATTTTGAATGCCATATC
>Ga0114978_10001612_pt1 | contig 18955 bp, 35 predicted proteins | sample S_140212_EF_Meta_FD_87027 | JGI IMG/M metagenome (GOLD analysis project Ga0114978, IMG submission 87027) | Freshwater microbial communities from Lake Simoncouche, Canada to study carbon cycling - S_140212_EF_MetaG | ecosystem: Environmental > Aquatic > Freshwater > Lake | place: Lake...
AATTTGTCGTGAAGCATATCTAGTAGCCTATGATGCACCTGTTAAAATTCCTGCTTATGTGGCTTATACACTAATGCCACAAAATGCGCTAGGCTGCTGGCCACGTACCAATGCATTTGTGGCTGATCAAAGTATACAAGGCGGTCCGAGACCTGATGACTATGTTGGCACCGGCTACGACAAAGGACACGCGGCGCCCGACGGTGATTTGTCATGGAGTGAAATTGTAGAATACGAAAGTTTCTTAATGACCAATATGTACCCACAACACGGCAGTTTAAACCGTGGTATTTGGAAACTGTTGGAAACTAGCATACGTGGTTGGGCAGTACAATCGAATCAACCGTATACCGTTTATGTAGGTGCGTTGTACGATCAAAAAGATAAAACCATTGGTAATGGTGTGGTTGTACCGCACGGTTACTACAAGATTGTAATCAACAATATGACCAAGCAAGTAGCCGGTTGGGGATTTCCACACACGGCTCCATATGGTAACTTAGGCAACGATTTAACCAAGTTCCGTGTATCAATAGCAGATATTCAAAAAGCCGCAGGAGTTAACTACAAATTTCCAGCTGGTGCTGTTGAACTAGCACCTAAGCAAGAATGGCCTGTGGACTTTGGTGCGTTAACTAATGCTAAACGTGCCAAGTGCAAGTCTGCAGATTAACATAGTAAATTAACTCACTGATAAATACTAGGGTAGCGTAAAAACTACCCTATTTTTATGAGCATACAATGAGATTTAAACACTTTAAGCCCTCAAACCTAACCGAACAGCAACTAGACGAGTTGCGTATGAATCCCGCCACCTTACAGCAATTTGCCAAGAGCGATAATGCCCAAGGTATTGTAGCCGGATTTGAAGCAGAGCTAGTGTTTACTGGCCTAGGCGGCGAAGGTGAGTACGACCAAGATCCAGAGCCAGATTATGATGCCGACGAACGTTGCAATAGTATTGAAGGGGTTTTGGAATTCTTTGAAAACGACGAATGGGGCTATGGCGTATCCGGTCGTGACCGTGATCGTCTACAAGAGGACTTAGATGAAAAGTACATGGAATGGTTTGACGACCAAATGCACAACGATTTTCGCAACGAAGCTGAGGATCGTATACAAGAAGTTTGGGAAGAAGAATTTGACAGAGAATTCTTTATTGAAGAATATTTAAAAAACGAGTTAGACCTTACTAACGAAGAAATTGAAGCCGCAATTGAAGCGGGAATAAATGCTCCAAGATTTAAGAGTAGTGCTGAACAAAAAACTTATATAGAAGCTAATCCTGCTTACGAAAAATATTTAGAAGCCGACGAAGCCGCTGACGTTGAAGTTGACGAGTTAGTAGACAAAAGTGTTGTCAGTCAGGATGAGTATTGGGATCAGGCCCTGGACGAATTCCGCAATGACTATAGCGTCGACGATGACAGTAGTTTCTTCTCGGACGTTGGCCTGCGTTATATGAGTGACGTGGCCAACGAATATAGCCTAATGTGGCCTATTATGAATTACACCGGTGGTAGCGAAGGCGGTTTTAATGAGGATGCCGCCCAACGTTTAGCTCGTGATTTAGAAAAAGAACTAGATGTTAAAACTAAAGTATCCAGCGGTTATCATAGTGCTAAACGCGACAACGAAACTTGGATCTTTGAACCAGACGGAAGTCTAGATGCCAGCAGCGATGATGACATGCCTGTGGAAATTGTTAGTCCTCCTATGCCATTGGAAACTTGTCTACGTCAAATGGAAAACTTCTTTACCTGGGCTGAATCCAATGGCGCATACGCCAACAGCTCAACAGGTTTTCATATGGGTGTTAGTTTGCCACACACAGGCGGGCGTGTTGACTACGTTAAGTTGGCCCTGTTCTTAGGTGACGAATACGTACTAAGAGAATTTGGTCGTTCAGGTAATCATTTCTGCGAAGCCGCAATTAAAAAGATTCGCCAAAGTGTTAAAGGCAACAAAGAAGCCATTGGTAGTGCGTTAGAATTAATGAAGCATAACTTACTTGAGTTAGCACAAAAAGCTCTGGAAATTAACAATCACGGGTTTGGCAAGTACACAAGTATCAACCCACAAGGTGGCGGTGGTGGCGGCGCAGGATCCAATGGTCGAGACAGTCCAGCCAAATATATCGAGTTCCGTTCAGCAGGTGGGTCAAACTACTTTGAAGACATTGACCGATTAAAGAATACACTACTACGTTACGCACAGGCCATGCATATTGCTAGCCGTCCAGACTTGGAACGCAAAGAATACTACAAGAAATTGTACAAACTTATTGCTCCTCCCGAAGGTGATCCGGCATTAGATTTGTTTACTCGTTTTGCCACAGGTGAAATTAGCAGTACAGAACTTAAAAAGTCCTGGGCAGATAAGATATTAACCAGAGACGCTCCAGAACTTACTAAGAAGGGCGTATGGCAATTGTATAACCGTACAGACAATACACCAATTGCTGGAGAACGTTATAGCAACTACACTAAACAAGATGCATGGACTAAAGCTAGACAAAGCATAAGTCCAGGATCAAGTGATGCAGGTTTTGAAAAAGCCTATGAACTTCGTGACATGAATGCCAATACTGGACGTTGGAATATTGTTGACCGCGAAACTAAAGAAGTATTGGACACAGTAGAATACCCAGAACGCGAACAAGCAGTAGATCGTGCTTACGAACTATTTCCAAATAAACCTATTTTTGTTGAACCTGCGGGCACCGGTAAACCTGCACCTGAGCTAACTCGCCGTGCTAAACTTGCTAAGAATATCAAAGACGCACCAGCAGAACCTGTCAAGCGTTGGATTGTGTACGATAGAGAAACTGGCGAAGAGCATTATAATCAAGAAGGGCGTAAATCCAACTTGGTACAAGCTATGCGTAAGATGGAGCAAGATAATAAATGGCCACGTGGTAAATTGGCTATTAAGTTATCTGATATACAACCGGATGATGAATTAAACGACCTACATAAAGAACTAGGCATTGGTGGTATCGAAAGTGATCCCAAAGGTAATTATGTATTGCGCCGCAGAGAAAATGGCGAAGGTGTGGGACCTGTGCTGTTTCAATTCCAAGCAGACAGTAATACAGACGCTATAGAAAAAGCACGTCGATGGACTACTAGTAAAGGTGTAGAACGGTTAAGCGTTTGGCTAGATCACACTATTAATGTACCTAGAGAAGCATTTAATAATAGTAGACTTGTCTGGCGTGATGAATTACGCAGACATATCGAACCTACTCCGGGAGATAGAACCAACGAACCTACACGCTGGGAAATTCGAGTTATTGGTACCGGGGAAGTAATACATAACTTTAGTTTAATTCCGGGTGTTGATAGACAAGCTGTAGCTAATCGTGAAGCACAAGACTGGGCAGACAGACAAGGGCTTAGTGATCCAGTTGAAGCAGTCTGGGCTCCTGAAGGGCCCACCGAAGTGCCTATTGACATTGCACAGAACTTCCAGGACCCACCAGCCAGTTGGGACGGCGGTCCGCCGTCACCACAGACGTCAAATCAACAACGTAGCGATTGGGAATTTTATCGTTACGATGATCCAGACAATACATTCTGGACCATGCAGAATGCTACTGCCGAAGAAGCTATGCAATTTATACAAGATCAAGAAGAAGGTGGGATGCCGCCAGGATTTATTCATACTCGACAAATACAATCTGAGTCAGTATTGTCTAAGTGGGAAAGCATTGTCGAATCAATGATCTCTCCTGTGTGTCGACTAGGGCAATAATGTTTTTATCTGAAATCACCATGGTACCCACAGTGGCCAAAAGCAAACGTCAACACCTAGACGTTATGCCCAACGATGGTAAGCCTATTCCTTACAATGACCAAGAACATTATCTAGGTGACTTAGTAGCTGATATGGGCAATGGATATCAACTGTGGTCTTGGACCAGTCACGGTACGGTTACTTACTATGTGTTTGATACTAGCACACGTACAAGTCAATTGGGTACAACAGGACGTCCTTATAAAACTAATAGTGATAGTTTTGTAATACAAGGTGTTTACTCTGGTCCCAAGAACAAGTTCCGTGCGGCAGACTTGTATGCTTTCCTCATCTTAAATCAAGGCCTGACCTTGGTAAGCGATAACAAACAAAGTGAAGGCGGCTATCGTGTTTGGCAAGAATTAGAAAAACGTTTTAACACAATTAACGTACACGGATTTGATACCAACACCAACAAACCTGTAAACGTAACCACACAAGACGAACTATTAACTCACGTGGACCGTGCTGATGTTAAACGGGCCGGCCCACAAATGAAGAAAGAGTTGGGTAGTATCAGTAGAGACCTAAGGTTTGTGGCCAGCGCCAAATAAAACAAAACCCGCACTAGGCGGGTTTTTAATTGATATATTATTGTTTTTATTTACACTAATTGAAATTGAACGTTTTTGGTGATACTTAATTTGTTTAATGCTGTTAACAAATAATTATCATTCCAGAAATTTGCATTATAATCATCGGCATTATTATATTGATGTACTACTGTTATTGTATTAGTAGTTGTAGATAAATTTGTAATTTTGCTATCATGTAGTTCTATACAAATTTGTAAATCTCTTGTGCTACCAAAATAAGTAGACGGAAACTGATCTGTTGATAAATCTAGATCAGTTGTTATTGGTGTTCCTTCTGGAGATGTATAAACTGTAGTTACGCTAAACGGCTGATCAATACCTGTAATTGTTTGTACTGTAGTAATTTCTGCAGGTCTTGCGCTGTAATACTCAACTTGTTGTGCAACAGTCACAGAATTAAATGTCAATGATAATGTATCAATATCAGCACAAGTAAATACCTTGTCTCTAGTTAATAAATCGTCTGAATTAATGCGTTGAACTGTTAATTTACCTTGTTCAATTGCTGGTTGAAGAATGGCATCAATTTCTGCCATTACAGCATCGCTATATGTAGTAAAAGGTGTAGACGTATCAGGTCTGTTAAAAGTTGTTTTTCTTACAATTGACATTAGAAAATCCTTAATAATAATACTATTTATACAACAACCAATAATAGAATAAAATGTTGTTTTTATGCAACAAACCAAAATTTGACCCAAAATTGCCAAAATGCTATAATAGTTGTATTGTAAATGAAACGGAGCGTCAAATGGGTTTTGAAAAAACGGTGTTGGACAAGGTTGCTAAAGTAATTGAGCAGGATCGCCAAGCGTACTTTGTTAACGGTACCTTGTTTGTAATTGCAAGCGAGTCCCAGGCACGTAGGGTGTTTTCCATGTTGTTTAAAGACTACAATGGCCGTGTCCAAGTCAGCGTTGCAATGCACGGCGAATTTGCTTACGATTTTACCGCATAAAACGGTAGACCCAAAATTGCCAAAATGCTATAATAGTTGTATTGTAAATGAAACGGAGCGTCAAATGAGTGATTTCAAGAGCTGGGAAGAGATGTCAGAACTCGAGCAGTTAGCCTGCGAGTACTGGGATTTCTACAAAGAAGCCAATGGCTTCCGTCCCCGCGGTATTGATACCTCCAGCTGGACTGTGGAGCAGTTCAAAGATGAGTTTGCTGAACTTGGGCGTATCTGCAGTCAAAATGAGGCTGTCCGTAAAGAGGACGAAGCCCGTGCGGCAGTTAAGTTTGAAGCCCGTATTGCTGGCCTGATTGCTTCGGGTGCAGGCAACCGTGCCACAGCTATCCGTTGGGTTGCTGACGCCGAAGGCGTAGGACAAGATGCAGAGTATCTGTGCTTTTTGTTGGGTCTGGAGTATGGTTATTTTGCAGGCGATTTTTTTAGTTAAGGAGAAGTTATGAATAGATTAATGTTTGATGCCGCAGGTTTTTTCAGTGATGCTACTGTTCAAGCCGTTGTGTTTGGCCTTGGTGTATTTGTGGCCATGTATGTTGTTTTACTGGTTGGTACTTTTTTAATTGTCACTAGCGACAGGGGTTAATATGCTAAACTTAGTTGATATCCGTGGTACTATTATTTCGGGCAATCTGTCTAACGAAGAACTAGACACTTTACAGACTGCTATCACATTCGCCCGCAATCAAATTGCCAAACGTAACACCCGCTCTTTTATCAAAGGCGATACTGTTAAGTTTACCAGTAAGCGTAACGGTGTTGAACACCGTGGCACGGTTGAAAAGGTCGGTATTAAGAACATTGTGGTTCGCACCCACGTGGGCCTGTACCGTGTCCCTGCCAACATGATTGAAGGGTATTGACATGAAGGGCTTTATTTTTGGTACCATTTTTGGTATCGTGATTTGTACAGTAGGTTTTAGTGGCATTGCCAAAATCTTTGATTATGGTGTTGCTCGAGTCCAATCCGTGGCTAAAGAAGCCGCTCAATAAGGAAATCAAAATGCAATTATATGAAGTCAATTACGAAGTCTTGACCGAAGCACGTACAGATACCTATTTGGGTATGGGCTCAACTCAGTTGCAGAATTTGCGTATGGTTGTGCCTGCTATGAATCCCGGTCAAGCGCAAGAAATGGTCCAAGCAATGAATGGTGGTTTTGCTCATTGCCGTACCTTTAGTGCCTATCCTGTGTGATTTGGGCAAATGAATTTTAAATTATGGTCGACTCATTAATCGAAATAAGCTATAATTTGAAATATGCTAGAGTGTGTCTAGCATTAACTGTAGTACTTTTTAATTAAACAAACGGAGTGTAATAAAATGGATAAATTGTTCAAAGTTGGTGGTATTAGCAAGACTAAAGGTCAATACAAGGTTCGTTTCGCTAACGATATGACCCGTGTTAAGATTTTGGCCAAGACTGATAGTGATATCAATCTCGTTGAATTGCCCAATGAGATGTCAAAGCCAGAATTGGTAACCTTTTTAAAGTCTAGCGAGTTGTATGCTAACACTGAGTATCGTGCGGCAATTGATGCGGCTGATGCCAAGTACAACGGTACTGTGTCTGCCAAAGCTACTAAGGTTAAGGCCAAGCCTTCTTTAGAAGCTATCAAAGCTCGTGCTACTAAAGAAGCTGTAGCAGAATAATAGCCAGGGGCATCACACCGAGAGGTGTTACTAAGTCCCCTTGCTATTAATAAGTGTTTAAGATGAAACACCCGGGTATCGTTATAGGACGCTGTAACTAGGCGGGCTGAGTGGACCATCACCCAGTCCTGATAAACCGTGTCAATGGTTAAGGACGGAACGCAACCGACTCCAAAATTCGACACTTGAACACTTATTAATAGCATAAATAGTATTAAAGAATTGTTGTATGAAGTGAAGTGAAAAGTGCTTTGGACGTGGGTTCGATTCCCACCTTCTCCACCAAAATAAATTTTATGAAATATATTTTAGTTGCTGTAATATGTTTTGGACTGAGCCTTATGTTAATTCCCATGGTGGGAATAATTGTTGGGGTACTCAAAAGTTTATTTTAGTGGGGAAGACCTGGTTTCGACAGGGTAACAAGTAACCTAATGGACAACTCGGTAGGCGATGACCGTTAATCAAGCAAAAACCAATAAATGCTAATGACGAAAGTTTTGCATTAGCGGCCTAAACACCGCTTAGGGTAGTTATACCTAGTAACAGAAAATAGCAGGCCCGCTAGTTTAGCGGGCTTTTCATTTGCTAAGGATAAATACTTTTATACATGCAGTAAAAAATACAGGAGATTTACAATGGCACTAAGCACCACATTTAAAACGCCTACAATAGTAATTGATGGCAAAACCCGCAATATTAATAGAACACAATGGGCCAAATTAAAGCTGTCCGCAGAAGATTTTGCAAAATACCAAGCCGCAGAAGCTCGCGAAGAATTATTATGGGCAGAAGCTGAAAAAGCCGGCGAAGTTGAGCGTGTTCCACAGTTTGAAGTTCGCGATGGTAAAAGGTACTTTATTGGTACTACCACAGTATTTCATCAAGGTTTTGGTATTCCGGGTGATGTAGAATATCACGAATTTTATCAACAATATTTGGATGATCCAGATCTAACTTGGCCTGCCTAATAGGGGTGATATAATATGACAACAACCGTATTTAAATCTCCCACTATGATCGTTGATGGTAAAGTTACTATAGTAACTCGAGATCGATGGGCGCAAATTAAGTTATCAGCCGAAGACTATGCCAAGTACCAAACTGCATCGGCACGTGAAAAAGCTATTTGGGACGAAGCAACAGCCAATGGAGAAGTTGAAAAGATTCCAATGATTGAAACACAGGCCAATGGTGTTAGAAAAATAGTAGGTACTCAAACAGTATTGAACAATTTTGCTATTCCCAGCGATAGTGAATTCCAGACGTTTTATCAGCAATTTTTAGCTGATCCGGACCTAACTTGGCCAACCTAAACTGTTGCAAAAAAACAACACTTTTTAGCCCCGTAAATGGGGCTTTTTTGTGGCCTAATTTTTGGTAGACCCAAAATTGCCAAAATGCTATAATAGTTGTATTGTAAATGAAACGGAGCGGTCAATGACTACATACACTTTAGAGCAAGTTCAAGAAATCCACGCTGAAGCTACTATTGCGGCTCAGCAAGCAGAAGAACTGTTTCGTGCCAAACACGGTGAACCTGGCTACTGTGGTTTTGCTTGGGTTAATGTTCCTGTTAAGGCCAGCACTAAATTAGGCCGTGCGTTAAAAGAAGTGGGCTTCCGTAAGAGCTACTACGGTGGCTTAGACTTGTGGAACCCCGGTGGTAGTTTTACGCAAAGCATGGACATCAAAGAGCATGGTGCCATTGCGTATGCACGTACCTTAGTGAAGTATGGTATTGATGCCCACATGTCAAGTCGTCCCGACTAATATGAAAAGTCGAACCTTAGCAAAGAAATATCATTTTTGGTTTATTCAAGTGGATAGTGTCCGCACACGATTTGAGCTGTATTCAGATGCTGTGGCGGTATGGGATACTATAACAAAAGGCGTATTGTGCAGAGGTGACGGTGCTGTATACGACTGGAAACCTTTTTGCCCTGCGTTGTACTCAGGTAACTGCTGATATGAAATTCTTCCAAGAAATTACACCCGGTGATGATTACCCTAACCACACGTACCTGCTGAGCGACAATAAAGAATTTGCTCACGGGTACATTCGGGCAGGTACTAAAGACTTGTTTACATTCAAGTCCAAGTATCGTTTTGGTACCAAAGGACGCAAGTTCAGAGAAGTCACTGGCTACTCATTACCCGATATTGAAGAGCCAACGCCCGAAGGTCAAGTGTGGGAAATTGTCGGCAGTCGCGGAGACAAATATCTAGTCCAGAAAATAGACAATATGCTACAATGTAGTTGTTCGGGATTCAAATTCCGCGGTAACTGTAAGCATGTTAAACAAGTAGAGGAGCAGGCATAATGATATGCCCATTGTGCAATACCAAGTTAGTGACTTTCAAGTATGAGGGCTACTACGATTCTTTTTACGGCTACAAGTGCGCCTGCGAGACTTTGCCCAAAGAGGCAGACTCTGTGGCCATAACTGGTGCCTATGCATTTGGCAATGATTGGGAAGAGAAAACAGCGTAATGGCAACACGTTCAGCAATTGGTATCAAACACGGTGATGTAATCAAGGCCATCTACTGTCATTTTGACGGTTATCTTGGCTATACAGGTTATGCACTACATACCTACTATCAATCTAGCCCCAAGGTTAATAAGCTGATCTCCATGGGCAATATGTCTATGCTGGGTGCTGACATTGGCGAAGCTCAAACAACAGACGCTCATTGGACTGAGCTTCATGGACAAAAATACCTTAAAGACAATGTAGCAATCCAGTGTAGTTTTTATTGTCGGGACCGTGATGAACCAGAAGCAGATACCACCTGGGGTACATTTCACAGTGACGCAGAGTTTGTTGACTACTACAGTGACTCGGGAGTGGAGTTTTACTACCTGTATGACCACGGTGTTTGGTATGTTAGGTCATACAGTTGTGAGTTCCAACCCTTACACGAAGCACTGGCCAGGATATTATCTGACAGAGAAAAGGAAGAACAAAGTGCCTAACTGGTGTAATAATACGTTGACCTTAACGCACGAGAATCCCGAGATGATTGCTCGTGCCAAAGCAGCCTTTGCCAACGGTACATTCCTTGATGAGTTTATTCCTGTGCCCAAAGACTTGCAAGAGACTATGTCTGGTACCTACGGCGATGCAAGCGAGCAAGCTGAACTTGATCGGCGGACCCGGGCCAACGTAAAAAAATACGGCTATGGTAATTGGTATGACTTTTGTGTAAACGAATGGGGTACCAAGTGGGACGTGGGTGATGGCAACGGCCTTCAAACTTGGGACGACCATGAACTTGTTGTTTACTTTGAATCTGCTTGGAGCCCACCTACAGCGGCCTACGAAAAACTAGAAGGCCTGGGCTTTAAAATTTACGCCACATACTATGAATCCGGTAGTGCCTTTGCTGGTATGTTTGAAGATGGTGCTGACAAGTTTTATGACTTATCGGGTATGGATTCAGGTGATGCAGAACAGCAATTACCTCAGGAACTAAACGAAACATATAGTATCAGCGAAAGCATGGCTGAGTGGGAAAAAGAAAACGAAGATGAAGTTACTACCTGGTACAAAGACGGTGTAGCGCAAACTGGCTTAACGCCACACAAGCCACCTAAAAAGGAACTATAATGGATTACAAGTTTATCGGTTGGTGCAGAGACGAAGAAAAGAATCAAGATAAGGTCTGGATCACCATTGACCTAACTCATGATGGCGCCGATTACACATATTTCCGCGCTTACGCAACAGTTTGGGGTCGCCGTGGAAAGAAACTACAGCACAAGATTGTGCATACCAGTGCCCACGACATGACCAGACTAATTGATGCCAAGCGTAACAAGGGCTACATGGAAGTCAACAAGACAGACTTAGACCGTGTATACCCAGAATTTGAGCAAGATTTGGAACAAACCGCAGTATGGGCCATGTTATCTGCTTGACCCATAATGGTCAAAATGCTATAATAGCAGAATACTAAGTTGGAGATAAAGATGAATAAACCCTGGGAAGTAATTGCTACATTAGAAAGCGACAATAGTCGTTTGTTTAAAGAAGGTGTAGTTCTGCAAGAAGCAACAGCAGGCAACACAGAATTTTTCCGTGGTACCCGTGCGGCACTTGACAGCATGATTACCTACGGTATCCGTAAGGTAGAAGAAAAATCAGGAGACGGCAAGGGTCTTAATCCAGATACTTTTTGGAAGACTGCCCAGCAATTAGCTGAACGCAAATTAACCGGCAATGATGCGATTACCGCTGTGAACTTTTTGCGTATGAATGCACGAGAAACGGAATGGAACCAATGGTACCGCCGTATTCTTATCAAAGACATGCGAGCTGGTTTTAGTGAAAACACAGTCAATAAAGTTGTAGAGAAGAAATTTCCACAGTACGCAATTCCAGTTTTTAGCTGCCAGCTGGCTCATGACGGTGCTAATCATGAATCCAAAGTTTCTGGAAGCAAGCTGATTGAAGTTAAACTCGATGGAGTACGTGTCATTACTATTGTTTATCCTAGCGGGCACGTTGATCAGTACAGCCGCAACGGCAAAGAGCTGGTAAACTTTGAGCATATCAAAAAGCAAATTGCCAAGCATGCCGTGTTCTTTAGAGAGCCAATGGTGTTGGACGGCGAGATTATGTCCAGCAGTTTTCAAGACTTAATGAAGCAGGTGCATCGTAAAAGTGATGTGCTGGCCAATGACGCTGTGCTAAACTTATTTGATATCTTGCCCTTGTCAGAATTCCAAGCAGGTGTTAGCCGACAAATTCAGCATCAACGCTCTGCTCAACTTCGTGCATGGATTGCTCCTATTGCAGATCACATGCCCAACGTTCGTGTACTAGCACAAGAGTTAGTAGACCTAGATTCACACGAAGGCAATTTGCGTTTTAAAGAAATTAACCACCAAGCAGTTACAAACGGCTACGAGGGCATTATGATCAAAGATCCCGATGCTGTATATGAGTGCCGGCGTAGCGTGGCCTGGCTTAAACAAAAACCTTATATTGAAGTTAGTTTAACTGTAGTAGACTTAGAAGAGGGCACTGGTAAGAATCTAGGCCGTCTTGGCGCATTAGTATGCGAAGGAGTAGATGATGGCAAAGAAATCCGTGTCAATGTGGGTAGCGGTCTTACTGATCATGACCGTGACAGTTTTTGGGCTAGTCGCGGGAGTGTTGTGGGTAATATTGTAGAGGTACGTGCTGATGCTGTGACACAAAATCAGGATGGTACCTACAGTTTGCGGTTCCCTCGCTTCAAAGGCTTCCGTGGATTTGTACCCGGAGAGAAACTGTGAACAAACCAGATCCAAAATACACGGTCGTTAATGAAACAGTCGACGGTGAAAACAAGGTGAGAATTACGTTGGGTACGGAAACTATACTGCTCGATATCAAACAGGCATATAGACTTGCAGACGGTATTCGTTATCTTGCCGATTTGCCAGCAACTCTAGCTCACATCAATGATATATTTGATCAAGCTGGCTGGAGTGGTGGTGACGATGGAGGTACTGCCTAATGAACGAACAAATTGAGAAAATATATGGCGAGGCATGTATTCACTATGGCTATTTAGACGAAAGAGAATTCTTAGAAAAGTTCGCCGAGTTATTATTAGCTGATGTTGTTCAATACTTAACCGATGAAATTGATAGGTTATCTATATATCAAAATTCATTGCCTGAATATAGCTCGCATGGCAAACGTGAGGATGTTGACATTGCAATTGAAAAATGCTTAGATAATATCCAAGGAATTAAAGAACGTTTCGGAGTTAAGAAATGAAAACAGTGATGGGTATACTGGCTGTATTGTTTGGCCTAACGTACCTATTGGTAGCACTATTCATGGCCTTGTTCATTGGATTGATGATGCAGGGTGCAGTTTTATTAACATTAAAATATTTTGGAATTGAATTATGACATGGATCGATATGTTAATGATGACCATGTCCATTGGTGCTTCTACAGCACTGATTGTGATTGTAATTGTTTTCTTGTTCTTATACCATAAACATGTCTTGAAGCCGTTGATGGAACAGTCAAAAACACAGGTGAAAAATGACCACACAAAAGACCAGTCTCGAAGAAATATTCAGTGATGATCCCAATAGTCCATTCTGGCAACGGCTACGTGCCAGCCCCGGATATACCAAATTTGAGCAAGATCTTGCTGAAATTATAGCGGCCAGTATTCGACATGGCGTACCTTACAATCAAATACCTCGGGAATCCAAATGATTGAACTGACTCAATTTATTAAATGGCTGGCCCGACGTGCCTGGGCACTACCCGGTCGGTTACACAGTAGGTTAACTGACTCCTTTGATGAAAGTGATTGGTTTATGTCGTTGTTTTTCAGTAGCCTGGCAACATTTATTGCCGGCATGCTGGTTGGTCTTGTGTTACACGGCCTCACTGGCGGACATGTTATTAGTGCTATACTGGCATTGGTTATTTGGACCACAGGTGTTGTGTTTATTGTCACCGCCGGAATCCGTGCCATGCATCGTGCATTTCGACGTGAGCAAGAAGAATTTATTAGGAAATTAAAATCGGAGATTTGAAAATGGATAATGAAATGCATAACATTAAATTAAAAGAGTTGCCTACAGATGACGAACGTAATCGTTACTTACGCAAACTATTGGGTAATAGCGATTGCGAAATTACCTTTACCAAAGTAGATGGTACTGTTCGTACCATGCCCTGCACCTTGCGAACAGAAGCTATGCCGCAACGTGTGGTAACCGAAGAGCATCAAACTACCAAGCCCTACAAACCAGAAACCTTATCAGTATGGTGCTTGGATAAATCAGAGTGGCGCAGTTTTCGTGTAGCCAACGTAACAGAGGTAAAGGTCCGTGGAACATGATTTAGAAGAAGATATACGTGGTGATACAGAAATCTTAGCCAAAATACGCTCAGCTGACCAGCGTTACGCCCAGAATGTCTACGCGGCCCTGTGTAATATGCGTTGGCAACCGCTTGAAGTATGGCCCATGCTCAAAGACGAATACTGGTCATGCACTTGGCGTGGTGCCGGCGGTGTAGTTGCTGACCTGCGTAACCAAGGCGAGGACTACATGGACTACTACTGTTCGGGTATGGGCATTGGTTTAGGCAATGGTGACCCGGACGGCACTCTCGGTTATGTATCGGAAGGCACAGTTACCGAAGAAGTTGAAAATGATTTTGCCCGAATTGGATGGAAATCAAGCCCGTGGCCCGACAAAGAAGTTTAATTTGGTAAAATTAGTCGTTGCAATTAACCAACAGTTCGTGCATAATAACATCATGCTGTTACTAAACAGCTTTTAAATTTAAAGGAGACATAATGTCTAAAACTATTTCTGTAAAACTAAAGAAGTTCGATTTAAAAACTAAGCAAGGTAAGTTGTTTCAAGCATTGGTAATGAACCGTGAAACTTTGAGCCCAGCTCAGATTTCCAAGCGTTTTGGTATCAAGAACCCAACTGCTACAATCAGCGACATCCGTGCTCGTGGTTATGCCATCTATGGTAACCAACGTGTAGCAGGTAACGGCGTTAAAGTTACTGAATACCGTCATGGTGAAGCAAGCCGTAAAATGGTTGCTGTTGCTTATGCGGCTATGGCAGCTGGTTTTGTTGCGTAATCTGTAACAAAACTGTCAAAAAAGGGTACTTAGGTGCCCTTTTTTTGTGGCTCGAGTAAATATTACTATGCCACGCAAAGTCTATAATCTAGAACGCGATGTTAGAAGTACGGATTGGATAGTAACCAAAATCCGGCATCAGGAGATTTACGCTCAAAATTTCTACGCGGCATTATGTAACAATCAATACCAACCCCGGGACGTTTGGGGCATCTTAAAGAATATCAATTGGGATTGTAGCTGGCGTTATGCGGCAGGACTGATTGCCGAAATACGTGAAGATGAAAGTTATATAGATTGGTACTGCTCAGGTACAGGGTTTACCGGAACCGACTTTGCCGGATTTGTGGAAGAAAGCTATGTCACAATTGAAATTGAATCGGACTTAAACAACATCGGTTGGCTACTGTTACAAAAAAGATTTGTAGACCTTTAATCAATTCTGTAGTACAATAATAGAAATATCTTATTAAGGAAGCATGATGCGGGTATCCGTTATCTCCGATTTACACCTTGAGTTTGCCGACCTTACCTTACCCGGCGGTGATGTATTAATCCTGAGTGGCGATGTAATGGAAGCAAAACAGTTTAAAAAGGCCATGTACAATCCCGACATGGTCTTGCTCGAGCATGAAAATAAAACACAGCGTCCAGATCGGTGGGCACGTTTTATGGAAGAAGAATGTGCTAAAAAATATCGAGAAGTTGTTTATGTTATGGGCAATCACGAGCACTATGGCTTTCAGTACCAAAAGAGCTACGATCATATTGCTGAACAATTACCCGACAACGTGCATTTGTTAGAAAACCAAACACACGTTATAGAGGATGTGACCTTTGTTGGTGCTACCTTGTGGACCGACATGAACAAGATGGATCAATTAACCATGTTCCATATGAAAAGCATGATGAATGACTATCGTCAAATTACCATGTTCAACGAAGCTAAAAATACATATCATAGATTGACGCCAGAGCGTACTGTTGATGATCACTATCGTAGTCGTCGGTATATTGAACAAGTAGTTAGAGAACGGTACGATCAAAAGTTTGTGGTGGTAACACATCACTCACCTGCCAAGATGAGCACCCATCCACGTTACACAGATGATGTGATTATGAATGGTGCTTACAGCAGTGACTTATCAGAATTTATTTTAGAAAACCCACAAATCAAAGTCTGGACCCATGGACACACTCATGATCCTTTTGATTACATGGTAGGCAGTACACGTATCTTATGTAATCCACGCGGTTACAAAGGCTACGAAGATCGTGCTGAACAGTTTGATCCCGCTGTGGGCTTTGATGTCTAAGTAAAGTGGCATACTTAGCCATACCGAGCATTTGGTTATAAGAGTATTTTTGACCGATGCTAGGTGAATAAGTAAACTTACAGGTGTGCTTAGGCACAGTCTGTTATTTAAAAAAAGGAAGAAAAGTATGAAGAAGTTATTATTAGCATTATTAATGGCAGCAGGTGTTTCAGTAGCCCAAGCCCAAGTGTCAGGCAATTTAGGTTTAACAAGCGACTATCGTTTCCGCGGTATTAGCCAAACTCAAAATGGCCCAGCAGTACAAGGCGGCATCGACTACGCTCACTCAAGCGGTTTGTATATCGGTAACTGGAACAGCTCTGTTTCTAGCCAACTATACACAAACGGCGCAGGTGTAGAAAGTGATTTATATGCTGGTTGGAAGAAAGATATCTATAAGGGTCTAACAGTTGACGTTGGTTCTTATAACTATTTCTATCCTAATGCCACAAATGGTAGTGGTCCTAACTTTAACACGCAAGAATTGTTTGCTGGTTTAGGTTATGGTCCAGTTGCTGTCAAGTTCAGCCAAAGCACAAGCAATTACTTTGGTCTACAAAACAGTACTGGTACACAATACTATCAAGCCGATGTTAATCAATCATTTGCTCCATTGAGTGCAAAACTCAAAGACTTGAGATTTGTAGCACACTATGGTCACACAAATGTAGCCAACAACAGTAACTTAAACTATAACGATATCAATCTTGGTTTAACTTATGATCTAAAAGGTTGGGTATTGGCAGCTAAGTACTACACAAACACAGCTTTAACAAGTAATGGCCAACGTGCAAACACGTTAAATGGTCAGCAGTTGTATAAAGATGCAGGTGTATTCTCAGTAACCAAATCTTTCAACTAATCCTTTTTGGATAAAACAAAACGGGCATTTAGGTGCCTTTTTTGTTGACTTAATTTTTTACCCAGCGTATAATAAATACATGGCCTAATAGTTTTCAATGGTTAGAACAGGACACTCTAAATGTCAAGATTTGGGTTCAAATCCCAATTGGGCCACCACTTAAAAGGAAAATAAAATGCAATAGATTGAATATCAATGTAAAGACGTAGTGTTTCATTTTAACAAGAAACATCTAGAAGATCCGACCGTACCTATGTGGGTCGTTAAAGCACATGGTGTCACATTTTACGTAGAACACGTAACTGCGGAAATTCCGTGGACCACAAAAGAAACTCCCAACAATCCCAGTACCAAAGGCTCACTTAAATTTAAGCAATGTAAGTTATCTATTGACGATGATAACTGTGCTACATTAAGTAAGTTAGGCTTACTTGATCGCGGATTACCAACACCTAAACGTGTGTACACTCGTATACTTGCTGGCAGGTCAAGTCCGATGCATCAAGCCCTAGTTGAAGGTGAATTCCGGCATAGCAAGATCAAAGAAGTCTATGGCGGCTGTGGTAGTAGTTTTATCATATGCGACCTGTTGGATGATACTGAAGCTAGTTTTGCTGTATTAAAATATCAACAGTATTTTAGAATCCTGAACCCAAACGAAGGTTACTATAAGGACTATGACCGCTCAGACGATTATTTGATCGAAGAACGGTATGATTTGGATGATGAGGGCATTGACTTTGATGATTAAAATGTTTACAATAATAAAAAATTTCAAGAAAGGGACTATTATGTCAATTACAATTAAGAATTTAGAAAGCGCACTTGCTGGTGAGTCACAAGCTCACATCAAGTATCGTTATTTTGCCAAAATGGCTCGTGCAGAAGGCTTCGAAGAAGTAGCCCAACACTTTGAGCACACCGCCGATCAGGAACTACTACACGCTTGGGGACACCTTGAGTTGCTAGTAGGCAAGCCAGATACTCGTAAATGTTTGGCGATGGCTATCGAAGGTGAAACTTATGAGTATACAGCAATGTATCCAGAGTTCTTAGCTGGCGCTCAAAACGAGCAAGAAGCGGCAGAGTACAAAGAGCAGATTGCTGAAAGCAAAGAACATGCCGAACAGTTTGCGACTGTGCTAGCCAAAGCAGAAAAGCGTTTTGCGGCATTGGCCAAAGTTGAAAAACGTCATGCTGAAGCATATACACAAAAGTTAGGAGAACTATAATGGATCATGTATGCGTAATTTGTGGACATGTCCACGACGAAGCAGTAGAAGGTAAGTGGGAAGATTTACCAGCAGATTTTCTTTGTCCAGAATGCGGTTGTGGGAAAGATGAATACGAGGCCATTTAATGGCTAGTACCAAAAAATCAAAAAACACCGGTGGGACTGGAACTGTTATTCTTTCTGGTCCAAATGGTGTAACTACCTATACCACTAATGGTTCTTACGGTTCTTACAATACTGCTAACGTAACACTTACTGGTGGCGGATATGTATCTCCAGGATATGGTGCAGTATCTGGTGCGGTATATACAGTCGGAGGTGGTGGTGGAGGCACATGGACCACAGCCTCTTCGATAACGAACCCAGCACCCAGAGTTAAGATTTCAGATGGTGATATTGAACTAGACGGCGTTAGCATAGCCAAGACCATGCTGGTCATTCAAGACCGACTGGCTATACTTACACCCAAACCCGAACTACTGGAAAAGTATGAAGCACTCAAACAGGCATACGATCACTACCGAATGCTCGAAGCACTTTGTATGGATTCTGCCAAAGACACTGACAAGTAATTAGCCAATATGTTATAATAGCGTATGGATTCTAATTCGATAACAGTAAATTTGGACAACCTTGACACTATTACAGTCATTGATTGGTGTACGCAGAACTTTGGGGAAGATGCATGGACTTGGGAGGCACATACCTTCCCAAGCCTCTATGCTAGGTTTCAGTTACCGGACCGAAACTCGGTAACACTATTCAGGCTTAGATGGCTACAGTAAAACTTATAGTTCATGAATTCAATATGGGTGATTGTGAGGATCCTTACTTAATAGCAGGGTTTCCTATACACGAGTGGGAACAGACTGAAATGGGCCAGTGGTTTATGAAACAT
>Ga0114978_10001613_pt1 | contig 18944 bp, 34 predicted proteins | sample S_140212_EF_Meta_FD_87027 | JGI IMG/M metagenome (GOLD analysis project Ga0114978, IMG submission 87027) | Freshwater microbial communities from Lake Simoncouche, Canada to study carbon cycling - S_140212_EF_MetaG | ecosystem: Environmental > Aquatic > Freshwater > Lake | place: Lake...
AAAGCAATGTTAAAGTTCATTGAGACTAGTTACAATATGACTCCTCCATCGATGAAAACTATTGTAGTAGGACATCATGCTCCAAGCAAAAGCTCTGAACATCCTCGTTATGCGCATGATACACTAATGAATGGTGCATACAATTCTAATTTAGATCAATTCATTATGGATCGGCCAGGAATTAAACTTTGGACCCATGGTCATACTCATGAAGACTTTGACTATATGATTAAAGGTTGTCGCGTTGTTTGCAATCCTCGTGGTTACATCAACTACGAGGATCGTGCAGATCGTTTTGAATTAAAATTTGTAGAGGTTTAATATGAGCGATTATACGCCAGACAAATGGGTAGTTATTAAGATTACTGTTAAAGATTATCCATCAATTCATAAAGTGTTTGCTTGTTGGTATGGTGGATATGCTGGTTCAGATTCTTGGAAACTAAACAGCGGTATTACTAAGGCAACTCTCGAAGGAAATTGTTATTTTTTCGAGGGTTATTCTGGCTCTGTTTATAAGTGTCATAAAGAAACATATGGCACAAATATGTATGGCCATGGAGTATTAAAGAATCTAACTGATAATATTGAAAAAGCTAATGGATCATGTGCTATCTTACCTGAAGAAACTAACTGGATGGAATTAAATTATGCGTAAACAATTGGATGAAGCACTGTGTGCAAAATATCCGCTGATCTTCAAAGATCGTAATGCAGATATGCGAACTACAGCTATGTGCTGGGGATTTGAGTGCGGGGATGGTTGGTATAACATCATTGATGTTCTTTGTGATCTATTGACTTCTGACTATCGTCAAGCCAAGAGTCGGTATGAATCTATCAAAGATTTGGTTGGTAAACCACGCTGGGAAGGTAGTGACAATATTGTTACTCAAGAACAGATTGATGAAGCCAAAATAAAACTAGATGAAGAAACATTGAAGGTTCCAATTGCTTCTCAAGTAAAAGAGAAGTTCGGCGGACTTCGATTTTATGTTCAAGCCGCAACTGATAAACATCATCAGTATATTACTTTTGCTGAGAGTATGAGTTATCGTACATGCGAATCATGCGGTGCTGACGGTAAGACATACACTGATGGTTGGCACACAACTCTCTGCGATATACATGCAGCAATGGCTGGTAAGGAAGAAGAATATGAGTATGAGGAGAATGAATAATGTTTTATGGTAAAGATATGGTTGAAGAAGAGTTTAATGTTCTCCTACAGAAATTAGAACAACAAGAATTGTTTTTGTTTGAACCAATGTCAAGTTATAAAAATGGTGAACGATGGACTGATGAATTTCGCATTCGTGATGGTCATACTAAACTTGCCGATGGTTCATGGGTTACTATTCATAAAGTAACTACTTGGGTTGAGAAACTCAAGAAAGATACCATAGAGTTGTATGACACTTATTTGAAAATTTCTCGTGAGTTAGATATTGTGAGACGACAAAAATATGAAATGGAATACGGTCTTCGAGTTGCAGAAAAGGCACTGAAGAATTCTCTGGCTTTAACTAAGGAGATGATTAATGAGTAAGCCAAAATCATGGGTTTGTGATGTGAAAGAAAAAGATGGAGAACACTACATTGAATTCACTGATGAAATGTTAGAAGGTTCTGGTTTTAAAATTGGTGATGAATTAGATTGGATAGATAACAAAGATGGGAGCTTTACTTTGACTAAGAAAAAGATAAATACTGTATGGGTAATGGTTGAAACTGTTAGTATGTTTAGACAACGATATGTTGTACAAACACCAGCAGATAATCCAGAATATGCTCTTGACGATGTAACCATGGAAACTGCAAAAGAATTCTCACAAGAATGGATCGGTGAACAGATCATAAGTCATCGAGTGGTGTCTCAAGAAGAAGCACTACATCAATGTGATAAAGATAATGATTACGCAATGTCTTGGTCTGATGACCATAAACTTGACACATTTTTCACTAAAGAAGGAGAAAGACGAGATGTCTGATGGCATATCTGAAATGTATAAAGAAGAATACGAAAGAAAACATAAAACCGCTATAGAAAAACTATCTGCTAAAGGTTACGAACAAATTTACCTTTCCTTAAAAGATATGCAATCAGATATGCAAATACTATATCATGACGAAAAGATGCAGCTCGCGCGCAATCAATGGGCAGCATTCAATAGGATTAATCAAGCATTGAAAGAACTTTTATGAAAGTAGCAATTAATCGTTGTTTCGGTGGATTTGGTATTAGTGCTGAAGCTTTTGAGAAACTATTAACACGTAAAGGTATCGCATTCGACAAAGTTGAATCAGATGAAAAGAGTTTCATTTTTCGTGTAACTTATTATGCAGCTGGACATTCTGGAGATGATGAACATTACTTATGCGATTACGAATTTTGCAAAGATCGTTCTGATCCAGATTTAATCGCAGTGATTGAAGAGTTGGGTGATGCAGCAAATGGTTTTGCTGCGGAAATTGGTATCATAGAAATACCAAATGATGTTAAGTGGCATATTCATGAGTATGATGGTATGGAACACGTGGCTGAAAATCATAGGACTTGGAGTTAATTGTGAAAGTTTATATTGGTAAACCTAAAAATTGGTTTGGTCCTTATCAATTAGCAGATGCTCTTTGTTTTTGGGTCAAAGATGTAAAAGATGAATGGGATTTAAAATCTAAACCAGATTGGGTTCACAATTTCGGTGAATGGTTAGCATATGGTTCTGTAGAAAAAGAAGATGAGAATACTCCATTTTCTTTTAGTAGAAAAAAAACTAGACCTGAAACTTGGTTATATAAACTATTATTGGTTATTGATAAAATAAAAAATAAAACCCGCAGTCAATATATCAAAATTGATTATTGGGATACTTGGAGTATTGATCACACTCTTGCTCCAATTATTTTGCCAATGTTAAAGCAACTTAAAGAAACTAAACATGGCTCTGGTCACATTGACTTAGAAGATGTGCCAGAATCAATGCGATTGATCTCATATGAAGAATACGATGCTCAATCATGTTTTGATTTTTATCACAAAGAAAATTTGCAAAACATTAAATGCGATGTACACACTCGTTTTGATTGGGCATTAGATGAGATGATATTTGCTTTCGAACATTTAGTAGATGATTCGTGGGAAGACAAATATAGTAGTGGTGTTATGGATCACTACAACGAACCGTGTGAATGGGATGCAAACGGTAAACCATTAATGTATACTATGAAAGAAGGGCCTGATCATACTTACAAATGTGATTATGATGCGCTTAACAAAGAATGGGATCGTATCAATAATGGTTTAAGGCTTTTTGGAAAATATTTTAGAACTTTATGGGATTAATGAAATGAATGATTTTTTTAAGATTTTTGCTGTAAGTATTATTGTTGTTTTAGTTGTTTTTGGTTTTCCAATTATGACTATTACTGCTATCAACGAATTGTTTAAAACTACTATCGAAGTCAACTTTTGGACATGGTTATCTGCATTTTGGTTAACTGCTATCATCGGCGGCGGTAGCATATCAAATAGAAAAAAGTAAATGGAATTCGTAATTGGAATATTAGCTGGTGTATTAATATGTTTTATTGTGCTTATATTAATAGCACAAGCTTTAGCTCGCGCACGAATTAAATACATAGAACATAAAGTCAATGAAGGTATAAAAGCTTTTAAAGAACATGTTATAGATTCTCGTATAGAAGCTGTAGCAGATCAGTTGCATTTATATAATAAAAAAACAGAAGAATTTTTGGCGCAAGGTAAAGACTTACAAGAATTAAATGATAATGCGTCAAAAAGATTTCCAGATAAACTATTCAATGTACCGAATAGTGAATTAAATAAATTTAATATAGGTAAAGAAAATGACAGATAAAAGATTTTATACCATAGTTGCAACAGTAGCTTTTTTGGGCGCAGGCTTAATTGTTTGGGGTATCTTAACTACTCAGTGGAAAGCAGAAGCTGTTAAGCTTTCATTGGATAGAGGACAAAACCCATTATATGTTAAATGTGCTATGCAATCTTCTGCAACAGAAGAATGTAATGCGATGATTATGGCTATGTCATTATCTGGTCAATTCAAAGATGCTGCAGCGCCTGTAGCCATTTCCCCAGTACAAAAGAAATAACATATAAATAGTAATATCATGTATTTGGAATATTACTATGCCTGGAATTTCTAGAGTTGGAGTTGATTCTGCTGGTGGAACAATTACTGGCAATTTAGCTCCCACTGTTTTTGTCAATGGATCACCTATAGCTGTGACAGGTGCAGCTGTTGCTGGTCACGGATTACCTCCTCACAATGCACCTACTATGAGCGGTTCAAGTTCAACAATTTATGCAAATGGTATAAAAGTTTGTAGAGCTGGTGATGCTGCCACATGTGGAGATGCAGCAAGTGGATCAGGTAATGTAAATGCAGGCTAAAAGAATATTATTTAAAGAATACATAGAAAACGGTTTTAAAGACGGTGGTTTAACTATCTTTGATATTGATGATACACTATTTCATACTACTGCAACAATAAATGTTAAAAAAAATGGTAAGGTGATTAAGAATCTTACTAATCAAGAATTTAATACTTACAAACTCGGCAAAGACGAAGAGTTTGATTTTGCTGAATTTAAAAATGCTGATAAATTTGCAAAGGAATCTCAGCCTATTGGTAAAATGCTAGAAAAAGCAAAAGCGATTATAGCACATTCAGAAAACACTGCCAATAGTAAAGTTGTAATTATTACAGCAAGAGATGATTTCGATGATAAAGAAAAATTCTTAAATACATTTAGAAAACATGGTATAGACATTGATAAAGTTCGCATAGAAAGAGCTGGTAAGATCAAGTCTGTAGAAGGTCCAGATGTTAAAAAATATATTATCATTCATAATATGCTAAATACTAAACAATTTAGTAGAGTAAGATTATTTGATGATAGTATTACCAATTTAAAAACATTTTTAAAATTAAAAGAAACATTCCCTTCCATTCAGTTTAAAGCATTTTTTGTTAAATCTGATGGATCATTAAAACAAATAAAGTAGGAGACTGTAATGTCATTTGAATTTGATTTCACTGAAGATAAACTATCGCATCTTATTCCAAAAGCCAAAGATGGTGTTAGCGTTTGGTTTACAGAATTAGTAGAATTATTACCAGTATTTGAAATTACTTCAGTTGGTCGAGTAGCAGCATTCATTGCGCAAACAGCTCATGAATCTGGTGGTTATACTGCATTAAAAGAAAACTTAAATTATAGCGCTGAAGGCTTACATAAAATATGGCCTAATCGATTTACATCAGTTGATGCAGCTCAACCTTATCATCGCAATCCACAAGCTATTGCTAATAAAGTTTATGGTGGTAGAATGGGTAATGGAGCTGAAGAAACTGGTGAAGGATATATGTATTGCGGCCGCGGTTTACTTCAATTGACTGGTAAAGATAATTATAAACGCTTTGCTGAATATTGTGGAATGGCTGTAGAAGATGCACCAGCTTATATCGAAACTCCACGCGGTGCTGTACACTCAGCATGTTGGTTTTGGTTCAGTAATGATTTAAATACATATGCTGATGCTGGTGATTTTACTGGTATGACTAAGCGTATCAATGGTGGTACAATCGGTTTAGATGATCGTATCAAACATTATAATCATGCAGTTGATGTATTAGCTGCATAAAGAATTGTTGTAATCCCTTCAAAACGAAGGCATGTTGGACGGCGGTTCGATCCCGCCCATCTCCACCAGTAAGTACATTAGTGCCACTTAATCAATATATGCGGACAAATCCTAGGTCGTGCTTCCGCGGGTTACCGAGATTGCAAGCTCGGACTAATGTACTTACTAATGGGGATGATCAGGTTTCGACAGCGTGAGATAGTAGAGACGGCAACACGGTAGATGACGACCGTAAATCGCATAAAAAAAGTAAACGCAAATGATAGCGAATACGCATTAGCAGCCTAAACACTGCTTAGGGTTTTGGTAGGTTCTCCTCGTAACAGAAAACCTACCCCAAATTTATATAAATAGAATTAGAACTAATCTATTGGATAACAAAACATGGCAACAATTTTAAAGTTTAGAAGATATACTACATCAGCATTAGCAGCTGTAACAGGTGCTATTGGAGAACTGATTATAGACACTGATAAAGATACTATTACTGTTCATGATGGTACAATTGCTGGTGGCAAACCATTAGCTACTGAATCTGGTATGAGCAGTGCTATTAGTACTGCGTTAAGCTCATATTATACAAGTACTGGAACTGATTCAGCTATTACCACAGCGTTAAGTTCATACTATACAAGCACTTCAACAGATAGTGCCATTACTACAGCGTTAAGTTCATACTATACAAGTACTTCAGTGGATAGTGCCATTACCACAGCATTAAGTTCATATTATACTTCTGAAGAGACTGATACGGCCATCGGCGTTGTGAATACTGCTTTAGCAGATTATGCACCATTAGCAAGTCCTGCGCTTACAGGAACTCCAACTGCTCCAACACCGCTTACCACTGACGATGGCACTACTATAGCAACTACAGGATTTACTCAAGCTTTAATGCAAGCAATTCTTCCTGCTGGTGTTATCACAATGTGGTCGGGTTCAATATTATCGATCCCCGCTGGTTGGGCATTATGTGATGGTACAAGCGGCACACCTGATTTAAGAAATAAATTTATTGTTGGTGCTGGTGATGATTATAGCGTTGCAGATAATGGTGGTGTATCTAGCACAACTCTTACAACTGCAGAATTACCAGATCATACTCATACAGGAACTACTAATACTAGTGGAGCTCATAGCCATTTTGTTGCTAACGGCGATACAGTCAATGCTACGACTTCTGCTTTAAGTGCTTCTAATACGATTGGTAAGAACGGTTCACAAGCAGCCACATCATTTAACTATTTACTCGGTGGAACTTCAACTACTGCAAACCAAGGTTTGACCGACGAAGAAGCAGCACATAGTCATACATTTACTACTGCAAGCACAGGCGACGGAGATGCATTCGAAAATCGTCCTCCATACTATGCACTAGCATATATTATGAAAACATACGCATAATAGGAGATATGAATGAAATTATTTTTAATAGCTTTAGCTCTTGCATTTAGTACTGTAGCGATCGCAAAAGAAGAACCAAAAAAAGCTCCAGTTAAACAAACTGAAGCGAAAAAAGAAGTTAAGAAGCCTGAAATTAAAAAGCCTGAGAAAAAGCGTGATGCACCAAAAGATGTGCAAAAAAAGGCAGCTGAGAATAACTCTAAGAAATAATTGATAAGTGTAGACTGTTTACCGGTCAGTCTACATATTTCTTATTACCGGTTTACACACAAGGAAACATACACATGACAAATAAATCACCATACGAAATTCGCCAAGAACTTTTAGCTTTGGCAAAAGATAGACTCTCTACAGAGTATTTCTCAAAGTTAGAAGAAACAAGAGCTTTTGATGATCCTGAATTGCAAAAACAATTCTTGCAGAATCATAAATTCCCATCAGCAGCAGAAATTATTACCGAAGCACAACTATTAAATGAGTTTGTGAGCGGTACTAAGTAACGCTGCAGAGAAATGGCTTTTTATAGATAGATCTATCAGAGGCCGGAAGATGGATAGTATAAAGGGGACGAAAGTCCCCTTTTTTATTACTTGGAAGTTGCTCGATATACGCCGTCAGTAAACGGTTTTTCATGCCATAAACGTTGAGCCATATTATCGTAATATTGTATTAGATCAGGACATGCTTTCTTGCATAATGGAATCATCGATGCCGCTTTTTTCCAATCTCCTAAATAGTATGTCTCTAAAAATATCCTATGATCTTTAGATTCTTTAGCAAGTGTAAAGATCTTAACGCCAGTATTTTTACCCTTAACAGCGATACAATCTAATTCAGTTACATCATAGGTGTCTCGAACAAGCTCTGCAGTTTTTTGTCCAAGAACGATTCGAACGCCATATGGCTTACTTTGTCCTTCAAGGCGGGATGCAAGATTGACAGAATCCCCAAGACAAGTATAATCGAAGCGCTGCTCGCTACCCATATTGCCAACAACAACGGTACCAGTATTAATGCCAAGGCCCATGCCAAAAGCTGGCACACCCTCTTTAGCAATCTCATCATTAAACGCATCTAAATCTCCTAACATTTCAATAGCGGTTTTCACAGCATGCTTGGCATGTTCAGCATCATCAATAGGTGCATTCCAAAAAGCCATCTGAGCATCGCCAATGTATTTATCTAATGTACCATTATTCTCTAATACTTTTCTCGTCATTGCAGTCATATAACGATTCATGATTTTAGTCAAACCTTGTACGTCTTCTCCATAATGTTCAGAGATAGTAGTGAAACCTCTAACATCAGTGAACATGATAGATAGCTCTCGGGATTCCCCACCCAAAACTAATAATTCCGGGTTTTTCTGTAACTTCTCAACCAAAGCGGGTGAGAGATATGTTCCAAACTGTTTTTTAATCTGTAGTTTTTGTCTTAACTCACTGATGAACTTAACACCATAGGCATGAAGTGATACGAGAATAATTGCAGCGATGAATGCGGTAATGTCAAATAACCAAAGATGATTGACAAACATAAAGTGACCAGCATACGCAGCACCAAGAGTGAGAACAACAATCGAGCCCAAACCGACATAAGTCCACCTTGTTAAGAAGAGTAATAAGATACCAGCAAATGCAATTAATAAAATTTCTAAACCATCTGCATAATCTGGACGAACTATATTCGTACCGCTAAGTAATGTATCTAATACGTTAGCTTGTAAGTAATGAGGATAGACTGATCCGTTCGCAGCAGCGACTGGATTATTGAGCCCTTTGGCAGTAAGCCCGACGATGATGATGTTTCCATCAAAGTTTGTCGGTAATCTACTAGCACTGTATTCATTTGATTTGGAACTGGGGTCAATCCAAATTCTGCCATAGGAATCTGTTTGGATTTTTCCGAATTTAGGAATTCTGACTGCTTGAACTCCTGTTTCTCCAATTTTGATTTGGAAACTTGGATCTCCGCTTGCGACACGCAATGTTTCCAAACTGATGCTTGGATACACTTTATCTCCGACTGTGGCAACCATGGGGAATCTGCGAGTGACACCGTCGATTTCAGGAAGAGTATTAACAATACCAATACCTGCTGCATTTTCATTTAATACCTTTACATTCGGCTCGATTGATGCATAGTTAACACCTGTGGATCCGCTGCCGATAATAGAAATCCCAGGTCTAAATGGTACTACTTTACTACTTGACTCATACGATGACGCTGCATGAGGTAAAACTACAGGGTGGCGACGTAAGGCATCAGCCAGTCTAGAATCTTGTCCAAACCTATCGTTATCAGGCATATAGACATTCCAAACAACCAAACCAGCACCACGGCTGTAAAGATCTTCAATAATATTTGCATATATGTCCCTTGGAAATGGAAACTGCCCGTATTTTTTGACAGTCTCATCGTCGATGTTTACAATCTGAATATTCTTAGATTGCGTTTGTGTTTTGTTTATTAATAAAGTGTCAAAGTATCTTAATCTAACACTCTCTACGAATGAAGGATCTGCTATTCTAATAGACACTAATAAAAATAATGTTATTAATGCCAACCATGGTGAAAGTAGTATTTTCTTCATTTTAATCTTTATCGTAATGCATCAATAAATGTATCTAAACATTCTTTCCAAGACCATTTTGTTGATGCTTGTTTAATGCTATCTCTATTTAATTTAACGCATATTTGAATAGATTGTTCTAAACTATCGCACATAGAACCAGTTAAACCATCTTGTAAGATATCTTTTGGACCAGTAACATTATATGCAGCTACAGGTGTACCATTACGCAATGCTTCTATAATTACTATGCCGAATGTATCTGTCTTACTTGGAAATACAAAGACATCATGTGTTGCATATATGTCTGCTAATTCTTTTCCAAATTTATATCCTAAATATGTAACATCAGGATATTTTAACTTCAGCTCTTCTAAATATGGACCATCTCCAACTATGGTCACGTCATATTTATCAGCTAATTTACAGAGCTCATCTAAATTCTTTTCTTTACTAACTCTACCAACATTTAATAATCTTATTTTATCTGAAGGAGTTGGTGTTTTATCAGATATCATTTCCTGTGATACACCACGTGTCCACAATCTTAAATTATTAAATCCGCGTTTGTTTAATTCTTCTATACATGAAATGGTTGGAACAAGTATAGCTTTAGATTTTTTATGAAACCATCGCAAATAACCATATGTTAACCATTTAGGAATCTTTGCTATTTCATATAAAAATTCTGGGAATTTAGTATGATACGCAGTAGTATATGGCACATTCCACATTTTACAATAAATGCGCGCAGTTAATCCTAATACACCTTCAGTAGCTATATGCACATGACATGGTTTAAGCATCTCAAAAAAACGATAAGCTCTTAATGGTTGGTAACAAATTTGTACTTCAGGATAAAGACTAGATGTTGTATAACTCCATAATCCTGGATGTGCTACAGTAATTTTTTCATCAGATTCAGCAATCATATTTTTATATGTCGTCGAAACGCCGTTGACTTGTTCAAATGTATCTGTTACTATTAATATGTTATTCATCTAATGATTTGTGTACGTTTATGTTTTAATGATTTTTTTATTGCTTTAAACCATAATTTCTTTTCTTTCTTTTGATTATGATTCAAAATTGCTTGGTACATCTTCTTTACTATTTCTTTGACTTTCATCGTCTGTTTCCTTTGTCCATGTGATAATTTCCCATTTACCATCATAATGTTCTACTAATGCAGTACATGATTCAACCCAATCTCCATCATTCATATACATGATACCACCGACTTCTTTAATCTCTGCGTGGTGGATGTGGCCACATATGACACCATCAAATCCGCGCTTCTTACAATAAGCAGCAATGTTACGTTCAAATCTAAATATGAAATCTACTGCTTTTTTAACTCTGTGCTTTAAAAACTTACTAAGCGACCAATAGCCAAATCCTAATTTATGTCTTATCCAATTGAATTTACTATTTAGTGATAATACAAAATCATATGCCTTATCACCTAAGAATGAAATAAATGGCGCTAATCTAGTAATGCCATCAAACATATCTCCATGTGTTACTAAGTATCTTTTACCATCAATACCAATGTGTTCATATTGATTTACTATTTCAATCATACCAAAAGAAAATCCATATGGAAGCATAGGTCTTAAAAACTCATCATGATTACCAGCTACATAAATGACTTTAGTGTCACGTTTTGCATGGCCTAATATACGTCTAACGACATTGGTATGTGATTGTTTCCACCGCCATTTATTTTGTTGTATTTTCCATGCGTCGATAATATCTCCTACAAGATATAAAGTTTCACACGAATTATGCTTTAAAAAATTATTTAATTGATTAGCTTTACAATCTCTTGTGCCTAAGTGTACATCTGATACAAATATAGATTTATATTTTTTCATCTTGTCAATTCTTTTGTAAAGTCTAACAATAGTTTGTGATGTAATCCATCATTCCAATATTTATTGATATATTGCCGAGGTTTCTCAAACCAATATTGCTCAGCCTCAGGATGACAACCTATTAAACCTATTCTATTTTGTATTATAGCCATTGGATCGCCATTCGTATAACGCGCTATAGTTTTAAATTTATTTTCATCACCAATCAATGAGCAACCATCATAGAAAAACATATTCTCTTGTTGCCCATTCCAAGTAACAGAAGCTACCGTTGAGTAGCTTCTTTTTACATCTGATTCAGGACGCTTTATATATTGTTCAGGTTCTACATCATCAAGAATATCGAAGTAACGACTTCCAGCCCAATAAGCACCCATGCAAATACCAAGATAGTGGCCACCGTTTTGTATGAACTCGGCGATTCTATTCGCTCGTCTTCTAGTGAAGAAATTAAGATATGAGTCGCTATCGCCAATCCCACCAGGAAAAACAACAACATCAGTATCATAAAAAATACGATCATCATCTAATTCTTTCTCATTAAATAAACGAACATTGTAATCAGATGATAATGCATGCGTTGTTGCATTTACACAATCCTCTGAACACTCTGGATGGTGTATGAACAACGCTAAGTTTTTCACTATACAACTGCTAATAACATTGTGGCAGCATCAACGATATATCGACATGCGATTTCATCATGAGCTAATTCTTGTTGTGCTCTTACATCAGCAATCTCTTGTACAAGATAACCATATTCTTCTCTGTTTAATTCGCCAACTTGGTATTGTTCTGTGATTAATAATAATTCATTTGCTAATTCAGCAGCAGGACCTGCCATCCCAACTTGTTCTCTTAATGATTCTAATACTGCGCTCATTTTCTACCTTTCCATGCGTCAATAACGACTTCAGTTCTTGTTTTGCTAATGCGTACAGCTGATTCACAGAATGCTCTGTTATCGCTTAACTTAGCTTTATTTAATGTTTCTTCTAACTTATTAATGCTATCTGCTTGAGGATCTTGCCTTGATATAGAATACGCTTTAAGTGTTTCAATCCTATCAAATAAAGGTTGCCATACTTTTTTATCATCGCAACTAATCTTAGATAACCCAACCTTAACATCAACAATATAACCAAACATCACTGGATCATGTGCTTTTGGTGTGATAAATGTTGAGCATGCTGATAACATTACTAAACTAAATATAACTAATAATTTTTTCATATATCTCCTAAACAGTAAAACTACTTCCGCAACCGCATGAAGCTTTGGCATTTGGATTTATTATTGTGAATTGAGAACCTTTTAATGGATCACTTGTGTAATCTATTGTTGCTTCATGTAGATATTGCATACTCATAGCATCCACTATTACACAATCGCTGATTACAAAATCATCTTCATTTGTGATATCATCTAATGTAAAACCATATTGAAAACCAGAACATCCACCACCTTGTACAAAAGCTCGTACATATTTTGCTTCTGATTCGCCTAATAATATTTCTTTTACTTGATCAAGCGCACTTGCAGTTAATATTATCATACTCGAAAACTTTCTCCGCAACCACATCGGTCACGTTCATTTGGGTTGATGAATTCAAATCCTTCATTAAGACCATTGCGTTGATAATCAATTGTCATACCATCGATGTATACGAGATCTTTAAGATTGGCAACGACATAAACTCCATTATCAAATTCCCAAATCTTATCATAAAGCGGGTTTGTTGCTCCAGTCTCGAGATATTCAAGAACATAAGCCATACCACTACATCCAGTGGTTTTTACTCCAACACGAATACCAACACCAGATCCACGTTTCTCTAGATTTTGTTTAATTTTGTTAGATGCTAATTGCGTGAGTAACATTCTTTTCCTTGTAATTAGCTATTGCTGATTTGATTGCATCTTCTGCAAGCACTGAACAATGTATCTTGACGGGCGGTAACGCAAGTTCTTCTGCGATATGGTCGTTTTTAATGGTCGCAGCCTCATCCAACGTCTTGCCCTTGAGGAGCTCGGTGACAAGGCTAGAACTAGCAATAGCACTGCCACAACCATACGTTTTAAATTTAGCATCTGTAATTATCCCGTTATGGACTTCAATTTGTAATTTCATAACATCACCACATGCGGGCGCGCCAACCATTCCGGTTCCTACATCTGGATTATTTTTATCCATAGTACCAACATTGCGCGGATTCTCATAATGATCTATAACTTTATCTGAATATGCCATATTAATATAACTTTGCTGGTAATGATTCTTGTTTTAATTTTTTCTGATGTCTACGAATAGCTGCACTTTTTGCCAATTTACGTTGGATACTAGGTTTGTCATAGTGTTGTCTATCCCTTACTTCTTGCAATACACCAGAACGTTCAACTGCTTTTTTAAATTTTCTAAGCAATTTCTCAAAATTTTCAGGTTCTTTATCTTTATATTTAACTTTCATAGTTCTCCTTATTGCCAATCAGACATCTTGCTTCTATTTTTTTCCATACCTTGCAGTTGTACAGGAATTGCAGGAGAGAAATTCAAACCAGTATAATCTTCGATCTCACCAATAGAAACAACATATTGTTGGATTGTTTTAGGATCTAGTTTTTCATTTGGAAATAAGAAAGCAATAGCTCTTGACTTTTTATGATCTATAACGATTTTATAAATGTACGATGGTACACTTAGATTGTTGCCGATTTTTTTACCCTTTGGATCATGTATTGTACCAGTGATGATGTATAATTGACCATGTAAATTCGCCCAATAACGTGTATATTCTTCTAAATATTTCCAAATACCTCGATTATTACCCGGAAGTTGAGGCATCATATTAGATAATAAGAATGATTCACTCATCACTTTTGCATCATAAGTAAAGTTGGCTGCAGGTGCCATATGACCTCGATCCATACCGCTTCCAACATATTCTTTTAATGTAGCTCTATATTGCACAGGAATTTCTAGATCTTCTCTGAAATCATCATTGCGTGATGCATTCTTAACCAACAATTCTGGTTTTAATGTCTCTACAACATAAGTTGCAACTTTAGTATTGTAGTTATAATTAACAGCATAACCAATTCTACACAAGTATTGATTGTTTGTTTCTTCTCTCGCTTGAGGAGCACCCCAAATTACATGTTGCGGACAAGACGTGTCAATTGGATTGGCAACAGCAGTAACTGAAACCAATACAAATAATAATCCTAACAATCTTTTCATATCATCCTTTATTTTTGTATTATTGTGATAGTAGTAGTTCCACCACTATTTACTTTTTGAGTAAGCGGTGTTCCATCTTGCGTTATATTTAACACAATATTGGCTTCCTTATCTATAATTACCTGGGCAGTATGTGTTCCCATTTTTGTAAGGATTAATTTACCGTTTTCATCAATACCATATCTTAAACCAGAAGCTTCACTATAACCTGGCAGCATAGTTTTTTGTTCGAGCAAGTTTTCTTGACTTGCCATTAATGCCTTATTACTTTCATCGAGGATGTTGGGTAATAAGTTAAAATCTAATTCGTTTATGGTTAATCTATCAAACTTCAAATTGTCTTCATCTAAAGCATTATATTTAAGGAAATCTTTGTCTAAGAAATTTAAATCGAGTACAGTCTTAGTTTCTGATTTTTGCATTTCATCTTTAACTTCTTTTGGAGGTACGATGATAAGCATGTTATTAATATTTATCGGATCGATATTAACTATAATTGGTTTTGATGGTACTTGCTCACGAGAGATAACAACCGTTGTTTGGAATGCCACATCCATGAATACAGATCCAACATCTGTAGATACCATGATAGCACCCGTCACACACGCCTTCTTATCGCATGATGGCAATAACATAACTATGCTACGACCTAATTCATCAACAGTCATTGAGAAGTCAGTTCCACGCACAGCAACAGTTGCTGTAGGTGTTTGTATGTTTACTGATTGAGGATTTGATTTAGCGATTTGGCCACTAGTATAACGCGCAGTACCCATAACCACCTTCAAAGCTAAATGGCCTGAACCTTTACTCGGATCATACACAAAGTCATCTATAGTTAGCTTTGATTGCTCAGTTATATTGACTGTTGTATTATCGTCAAAAGTTAATTTTGCTTTAGCTTTTGCTGTAACAACTGTATCATTCATCTCAACTCCACTCCCGATTTTACTTGGAATGGAGTTTTTATTTCTTACTATTTCTGTAGGACCAGTTTGTTCTGATACCTTACCAACAGCAGCATAAAGCTTATTGCTGATTAATAGTAATAGAGTTACTATTACCAGTTGAATTAACTGTGGTACTTTGTGCATTCATTCCGCCTTGTGTAACAGATATTGTATTACCACCTAATGCAATTCCGCCATTCACTGTGATATTTGCGCTATGTGCACCCGAACCACTAGTCGTATGTGTAACAGTATTTGAATCACCAGTTACAGCAATAATACTAGATTGAGTAGAATTGGCACCTAATGCTTGAGTGATAACGTTATTATCACCAGTCACAGTTTGAGTTATTGTAGAACTACCACATGATGCTGATAGGATCGTTCCACAGTTGATAGTTTGTGTATTACCGCTACCAACAGTCGTTACGTTTACTGTTGCAGCAGCACCATTTACTACCATTTGTAACTCGTTATTGTCTCCAGTTTGGCTGATACCAACAGTGTTAGCGTTACCACCAACATAGATTGAGTTAGTAGAATCACCAACTTTGTTACCAGCACCATCTTGTGTGATGTTGATGGTAGCACCATCGCCAGACTGTTCCATATAAATATCATTCGCATAAACAAAAGATGTAGCTATCACACATAACAAAGCAGTGAGTAATTTACTCGACAACCCACTAACGCCTGTCTTACTGATTGCTTTCATTTTCTTTATTTTCCTTAGTTGGTTTTGGCTTAAATTTCCAAATACCTTTCTTTTCCCCTTCTATAATCATTTCATAAACAGCTTGTTCGATTGCAACTCTTACTGCATATGTTGTTGGTTCATTCACTGCACCACCATTCTCCAACTCTAATGATGATGTTCCTGCATCGATGAACTTCAATACACCTACGTTATGTGCTGTACTGTAGATCGTCTTTGATACTGCAGTGGAAATCAAGACTTCTCCTGAATTCACACTTATTAATCGTAAAGAAATCACTATCTCATCCACTCGATATTGTTGACTAGCACCAATACCTAAAAATCTTGCACCGTTACCACCAGATCTTATGTTACTATCATAACCAATGATACCGCCTTCGATTATGACACCAGCAACAGTTAATGGTTTAAGTACCTTTGCTTCTTTTCCTTCGTATACTTCTCGTTGATTACGTATCAGTTGACGCTCTTTAACTAAATTATCAAGACCTACACGTTCAACTACTTTAAACCATGTCTTACTATCTTGTAATGCTTTGATAAGGAATACTTCAGCACCTTGTGTTACAGCTGATGAAAATAATGCTAGCTTATCATTAGGTTTCTTCTGACCAGTTTTATCTTGGAATCCATAAATCGCAATCGGTATTGTAGGACCATCGATATCGGGTAACTTATCTTGCAAAGTTATACGAGGAACTAATTTAACTGGTTCCTCTTTGGCGAATTGCATCTGTATACTTGCACATCCAGATAACATCATCGCAACGATCAGCGCAACTACTTTTTTCACTATTGCTTTTTCCTTCGTTAAAACGCAAATGACGATAATGGCACTGTGATATCAGTTCTGTTCCCGTTTGCCTCTGTTATTGTCAATGTAACTTCGGTTGCACCTTTTACCCACGATATGTTAGTACCTTGAAAATCCATGGTACCACTTGATGCACCACCATCTGCAAACATGGCATCAGCCAATTGTTTAGATAATTGTGCATAGATTCTTGATTCGACGTTGACTAGAAATTTTGCTAAGTTTGTGTTCTTAGCAGCTTGTTCAGCTTTAGCTTGTTCAGCTTTAGCTTCGTCTTTTTGTTTTTGTCTGCGTTGTTGCTCGATCGTCTCTATTGTTAAGACGTGAGTAGAGTAACCTTGCCCACTAAACGCAGGAGAGTTGAATTGGTGTACGAGTTCTGTTGCATTGACTGTGTTAGTCAAGCAAAGTAGAATTAGAGCTAGACTTATTTTTAGCATTTTTATTTTTTTCGTCTCGTAATGAAAGTACTACATTTACTTTTTGGTTAAGTCTAATCAAATCATTATCTAACATACGGATGCGATCAATCAATTCAACTAATGTTTTAGTCGCCTCACCTGTTACTGGTTTAATTTCTTCTGTTACCCATTTCCATACGTAGTATACAAAATATCCTAAACCACCAGCTGCCACAATAGGGAAACCATACTTATTAACTAATTCAACAATATCCATGAAGAATGTCCTTTATTTTATTATTTCATATTGTCCTTTATGCATTCTACTTTGAGAGCGCATAAAGGATATATGAAATCATACGTATTACAGTACTAACCAACCTAATACAAATCCAACTGCAAAAGCAACCAATAGGTCTTTGTTTTGTAATTTTTCGAGTACTGATGCTACTAAAGCTTTTACTTGTTCCATTTTAATCCCTTATATTAACTAAAAAGTCACCACTCTAAAGTGTCATAAAGCATGATTAATCTCGTCTGGCATCAGACTGCTCTGCTCGAGCAATGCGATCCAAATCTGGTGGTATGCCGAGCGCGTGTGAAACTTTAGTGTCAATACGTATGACATCGTGGTTCATGGCTGCGACACGTTTGTCGAGAGCAGAAATTATCCCCATCATATTTTTTACAGATGATGTGACTCCTGCTAAGATAAACTTTAATGTAAGAAAGACAAAATACCCAGCTGCTATTGCGGCAGCTATAGGGAAACCCAATTCAGCTACTAATTTGAAGAATTCCATTAGTGATCCATTTTATTGTTGTGTTGTTATAGGATCTGGTCTTATTTATAAATAAAGACATATGAAAGCGCACATATTAGGAAATGGACCATCAATCAATCTATATAAGCCTCAAGAAGGATACATTATAGGTTGTAATTTTCAACAGCATCCTGTAGATGTCTCTGTGGTATTAGATGTTAGACCATTCCATTTGTATATGGCAAATAGACAGATTTTTCAAAGTAAACCATTAATCACATCTCAGTATGCAATGAATGGTATGAAACATAAAAATCTTGAACAAGAACTTGATATCGTATATAAAGTACCTTATGTAGATAAGTTTATTAGCGCAGGACATATAGCTGCTCAATGGGCAATAGATAACAACTATGATGAGATCAATTTGTGGGGATTTGATTCAATTTGGGCAGACACACAAGAAACAAAAACTGATGAGTTCATCATGCGTGATCGACAACAACACGACTTATA
>Ga0114978_10001614_pt1 | contig 18935 bp, 16 predicted proteins | sample S_140212_EF_Meta_FD_87027 | JGI IMG/M metagenome (GOLD analysis project Ga0114978, IMG submission 87027) | Freshwater microbial communities from Lake Simoncouche, Canada to study carbon cycling - S_140212_EF_MetaG | ecosystem: Environmental > Aquatic > Freshwater > Lake | place: Lake...
CCATGATGCTGGGTAGGTTGCGCTGGAGCGCGTTATCCTGCCGGTCTTTGCGCCAGCCCGAGCAAACGTCATAGCCCTCGTCCAGCCGTGCCAGCATTTTGGGAATATCTTCCGGATCGTTCTGGCCGTCGCCATCCATGGGAATCACCACCTCGCCCGTGGCAAAATCGAATCCCGCCATCATGGCGGCTGTCTGTCCGAAATTGCGCCGGAAATGCACCACCTTGACCTCGAAATGGGCCGCCGCCAGTCCGTCCAGAACGGCTTCGCTGCCATCATGGCTCCCGTCGTTAACGAAAATAATTTCCCAAGTTTTACCGTGACGATCCATGACTCTCTTCACTTTTTGAAAAAGAGGTTCAAGGGCTTCTCTCTCGTTGAAAACCGGGATGGATAAGGAAATCATGACATTCTTCACCGGGTCCTTCGCAAAACGCCGGAAAAGCGATGTCAGCAGAGTTCCGTTGGAAAATCAACCGCATCATTCATTTCATTTTTTCTTGAAATATATGAACGGGGGGGTGAAAATGCCTTCCGATGCTGACTCAGGCCATCCGCCGCGCCGGTGAAAAAAGCGAGAGCCCCCGTCTCTCCGAACTCGAAGTCGAGGCCATCGAGCTGTTTATCAACTTCCTCAAGCTGCTTGGCCTGCCGAAATCCGTGGGCGAAATTTACGGCCTGATGTTCGTTTCGCCCACCCCGCTGGCCATGGATGAGATCATGAACCGGCTGAACATCAGCCTGGGAGCGGCCAGCCAGGGACTGCGCCTGCTGCGCTCCTTCGGGGCGGTCAAAGTTGCCTATGTTCCCGGTGATCGGCGGGACCATTATGTGGCCGATCTGGATCTCAGCAACTTTGCCACGGTTTTCCTCAAGCAAGAACTGCGCCCCCGCATGAATCGCGCCTTGGAACGCATCCAGCGCATGGAGGAACTCTCCCTCGACATGACCCCCGAGAACCGCAAATCCGCTCATATCAAAATCGAGCGGCTCAGGCACTGGCTGGAAAAAGGCCAGAAGATGATCCCCTGGATTTCGAAATTTCTCATGCGCTGAGCCCCCGCCCGGCGCGCTGCATCATCCATGCAGTTCCGCACATCATTAAACTTGCCGAAATGGTCTCGCGAAATCCCGCGAACGACCAAGGGCGGCAGCTTGCCCGGATGCAGTGAACGGTTGGAAGGTATAACCCCTTTATGAACCAGGAACCTGTCCGTGATTCCCCAATGACAAAGCCCTCTTTTCCATCGGAAAAGTTCGTCAAAGAAATGGCGGCTATGGCACGGAAGCATCCCGCCTTAGGCAGGGGGCTGGAAACATTTTGCCGCTTTTTACAGGAAATACGAACCCGCCATGTGTTTGTTGCACTGGCTGAGCATGCGGAGAAAGCCCCTGACATATTTTTTGAGCAACTTGAGCGAATGATCAAGAATGCAACGAGTGCAGGGGATCCTGCGGGGTGGCCGCTTCATTTTGTCCCGGATGTTTACGGGCGCAGCGCTCATTTGTTGCACGATATCCGCGAGGACGAGGCCTTCACCTCACAGGCTCGGGAAGCGGTGGAGTCGAAAAACAGCCAGCTCTATTATGACCGGCTTTTCACGCTGTATGAGGCCATGCGCAGCGTTAGCCAGCGCTTTCAGAATGAAAGTCTTAACGCGATTGAGGTAGGGGTTTACAGGGGGGGCACCAGCCACTACATCTGTTCGGTTCTGCAAAAACTGCATGGCAATCTGAGCCGCTTCTATTGTGTGGATACCTTCGAGGGCCACAGCGTGCAGGATCTCCCCGAAGGAAACGAGGGGTCGCACTCACCGAGCATGTTCAGCGACACAAGCTTCGAGCACGTCAAAGCCTCTCTTGGCGAATTTCCCTTTGCGGAAGTCCTCAAGGCGCGCATCCAGGATGTCACGGAAAAGATGGCTGATCGAACATTCCACTTTATCCACCTCGATGTTGATATTTTCGAACCGACGTTATTTGCCTTGGATTTTTTCATTCCTCGTCTGGCCGTGGGCGGTATTGTGTGTGTGGATGATTACAATAAAAAAACTTGCCCCGGTGTGCGAAGCGCGATCGAGAGGGTCATGCTCGAAAAGCCAGGGGAGCTTATGGGTTTCAATACCCAGACCGCACAGTTTCTTGCTGTCAAGTTGCCGCCAATAAGTGGGAATAAGTCATGAAAATTTTGTCGAACTGGTTTCACCCCCAAAAAAAGCCGGTGCTCCCTCCTCCGTCCGAGCCAACCACGCCAGCTCCGAAGCCGGTTGCCCCGGCAAAAAAGAAAAGGGCGGCCAACGACTTCTGGGAGTGGGTGAAGCGGGAATACAAGTTCACCGCCGCAGTGGACATCGGCGCCTTTGCTGGGGAATACGTGCGGATTTTCGACCAGACATTCCAGATCCCGATCATCTACGCTATCGAGCCGCAGCCTGATCGCGCGGTCGCATTGCGTGATTTGCCGCTGACCAACGCGAAGCTCGAAGTGTTCGATTATGCGCTTTGGAATGAGCCTGGCGAAATGACGCTACGGCTAAACAGCAACCCTTCGTCCTCGTCCCTGCTGCCGTGTCACGAACTGCAAACACAAAGCTTCCCGATCGTTCAGGAAATCGGTGAAATCCAAGTGAAAACCGCCCGGCTTGATGACCTTATCCCGCACCATCAGCTGGCGGGCGATGTGATCATCAAAATTGACGCCCAGGGAGCGGAGGACAAAATTATTGAGGGTGGCCTCCAGACTTTCTCCAAAGCGAACTGTGTGATGATCGAAATGTCCTACGTGCCCATGTATGTCGGCCAGCCGCTCTTTCATGAGATCCACATGCAGTTAACGGATCTCGGATTCAAATTTATCGGAATCAAAAACCAGGTTCTCAGCCCCCTGAATGAACGTCCCCTGTTCGCGCATTGCCTCTACGTGCGCTGAAAACGGGGCGATTTTATCAAAGAATGGCAGGTAAGGCACCCGTCTCCGCGCCGTTGGCCCGGCGCATTGATAATGATTATTCCGTCACCCGCTGCCCTTTTTGTCATTCATCAGATATTCAAAAAAGCGGATCCTTGGAGTATGCGCAAAAGCTCATCTTTGCCGATACATTGATCGATCTCGTTCGCCAACCTGAGCTGTGGAAATGCTGCCGATGTCATTCGGGATTTACCCAAAATGCCGTGCCGGAGGAAAGCGCGGCGAGAATGTATGCGGAAAAAACGAGCAATCGCTGGGAATCGCCCCTGCCGTTTGCAGAGCGGCGAACCTCTGTCACGGTGGCCGGGGTGCGCAAGCTGCTCCGCCGGGATCTCAGAGTGCTGGATGTCGGATGCAGCGCGGGTCAGTTTCTCGATTTTGCGAAAACTTTCGGCTGCCAAACTTTTGGCCTGGAGTATTCGGACTCCGCCCGGCGTCAGGCCGCGGCCAATGGCCACACCTGCTTTCGTGAAATCTCCGAAATTCCGTCGAAAACCCGTTTTGACGCCGTCTTCCTTTTTGATGTGATTGAACATGTCTATGAGGTGCCGGAGTTCCTTCGGCGACACGCTTCGGTGCTGGTTCCAGGCGGCTGGTTGGTTTTGCTCTCAGGGAATATCGCCTCTCTTCCTGCACGTATCCTCAAGGCGCAATGGTGGTATCCTCGTTATCCGGAACACGTGAGATTCCCCTCGCCGAGGTTCTGCGCGCATCTTGAAGGTTTCCGGCTTCGATCGGTCAAAGGAACCCATGCGTTCAGAACCATGGAAGCAGGCGCGGGGGATCGGGTAAAGCTGGCCTGGAAACACTTGCGCTCTCCTGCTTACAATGGAAAACCTCCGCTCCTCCCCGACCATTATCTGATCGTGCTGCAAAAAGCGGCGTGATTGACCTGCCAGGCGCGGCGTTTTCCTTCGCATCGCGCACGATCTGCAAACAATGAAAATTCTTTTCGATCTCGGTGCCAAGGCCTTCTTGCGCAACTTTGCATCGACCGTGTCCGGCCTCGAAGCCCGCGGGCATGAGGTCGAGCAGATCAGCAGCAGCAACAAAACCTATCCCTGTTCGCAGTTCGCCGTCGAGGACATGGAAAACAACATGCGCCTTACGCGTCAGGTCTTCTATCGGAGCGACGCACTGGCCTGTCAGAGCCTGCTCACGCGCCTCGCCCGGGATTATGCCTGGTATTCGCAACCCCGTCTCCGGCGTTCGGAAAAGTGCCGCGAGCGGTGCCGGAATATGCTGGAAAAAGGGCTGCCAGTGGAATGGCAGGAAGATGCGGCGGCCTTGTCGAAAACCCTTGCCGGACTTGATCACGAAGCCCGCCTGGCATTTTCGCAAGCTTTGGCCGTCATGGAAAAGCACCTGCCGCCGGATGCCCAATATGCGGAATTTCTCCACGGGCGCGCTCCGGATCTGCTGGTGGTGACGCCACTTGTCTTTACTCAGTACGGCCAATACGACATGATAAAGGCCGCCAAACACCTTGGTATCCCGGTGATCTATGCGGTCTATAGCTGGGACAATCTTACCACCAAGGGGGTTCTCCACATCGCGCCCGATCACGTGCTCGTCTGGAATGAGGTGCAGAAGCGGGAGTTGGCCGAACTGCATGACTTCCCGGCCGAAAATGTCACGATTGTGGGCGCGGCGCGCTTTGATGACTTTTTTGCCATGAAACCGACGCCACGCGACGAGTTTTGCGCTGCGCACGGGCTTGACCCAGCAAAACCGCTGATCGCTTATCTCGGGTCGTGGAGCTTCGTCGCTCCTGACGAGGCAGCTTTCATTCGACGCTTGTCTGACGCTCTCAAAACCTCAACCAACCCGCAGCTCGCGGCGGCGAGTCTGGTGTTGAAGCCTCATCCGAAAACTATCGAACAATGGAATGGATCTGCGGTAGAGCAGTCGGGACTCGCGGCCATATGCTCCTCTCCTCAGAGTAATGCCGATCAGTTGCTCTTCGACGTGATATACCATAGTTTCGCCGCTGTCGGCATCAACACCTCGGCGGAAATAGAAGCCGCAATCATTGGGCGTCCTGTTTTCACCGTCGAGTTGCCTGAATTCAAGGAGAGCCAGGATGGCAGTGTTCATTTCAGCTATCTGCTGCGCGAAAACGGAGGGCCGGTGGAAGTCGCTCAATCCCTCGAAGACCTTTGCGCCAAACTTGCGCTCGCTGTTGCCGCAGGGGGAGCCTCTGCTGGGACACCAAATTTTCTAGAGACCTTCCTCCGCCCGCGCGGAATTGGGACGCCCGTCGCACCAATCTATGCGGATGAAATTGAGCGCCTGGCCATCGCCCTGGCCCCGCTCAAAAGTCGGCAGGCAGCCAGAAATGGGGCGGAACATCTGGCGGGCACTCATGCCGCCAAGAAAAACCAAACCACCCAGGCAAAATTTGAAGCCAAGGCCTTACGCCTTGAGAAGGCGCGAAAGGACAAGCCCGCCGCAATCATTAAAAATAGCCCTGAACCGCCGCAGGAAGCAGGCCGCGCCACCACCACCTGTAGCGGCTGGTGGGAGAAGATCCGAAAAAATCTCACGGCAGGTTCCTGATCCTGTCTGGCAGTCAATAGTATGACAAAAGTCACGGTTCTGGTAGGCACCTATAACCGATTAGAGTTGCTGAAGCGATGCGTCGAATCGGTTCTGCGACACGATCGGGAGCGGTATGAACTTATCGTGGCCGATGCGGGTTCAACCGATGGAACTTTGGAGTTTTTGGAGTCCCGGCCGGGCTTGCGTGTTATCCGCGATCCGGGTCGCGTGGGCCAGGCTCGCAGTCTCAATCAAGTCGCGGCGACGGTTCAAACAGATTACCTCTGCTGGCTCAGTGATGACAACGTCCTGCGGAACGGCGCCCTCGATTGCGCGCGCTCCATTTTGGATCGTGATTCCAGAATCGGCTTGGTGGCGCTGAAGGTCAAGGACATCACCGGTCCAGAGGTTCATCGCGGCTACCTCGGCCGCGTGGCCGACAGCGGCATCCTCAATGTGAACCAGGGAATGCTCCGGACGCCGCTTTTCAAAGAAATCGGGGGTTTTGATGAGCTGCTGCGGGACTACTATATCGACGTGGATATCACCACCAAGGTTCTTCTCCATGGATATGATGCGGTCTATTCGAAGGCCGTTCTTATTGACCACTATCGCGACCACGACACTCCCAACTGGATTGACCCGGATACACGGCGGCAGCGTTTGCTGCGAAACCGCTCCTACTATCTGCTGCGATACCCTGCGCTCATCAAGCAAAACAAAATGCATCAAGAATCGCGGAGCGCTCATTTGACAGCGGACCGCTTTAACTTGCTAAGGGGAAAAATCGAACGCAGTTTGCTCAGGATTTTGGACCGGCATTTGCACACCGATCATGATTGGAATAATGTCCTCGAAGCACAGTTTATTTCCCCGTATGATTTCTTCCTGCACGCATGGCGACCCTATTACCTTCGTCAGTCGATCGGACAGCAACTGCGCGCCTTGGCCGCACAACTCAGCGGCCATCCCACCTTGGCCGATGCGGAAAATTACATCCACGTTCTAGAGGAGCGCGAAAAACAGGCCAAAGCGGAAGCGAAACGTTTGCGCTGCGAACAGGCGAAACGGAAGATGATGGAGGCAAAACAAATCCGTCGAGAGACGGCGCTTCAGGGAATATCCGAGGCGAAACGGCAGCGCCTTGAACAAGCAGGTCAGAAGATGGAGGTAAACGCAAAATCTCCGAACGGGTCAGACTGCATTTGAAAGCAGGCAGCCACCAGGTAAACGGTCGCGCTTCTCGCTATCCGACCTTCAGGCCGACCAATCACAGTAAATGGTAAATGGGACAAGGTGAAATAAATCAGGCTGTGCTTACTGTGCTTATCGGGACATGCAACCGGCGTAATCATCTTCACCAGTGTCTTGATGCCCTGCGCACGTATCCGAAGGGATTTCTTAAAATTATCGTTTCGGATGCCGGTTCCACCGATGGGTCCCGCGACTATCTCAAGGCTCAAAATGATCTGACGATCATCCTGGAATCAGAAAAGCGCGGGCAGGCCCGGGCTTTGAACGAGGCGGCTGGCCGGGCACAAACGGAGTTTCTTTGCTGGATCAGCGATGATAATATCGTCCGGCCCGAAGTTCTCATGGAAGCGGTGAAATGCCTGCGCAGCGATTTCCGTCTCGGCATGCTCGGACTCAAGGTCCAGGACAAGACGGGACCTTACGCCGCCATTCCCTTCATTGGAACCGTGGCGGAAAACGGCGTGCTTAACTGCAATCAGGGCCTCATTCGAAAAGAGGTCTTCGATGCCGTCCAAGGCTTCGATGAAGGCTTGCGCGATTACTTGATCGACCGGGACCTTACCACCAAAGTTCTGCTGGCCGGATGGGACGTGGCTTTGACCAAGCCGGTCGCCATCGATCATTTTCGCGATCATGATACCGACTCCTGGATCAGCAGCGAGTCACGTAAAGAGCGAATCCGAAATAATCAGCAAATCTACCTCAAACGCTATGCGGCTCTCTCACAATTCGGAGTGGGTCTTCTGGTGAAAACCATCCGGGGCAAAGAAAAGCTCCGCCGCCATGCGATGAGGGTTCTGATTGCTCGTTGGTGGAAGAAGGAGAGCGAGACAACCTGCCAAATTCTTCACGTTTATCATTTGTTTTCCCGCGCCGCCTTCGTGAAAAGTGCCGGGGTAAATCCTCCCGGCTCCTTTTGCTGCCTCAGGCAGTCGCTCCCAGACCATGACGTTTTTTTTCAACAAGGAGGGGATGTGAACTTGGAGAAACAACCGGACTCCACCACCAAGGCGGCGCGTATTCGAAAACATCTCCTTCGTGTTTACTGCGCAGAGACCGACGCGATTACGGACCTTTACATTCGGGACAGAAGCTGGACCACAGCCATTGTGAAGTACCTAAGCATCCGTTTGTTTTCCGCCTTCTGCAAAGATCAGGATCGCCTTGTGCCGATCATTCGCAGGCTGACCGGACTTGATGACCAAGTCGTCCGGCAACTGGCCGGGGATATTCAAAATCAGAAAAAAAGCCGTCAAATCCTTCAATCGGCCCTCTCGAAATTTGCCCCGGATATTTCCAAGCCGCTTCCTGCGTAAGCGAGGCACACTTTCCATTAAACATAAACAAGCGGATGAAAAAGTTACCCCTTCTCTGGCTGGTCGAGCATGTGGCCCGCGAGTTGGACGTCGCCTGTGCCGTCCGCCATCTGGCCAAAAAGCGGCATGGCGTGAATCTGGAGATCCGCAATGTGTACTATCACGCCAAGGAGTTGATGCAGAAAGCCGACCCGCAAACAGTTATTCTGCCATTTTTCTACACCACCACCGACCTCGCTTACGATGACTACATCGCGACCTGGCCCGAGGCCCGATACTTCAATCTCTCCTGGGAACAGATTCATTATAACGCGCATGTCACCATCAAGGCCCCATCCGATGACTTTGCGCGGAAAAAAGTTATCCATCATGCCTGGGGAGACTTCGGGAAAAGCTATCTTCTAAGCCACGGAGTTCCCGAGGATCATATCTTTCTCAACGGGAATCCGACTTATCAATTGTATCGCCAGCCCTATGCATCCTACTTCACCGGCCGCGAGGAGCTGGCCAAACGATATGGGCTGGATCCCGCAAAGAAGTGGATTTTTTTCCCGGAGAATTACCGCTGGGCTTTTGTGACGCAGAGCAAGATTGACCGCTGGATTTCGCGCGGGGCCGATGCCAGCCAATTCCTGGCCATGCGGAAGTTTTGTCATGACTCACTGGTGCTCATCCTCCAATGGTGCAGCGAACTGGCGGAGGAAGGCAAAGTGGAGGTCATCTTCCGTCCCCGTCCTGCCACCAACACGGCCCAAATTGCCGCCTTTGCCGCCGAACACGTCGGCCCGCTCAGCCCCCGCTTGCATATTTTGAAGGACGAGTCCGCTCGCGAGTGGATCCTGGCCAGCGACACCATTGTTTCCTCATTCAGCACCACCATGATCGAGGCGGCTGTCGCCGGAAAAGAAATCGCCATGGTTGAACCGATTGCCTTGCCGGAGGCGCTGGATTGCGACTTCTATCAATACATCCCCCGCATTGTCAGCCGGGAGGAATTCCTCGCCCTGGGCAACTCGGCCACCATGGGCTCATCGGAGCGTCTCCGGGCCTGGGCGCAGGAAAAAATGCTGGCCTATGGCGATCCCATCGAAAATCTAACCGCCTACATCTGTCAGCTCGCCTCGGGCCAACTGGCGCGGCGTGTCAGCTTGCTGGAGCGGCTTTCTCCCCGGCCCCGTCCGCAGCGCTGGATCAAGGATGCGGCCACCGGCAAGGAGAAGACCTACTTCAACGCGGCGACCCACGAGAACGACATCTTCGATCAGGAATTGGTCGATCGGAAGACTGCGCGTTGGGCGGAGATTCTTGCCTGAGTGCGGACGCGTCCCGCGCGAAAGCCATGAGTTTCGCCTTCTCGCTCATCATCTGCACCTACAACCGCGCGGCGTTGTTGGAAGTCTGCCTGAAGAGCATTGCCCAAGCCGACGCGCCCTCGTGCGACTGGGAGGTTCTGGTGGTGGATAATGATTCTCCGGATGCGACATCACGTTTGCTTCACGATTTTCAGAAAAAATTCAGCCGCCTGCGCCAGGAACATGTGGCCGAACGCAATCTCTGTGTGGCGCGCAATCTTGGCTGCGCCCGGGCCCGCGGCGCTTATCTGGTCTATCTGGATGATGATGCAAAAATTCCGGTCGATTACCTGGTTAATCTCGAACGGCGCCTGGCCGAACACGCGCCCGATATCATGAGCGGACCGGTCTATCCCTATTACTCGACCAGAAAGCCTGCCTGGTTTCGCGATGCGTACGAAACCAAAAAATTCGTCCCCGTTTCGGGTTTCTCCGACCAACCCCGGATTGCCACCGGGGCGAACTTCATCATCAGGAAAAGTGTGCTCGAAGGTCTGGGCGGCTTTGATCCCAAATGGGGCATGCAGGCCGGAAAGTATGTCATCGGCGACGAACGCAAGGTGGTGGACGCTTACCGCCGGGTCACTCCCAAGAATGAGCAAAAAGTTTTCTACGCGCTGGATTGCGCGGTGCAGCACCACGTCGATCCCCGCAAGCTGCGCTTTTCCTATTTCCTCTATCGCTATTTTATCAGTGGATTTTCCACCAAGGCGATCAGTCAGGAGCTTGGAGAAAAACCCCTTCCTTTGCGGGTGGCCGTCCGGGAAATCGCCGGACTGCCGCTCAGGTTTGTCCGGCGGCTCCTCGACGAAAGAAGACGGGACGACCGGGACTTCGCCATGGTGTGCGCCCTCGCGGTGATGAGTCTGGGAGAATTGGTGCAGCCCTGCTCGCTCCATCTCCGGTACTTTTTTGGCCACAGACGATGAGCGCCTCATCTTTCTCAGTCGTGATCTGCACCTTTAACCGGGCCGGTCTGCTCAGAATCTGCCTGGAAAGCCTGAGCCGGGCCGAAACGCCGCCCTGCGACTGGGAGATCGTGGTGGTGGACAACAACTCGGAGGATGAAACCAAGCAGGTCGTGCAGGAGTATCAGCAGAAAACCTCCGGCCTCCGTCTCGAACGCATCAGCGACCGCAATCTTTCCGTAGCTCGAAACCACGGTTGCCAGTGCGCCAGGGGCGACTATCTTGTCTATCTCGACGATGATGCCAAGGTTCCGCCGGATTATCTCCGCAATGTCGCAGCCTGCCTGCTCACGAACACCCCGGACCTCATGGGCGGACCGGTCTATCCCTATTACACCACTCCCCGCCCGGGTTGGTTTCGCGATGCCTATGAAACCAAGAAATTCGCGGAGGTCTCCGGATTCTATCGTCAAACGCGTTTGACCGGTGCCAACTTTATCATCCGTAAGGATGTGCTCGGGCAGGTGGGATTTTTCGATCCGGCCCGTGGCATGCAAGGCAACAAATATGTCATCGGTGACGAGCGCAAGGTGCTGGACACGTATCGTCACATTGTTCCGGAAGAACGGCAGAGGATTTATTACGCGCTGGAGTGTCCGGTTTTCCACCATGTGGATCCCCGCAAGCTCCGCTTTCACTATTTTCTCTACCGGTTCTATGTGTCGGCCTTTTCCAATACGATGATCCGGTTTGCACTCGGCCTGCCCTATCCTTCTCCTGCGGAGTTTCTCAAGGAGATCCTTTGGCTGCCCCGCAATTTGCTGACGGCGCTTTGGCGCGAGCGGGGCAAGGGAGACCCCGGGCAGCGCGATTACCCGCTGGCAGTCTCCCGCACCGCCGCCAAGCTTGGCAATCTGGCCGGCACCTTCATGCTATATATCCGCAAAATCCGGGGGAATCCCCCCCTGAAAATCCGACAGGCCGATCCTGAAGCACTCTGCAATAATCTCAAATAATGCCTGATTCAACCTCTGAGTCCCCCGTCACCTCCGTGCCCACGGGAGCCTCGGCCACATGGGTGTTCGGATCCCGCCGCGGTTCCATTGCCGACGGTCTCCGTGACATTTGGCGCTACCGCGACTTGATCACGCTTTCGGTGCGGCGTGATTTCATAGCGGTCAACTCGCAAACGATCATGGGGCCTGTGTGGTATTTTATTCAGCCCTTGATCACAACGGTGGCCTTCACGCTGATCTTTCAGGACATCGCCAAACTGCCCACGGACAAAACCCCCCCTTTTCTTTTTTACATGTCGGGGATTGTCATATGGTATTTCTTTTCGAGTTGTCTCGCGAAAACCTCGCTGACGTTTTCCTCCAACGCCGCGCTGATCACCAAAATTTATTTTCCGCGGCTGACCATACCCATCGCCCAGACCATTCTTAATCTTTGGCTGGCACTGATCCAGTTTCTAATCTTCCTCGGATTTTATGCGTATTTTTACTGGAAGGGCGCTCCGCTCTATCCGAGCTACCGGGTTATTATCATTCCGGCCTTGATTTTACAGACGGCACTGCTGGGCCTGGGGGTGGGGTGCCTGATTGCGGCCCTCACCACCCGCTTTCGTGATTTGCAGATGGTGGTGTCGCCGGCCATTCAGTTGTGGATGTATGGCAGCTGCATTTTCTTTCCCCGCTCCATGGTGCCCCAACACTACCAGTGGCTGATGAACATTAATCCGGTCGTTCCGATTGTCGAAAGCTTCCGCTTCGCGCTCATGGGCCAGGGTGATGTCGAAATCTGGCAATGGTTGGTCAGTCTCGCCATTACCTTTGTTCTGCTCGTCATCGGGCTCTGGGCCTTCAAGCGGGCGGAGGAAACCTTTGCCGACACCATTTGACGCGCCCCGGCGCATTTCTCTATGTCCATAGCCATCTCTCTGCGCAATATTTCCAAGCGATATCGCCTGGGCACGGTGAACCAGCGCATGCTGCTGGATGACCTGCGTGACTGGCGGGACCGCGCGTTTCCGCGCTTCAAATCCAAGGCGGCACCCGCACCGGTCTCGACGCCGGAATTCTGGGCTCTCAAGGACATCTCCTTTGATATCAAGAAAGGGGAAACCGTCGGCCTGATTGGTACGAATGGAGCAGGCAAGTCCACTTTGCTGAAGCTCCTAGCCCGTGTCACCACGCCCACCACGGGCGAAATCAGCATCCACGGCAGGGTTGGCACCCTGCTCGAAGTGGGATCCGGATTCCACCCCGAACTGACCGGGCGCGATAACGTTTTTCTCAATGGCGCCGTTTTGGGCATGAGCCTCGCGGAAATTGAAAGCAAGTATGACGAGATCGTGAACTTTGCGGAGTTGCATGACTTCATGGACACTCCGGTCAAGCGGTACTCCAGCGGAATGCGCGTCCGGCTGGCCTTTTCCGTGGCGGCTATCATAGAGCCCGAGATTATGATCCTTGATGAGGTGCTGGCGGTGGGTGATCTGGGATTCCGGGAAAAATGTCTGCATCGGATCGAGGTACTGGCAGCCGGAGGGCAAACCGGACTTTTTGTCAGTCATAGTCCGGGTCATGTCTCGAGGCTTTGCAGCCGGGTCATCTGGTTGGAGAAGGGTTCCGTCCGTATGGATGGCGATACGGATATGGTTTGTGACGAGTATCGGCGGGCACAGATTGTCAAGCTGGCGGTTCATTCCTCTGGTCACTCCGCGCCCCTGCACCTGGCCGGCGAGCAAAGGAATCCCGCCTATAAGATTCTGGATGTAGAAACCAGCGATGGTCTTGGCCGGCCCACCAGCCGCTTTCGCACGGGGGATGCCTGCCGGATCAGGGTGAAATATGCTAAAAACTATCCCTGGCATGAAGAAATCACCCGGGTGGTTTTGAGGCTCTCCATTCTCAATGAACAAGGCAACCGCTTGCTCGGGCTGGATAGCAGCCTGGTTAGGCCTCAATTTATTCCATTTCCTGACTCAGCCACCGTATCTTTCGAGATCCCGAAGCTTCCCTTAATAGCGGGCACTTACTCCTACTCGCTGACGCTTTCTCTCAACGGCGAGCTCGTGGACAAGGCGATCCTCGACACCTCTTTTATTGTCGAAGATGGTGACTTCTACGGAACCGGGCGGATGGCTTCAGCCTCCTTCACTCCACTGTGCGTGGACTTCAGTTGCCAGCTCGAAGAACAAAAACAATCTGCTTACAAGATTCTGGATGTTGAAACCCGCGACAGTGCGGGCAGGTCGGTCGCCAGCGTTCGTACAGGCCAGTCTTGTTGTTTTGCCGTCAAATACACCCGGAACCTTTCTCTGAGTAAAGAGATCACCAGGGTCACCTTGCGATTATCGTTTATTGATGAGAAGGCCCGCAACGTGCTTGGGCTACAAAGCAGTCTCGTAAAACCTGCCCTTATCCCGTTTCCTGATTCGGGAACAGTCTGCTTTGAATTGCCGAAAATTCCTCTGGTTACGGGCACCTATTCGTTTTTGCTCTCTCTTCTTATCAATGGCGAACAGATTGACGAAGTTACACCTGAAAAGTATTTGCTGGTCGAAAAAGGTGATTTTTACGGAACCGGACGATCTACGCCGCCCCTCATTTCTCCAATATCCGTTGATTTTAATTGTTTTCTCGAAAAAGCACAGGATTCCCCTCATGGCATTTCTGGCGATGGCAATCCGGTTCTCCTTCCCGCCGAACTGAACAATCCAGCTTACAAAATTCAAGGTTTCGAAATTCACGATGTCTCCGGTCGCCCGGCCAGCCGGTTTCGCACGGGCGAGACGTGTCGGATGGTTGTCCGGTGTACAAAGATTTTTCCGCTGCTGTCGGAAATCACAATTGCCAAGATGAAGCTGGTGATTCTGAACAACCAAGGCTCTTGCGTGTTGGGACTGGACAGCCGGATGGTTCGGGAAAGCCTTTTGCCATTCCCGGATGAGGCCGCGATTTGTTTTGTCCTTCCCAAGCTTCCCCTTACAGCCGGAACGTACACGTTTTCACTCTCGCTGATGATGAACGGAGAGTTGACGGACAGCCACGTTCCAGAGACTTCGTTGTTTGTCGAGAAAGGGGATTATTACGGAACCGGGTTTTTGGCTCCTGCTTCCTTCACTCCGTGTATGGTGGATTTCGATTGCCACATTGCCGAATGGGAAAATCCCTCCTCGTCCCTTGCGGATCCGGACAAGAGCGGGGGAATTTATCAGGTGGAAAATGCCTAACGAACCTCGTGTTGCCGTGGTAGTCGGAACCTGCAATCGGCGGGAGCTTCTTCAACGCTGCCTTGCTGCGGTGCTTGGGGAAGGGCGTGGTTTCGCATCACTAGTCGTGATCGATGCCGGTTCGACCGACGGGACGAGGGATTATCTTCAGACGCGAAATGACATCCAGGTGGTTCTGGAAAAGGAGCGAAACGGTCAGGCTTGGGCATTGAATCGCGCCGCTGAACAGTCCGAGTGCGATTATCTCTGCTGGCTGAGTGACGACAACGTGCTGCGGCCGGGAGCCCTGCGTCACGCGGTGGAGGTTCTGGACCGGGATCCCACGATTGGCTTGGTCAGTTTGAAAGTGCGCGATGCCACCGGCCCCTCGGCCCATCTGCCCTTCATTGGAGCCGTCGGCTCGACCGGAGTGCTGAATTGCAACCAGGGCGTGGTCCGGGGTGGGCTTTTCCGTGAGCTCGGGGGATTCGACGAGAAACTGCGCGACTATTTTATTGATAACGATCTGACCACCCGCGTCCTGCTGGCCGGTTCCGATGTCGTCTTTACCAAGGAGGTGGCCATCGACCATTTTCGCCAGCATGAGGAGGATTCCTGGATCGGGGCCAAGGAGAGAAAGGGCCGCATCGCGTTGAACAAGCGGCTCTACGAGGCGAAGTACGAACGGCTTTTGCTCTGTGCCACCTGGCGGGCGATGCAGGGAAGTTTTTTCTGCCGTCATTTCCTGCCCGGCCGTCACTCCTTGCGGTCGTTTCATGCCAATTTCCCCACTGAGGTGCCGGCTGACGAACGCGAATGGGGCTGTGAGGTTTTTTCGGAGTTTATCGAGCGGAGCCGGCGGCAGGAGGATCAGGAGGCCGGCATCTGTCTGCGCCAGCATCTTTCCGAAACGGTGAGAAACTTTGCCCGGCCACTGCAAGAATCGGGGTCGCTGAACGCATCCGACGAGAAGCAAATGATCTTCCTGAATGAAGTCCGCCAGCTCCGGCAAACTCTACAGTACCGGCTGGAGGCTTTTGAAAGAATTTGTGCAGACATCGGCAAGGGGCCGGAGGAAGAAGGCCGGATGCCGCAGATCGCGGCCCGTCTGCAGGAACTCGACCGCAAGACGCTCCGGGCGGCCGGTTGGGCCGTCCGGCTTTTCCTCGGCGCGTCACTGACCGAGCGCTGGATCGGCTCCATTTTGAAATCCGACGACGCCCGCATCAGCCTGTCACCGAAACGGCTTTCGAAATTCGCCATGTATTCCGCCAATGCCAGTCGGATGTGCAAAAAACTGGAACCGAAAATCAAAAAGCGTGTTCGGGCATTGCAAATGGACATCCATCAGATGGAAGTTGCGGCGTAGCTTCCCCCCTCCGACAAAAGTATTGCCCGGATCCCCTCGTCCCAAAACAATCAACCCACGTAATCAGAAAAAACAAAAAACCATGAAAGAACGACACCTCACCATTCAAGGCACCCGAATTGATGACGATAGCAATTGTTATGTCATTGCCGAATTGGGTAACAACGGACAGGGCGACGTAGAGAAAACTCTGGACCTCATCCGCGCTGCGAAGATGGCCGGCGTGCAGGCCGTGAAACTCCAAAAACGCGATAATAAGAGCCTGTTCACCAAGGCGGCCTATGACAAGCCTTACGAGAACGAAAACAGTTTTGGAAAAACTTATGGCGAACACCGTGAGTTCCTCGAATTCGGCAAAAAGGAATACCTGGAATTTCAGCAACTAGCCAAGGAGTTGGGACTCCACTTTTTCGCCACGGCATTCGACCATGCCAGCGCGGACTTTCTGGAAGATATTGATTTGCCACTTTATAAAATCGCCTCGGCCGATTTGAAAAACCTTCCGTTGCTCAAGCACGTTGCCGGGTTCAAGAAACCCCTCATCATCAGCACCGGCGGTGGCAGCCTCGATGATGTGAAAAGGGTTTATGAGGAAATCGCACCGATCAATCCCCAGATTTGTTTTCTCCAATGCACCGCCACTTACCCCACCGAAGCCAAGGATATGCATCTGCGGGTCGTGACCACCTTGCGCGAAGTCTTCCCGGATGTCGTGATCGGTCTGTCGGATCATTTTAATGGAATCTCCCTGACTGTGGCCGCCTATGTCCTGGGGGCCCGCGTGATCGAAAAACATTTTACCCTCAATCACACCTGGAAGGGAACCGATCATGCGCTTTCCCTCGAGCCAATCGGCATGCACAAAATGGTGCGCGATCTGGAACGCGCCCGCGAAGCGCTGGGGAGCCCGGAGAAGCAGGTTTTGCCGCAAGAGATTCCCGCCATTACGAAGATGGGTAAAAGCCTTTTCGCGGCGCGGGATTTGCCCGCCGGGACGGTGATCGGCCGCGAGCATGTCGCGATCAAGGTGCCGGCCGGCGGCCTGCCTCCCTATGAGATTGACTCGCTGATCGGCAAGAAGACGAAGTTCGCGCTGGCGGAGGACGATTTCTTCGCGATGGATAACCTGGCGTGAGCAACCCGGAACTTGCTCTGCCGGAAGGCGACCGCGCTCTCTTGGGTGCCTTGCGCTGCGCGGCGTTTGATTTCGACGGCGTGTTCACGGATAACGCCGTCTATGTCTCCGAAACCGGTCAGGAAACTGTCCGCTGCACGCGGGCGGACGGCATCGGCCTTGAGCGGTTGCGATCCCTCGGTGTCCACGCCGTGGTTATTTCTACTGAAGTGAATCCCGTGGTGAGTGCCCGCTGTCGAAAACTGAAACTACCCTGCTTGCAAGGCTGTGAAGACAAGGTGGCAGCACTCGCTTCCTTCCTGGCGGAAATCCATGTCTCCATGGAGAATGCCTCATTTCTCGGCAACGATGTGAATGACGCTGATCTCCTGCGCAAAGTGGGATTCCCCGCCGTGGTTGCCGATGCTTCAACCGAGGTGATTCCTTTGGCGAAGTTTCAAACGCGCGCTCTCGGTGGGCACGGAGCGGTGCGGGAATTTTGTGACCTTGTTTGGAGGATACATGGCCGGTAATTTTTGCCGCAGTGCGACTGGACGTCCGACGCTCGGGAAGCGATGATGTTTCCAGCAGGCTATTCACCGCCCCTTGTTCTCATTTCACAGGTGCAGCGAAGCGGAGGAACCTTGCTCACCCAGCTCTTCGACGGCCACCCTCAAGTCCTGGTGAGGCATTCTGAACTGCGGTTTGGCCGGCGACTCAAGCATTTTTGGGCAGAGTTGCCACCTGATCTTTCACCGGAAACGGCCTTCGATCTACTTGAGGATCCTCTCACAAAAACACTCGCCCAAACGGGCTACGTCAAGGCCTCTAGGGCGGCGGAGACTGCACCGGACTGCTTGGATTTCAAACTCGATGTGCTTGAGCACCGAAGGCTTTTTCTTGAGTCCTGCACCGGCGGACAGATGCATTCGCGTAGAGCCATTCTCGACCGCTTCATCTGGAGCTATTTTCAGGCGTGGGCGGATTACCAACGGCCAGCGGAGATGAAATACTGGAGCGCCTTCTCAGCCCGTCTCTCCATGATGCCTGGCGAACCGGAGCGATTTTTCGCCGACTATCCGGACGGCACTTTGATTAGCATGGTAAGAGATCCTGTTTCCTGGCTGGCATCGGCCAAACGGCATGATCCACAGGTCTATGGCGATTGCGCGCAAGCTGTCTATCTGTGGCAGGCCTCCGCCCTCGCGGCCCTTCAACTCCAGAAGTCTGGAAGAAAGACTGTGCTGGTCATTTTTGAGGATTTGTTAGCGCATACGCGGAAAACCATGGCGGCACTTTGCCAGCATCTGGGGCTGGCGTTTTCCGAAAAAATTCTGGAACCGACTTTCAACGGGAGCCCTATTCGAGCAGACACGTCCTTCGCGGCACCGCATCCCGGCCTCCTGGCCGACGCACTGGACCGGAGCCGCCACGTCACACAGAAAGACACCGCATTTATGGAAACCCACTGTCGCGCGATTTATGAGCGCTGCCGCGAAAACGCCCTTTGCCTATGAACGATCCTCTTTTTTCCCTGCAAGATAAAATCGTGATACTGACCGGAGGCATGGGCCGTCTTGGCCGGGAATACACCAAGTGCCTGCAAGCCCGTGGGGCAAGGGTGGTGGTCCTTGACCGCGCCGAGGCGATTGCGAATGCCGTGCCATCCGACTCACTCCTGCCCCTGGCCGCCAATGTGCTGATCCGGGCGGAATTGGAATCGGCTCTCAAAACCATTGAACAACAATGGGGAACACCTACAGGGCTAATCAACAACGCGGCCCTCGACTCACCCCCAAACAGCCCGGCTGAGGAAAATGGTCCGTTCGAAACCTACCCGGAAAAGTCATGGGATGCGGTCATGGATGTCAACGTGAAAGGCGTGTTTCTCTGCTGC
>Ga0114978_10001616_pt1 | contig 18917 bp, 9 predicted proteins | sample S_140212_EF_Meta_FD_87027 | JGI IMG/M metagenome (GOLD analysis project Ga0114978, IMG submission 87027) | Freshwater microbial communities from Lake Simoncouche, Canada to study carbon cycling - S_140212_EF_MetaG | ecosystem: Environmental > Aquatic > Freshwater > Lake | place: Lake...
ACGGCGCCAACACGCTCTCGGGAACGCGCATGAACGCCAAACTAGAGGACCTCGGCGCCTCGATCACGGTCATCACCAAGCAGCAGATGACCGACCTCGCGCTACTCAACATGGACGACATTTTCGCCTATGAGGCCAGCACCGAGGGCACGGCGACGTTCACCAATTTCTCGTTCGACCGCAACGGCTCCGCGACCGACAACACGCAATACGATCCACTCACCGCCAACCGCATTCGCGGCGTGGGCAATGCGAATGTCTCCTTCGGCAATTTTGAGACGAGCGGTCGCACACCGATCGACGTGCTTGAGGTCGACGCGGTGGAACTCGGACGCGGACCTAATTCCAATATCTTCGGCATCGGTAACGCCGCCGGAACAGTGAACACGGTGCGGGCTTCCGCTAATCTCTCCAAGAGCCGCTCCCAAGTCAGCGCGCGCTACGACAGCTTCGGTGGCTATCGCACGAGCCTCGACCTGAACCGCGTGCTTAAGCCAGGTGTGTTGGCGATTCGCGGTAGCGCCGTCGGGCAGCGCGATGGCTTTCAGCTCAAACCATCGGGTTACCAGACCGAGCGCTACAACGGCATGATCCGTTTCAATCCGTTCAAGACCACCAGCATCTCCGGCTCGTTTTCGTATTATCACAGCTACGGCAACCGCCCCAATACGACCACGCCGCGCGAATCGATCACAGCGTGGCGCAATGCCGGTTCGCCGACCTGGGATCCGGTGACTGCGTCGGCAACGATCAATGGAGTCACCACGGTTGGTTTGCCCGCCGTGCTCAACCGTGATCGCTACCCGGGAAACTCGGTGTTCCTGCTCGATCAAAACGGCATGTTCTATTGGGGACCCTCGCGCTCCGGACTTTCCAGCAACACCTCGACGGGGCCGGCCAACCCGGCCTCCCAAAATGGCCCGGCATTCTTCGAGGCACCAGCGCTCGACCCCAGCGGCTACCGGGTTTCCCAACCGCTGGTGAACGATTTTCCGCCGCTGGCCTCCAAGGCCATCTACGATTGGACGCGCATCAATCTGGCGGCGCCCAACCATCAGGACGACAAGAGTGAGATCGCTTCGGTGCTGATTGATCAGTCGCTGCTTTCGACCGGGCGCCAGAACGCGTTTGTCCAACTGGGTTGGTTCCGTGAGCAGACGGATCGGTACGTGCGCAACGTCATTGCCGGCGGCACGCTGAGCCAGGCGATTTTGCAGGTCGACGTGAACAAAAACCTGCTCGATGGCCGGCCCAATCCGGGTTTCCTCCGGCCGTTCATCAACAACATCAACCAAACGGTCACCAACCCGCTTGATCGCGACACCTATCGCGCGCAACTCGCCTACCGGCTCGACTTCACTCGCGACAGGAACTGGCTGCGCTGGCTCGGCCGCCACGAGCTGGGCGCCTTCACCGAGTATAAGGATTTCAAGTCATGGAGCCGCACCAGCCGCGATGCGATCATCGACGACCATCCCTGGTTGAACAACGCAGTCCGCGCCGCCGCCGGCCTGCCGATGAGGGACGGACGCACCTTGCCTCAAGGCACCACGATGGCCCTGCCGAACTTCTTTTTCTACATGGGTGATAATCAGGGACAGAATGTCGACTATGCGCCCTTCAATTATCAGACGCCGGGCGTCTATCCGTTTACTTGGGGCGTCAACAGCGCCGGACAGATGGTCACCGAACAGGCCCGGCTCGCGCCCGCCTACAATGGCAGCAGCCGCTCGTGGCAGATTCTCAAGAGCCGTGGCGCCATTCTCCAGAGTCATTTTCTTGACGACCGCGTCGTGACGACCCTGGGCCTCCGGCACGATGCGCGCTACGCTCAGGCCAACGCGCCGATCTACATCAACCCCGACGGCTACACAGTCGATGAGAAGTCCTTTCTCAGCTTTCCGACCACCGACTGGCTCCTGAGCAAAGGCCCAACGCGGAATGTCGGCATCGTGCTCAAGCCGGTGAAGTGGTTCAGCGTGTTTGCCAACAAATCCGACAGCTTCCAGCCGGCAACGATTCAAACCGATATCTATCTGAAAAATCTGCCCGATCCCAGTGGCACAGGGAAGGACTTCGGTTTTGCGCTCAGCCTATTCGCAGGGAAACTCGTGATCCGCGCCAATCAGTATGACACGCGGCAACTCCGCTCTCGCACCGGCAACGCCGGCATCATTGCGACCCGCATCATCGGCGTAGACCACATCGGTGGCATCAACAATTTGCCGGTGACCTCCTTCGCGGTTTACCAGCTCCAGCAGCAGGCGATAATCTGGGCAAATGCGGCGGCCGCCGCTCAAGGCCAAACGCTGACGCCGAGTGAATTGAATACCCGGGTAGCGGCCATCATGCAGGTGCCGGTAAGTTTCCTGAATCAGTTTCAATACAGCATGACCGCGACCCAGGACGTGATCGCGAAGGGTCGGGAGATCGAGCTCAACTACAACCCGACGAAATTTTGGACGCTGAAGCTCAACGTCGCCGAGTCCGAGTCGATTCAGGGCCATATTGGCAAAGAAGTCGCCCAGTATCTGGCTGAACGCATGAAGGTGTGGCAATCGATCATTGACCCAATCAATGGTCAGCCGTGGTTCACCTTCAGATATCCGAACACTTCGCAAACGCAGGCGCAGGATGTGGCGGCAAACATCATAGCACCGCTCAACCTCGCGCTCGCCACCGAAGGTCTCTCCAATCCACAGATTCGCAAGTATCGCGCCAACGCCACGACCAACTTCCAACTGGCCGGGATCACCGAAAATTCGATCCTGAAACGAATCAACGTCGGCGGCGCCCTGCGCTGGGAGGACAAAGGAGCAATCGGCTACTGGGGTAAGCAGCAGTTGCCGGCCGTCATCACTGACTATGATCCCACGCGGCCGATCTACGACCGGGCTCACTTGTATATTGATGGTTTTGCCGGCTACCGCACGCGGTTGTTTGGCAACAAGGTCGGGACAACGTTTCAATTCAACGTCCGCAACCTGACCGAGGGCGGCCGCCTGCAGCCCATCGCTGCGGACGCGGACGGTTCAATCGCGGCGTGGCGGATTGTCAGCCGTCGCCAGTTCATCTTTACAACGACGTTTGATTTCTGAGGATATTCTGTGCTCTTCGCTCCGTGACGCACCGGTCTCACGCGCTTGCCTTCGGTGTGATTGGCTTGGCCGGGCTTGGGTCGCTGCCAGCATGAAACCCATCCTCCTCATCGCTCTGCTCCTCTTGTCGCTTGCCGCGCTGCAAGCCGCCGATCTTACGCTGACCTCGCCGCGTGATTTCCAAGTCGTGCAGCGGGCCACTCCCACGCGGGGGATGCTGAAGATCGCGGGGCAGCTTGCCGAGGCGGTGCCCGGCGATGCGGTGATGGAGGCACGGTTGGTCGGTGCGGCGTCGGACGCAGGGTGGCAGCGACTCAATGCGACGTTTGCCGACCGTACGATTTCCGGCGTCCTCGACGCCGCGGCCGGTGGTTGGTGGAGGCTCGAGGTGCGCGTTTCGCACGGAGGCAAGGCCGTCGCGTCGGGAGCTGTCGAGCATGTCGGCGTGGGCGAGGTGTTCGTCATCGCGGGGCAGTCAAACTCGGCTAATCACGGGCAGGAAAAGCAAAAACCGCAGAGCGGTCGCGTCGCCACGTTTGATGGCACGAACTGGCGGCTCGCGGACGATCCGCAGCCGGGCGCGAGCGGTGGCGGGGGTAGTTTCATCCCGCCATTTGCCGATGCCGTGGTGGCCAAACAAGATGTGCCCGTGGGCATCATCGCCTGCGGCATCGGAGCGACGAGTGTGCGCGAGTGGTTGCCCAAGGGCGCGACCTTTCCGAATCCTCCCACCATCGAGCGCCGCGTGGAGAAACGCCCCGACGGCACCTGGGCCAGCCAAGGCGCAGCCTACGACGCCTTCGTCGCACGGTTGAAACCACTCGGACCGCAAGGCTTTCGCGCCGTGCTCTGGCATCAGGGCGAGAGCGATGCCAACCAGAAAGACACTTCGCGGACGCTGGCGGGGCCGCTTTACCGCGAGTATCTCGAAAAGCTCATCCGCGACTCGCGACGTGCGATCGGCTGGGAAGCGCCGTGGTTTGTCGCACAGGCGAGTTATCATGTGCCCGGCGACGAAGGCAGCGAGGACATCCGCGCGGCGCAGGCCTCGTTGTGGAAGGACGGCATTGCCTTTGCAGGCCCGGACAGCGACGCGCTCAAAGGCGAGCTGCGCGAACGCAACGGTCAGGGGGTTCACTTCAGCGGGAAGGGCCTGCGCGAGCATGGTGAAAAGTGGGCGGAGAAGGTCGTGCCGTGGCTCGATCAACAATGGACTGCGCCGAGACGTGCGCATGGCGGCACGGAATGGAGCCGCTACGAGCACCTCCCCGAGTGCCATAGCATCGGTTGGGTCAGTGCGAACGTGCAGTCGAAGGACACGCAGAGCTGGAACGGCGTGCTCGATGAAGCGAAGTGGGGCACGCCCGCGCCGCAGCAGGTGGTGGCGCGAAATTGGGATTGGAAAATCAGCGATGCGCAGTGGGCCGAAGCGGTGAAGCAAAAAGGCGAAGGCAAACGCGAGGAGGTGAAGTGGGATCTCTGGCTGCCGGATGGGGTGAGCGTGGTGAAAGGCATCGTCGTCATGTCCGGTCACGGCAGCGGCGAGAATCTCTTCCGCCGTGCTGACATGCGCGCGCTCGCCCAGGAGTTGCACCTGGCTTTGTGCAAGTTCGTGGGCAATCCCGTGCAGCGGGGCTTCTGGCCGAGCGGTTTACTTTTCGATCGATTGCAGGTTTGGGGCGAAAAAACCGGCCACCCTGAGCTGGGTCATGCGCCGCTCTTTCTCTACGGCCACTCGAACGGCACCGGCTTCTCCGCTCTGTTCCCCGCGTCTGCGCCGGATCGCGTCTGGGGCTGGGTGTCGATGCGCCCCGGCATCACGTTTCAGGTGTATCAGCCCGGCGCGGCGCAGGTCCCTGGGTTGGTCATCTTCGGCGAGGACGATCCCTTTCTTGCGCGTCCGTCCAAGGAGGAGAATCTCGCCGTGGTCCCGACGCTGAGAAAAAACCACGCCGCCCTGTGGAGCTTCGCCGTCGAGCCGAAGACCGGTCACGCCCCCGGTGAAAAGACCTGGCCCTTGGTGTTTTCCTTTCTCCGTCACAGCTTCGCGGCGCGGGTGCCGGCCAATGGCGACGCCCGCCAAAGCCCCGTGAAGCTAAACTCCCTCGCGCTCAACAACGGCCACCTCGGCCAAAACTGGGATCCGACGAAGGGCGGCTATCAAACCCTGCCCGTCGCACCGTTCGCAGATTTCAAAGGCCACCAAGCCACGGCCTCCTGGCTCATCAACGCCGCCTTTGCCACCGACTGGCAGGCCTTTCAGCGCGAGGGAAAAATCAACGCCCCGTCCGCGGCCATCGAGCCCAGCAAACCTGCGACCACACCGGCCTCTGCTCCCTTGAAGCAACCACCAGCCAAACGCCTCACGTCCGCCGAGCAACGCGCGGAGGCAGCAAAGCAAGCGGTTCGCATCCCGAGCTCGATTGACGGATCAGAACAACTCGTCATCTGGCATTGCCCCGAGGGCGCAGCCCCCGAGGTGGAGGGCCAAGGAGTCCCACTCTTGGTCTACCTCCATTCGTGGAGCGGCGGCTTCGAGCAGGGCGTGTCCTTCATCGGCCTCGCGAAGAAAATGGGCTGGGTGCTCGTCGCTCCCGATTTTCGCGGACCCAATAGCCGCCCCGAAGCCTGCGCCTCGGAACTCGCCTCCCAAGACATTCTCGACGCCGTCGACTACGCGAAGAAACACGCGCGCATTGACTCGTCCCGCATCATCCTGCTCGGCGGCTCGGGTGGTGGCCACATGGCCCTCGTCATGGCCGCCCGCGCACCGCAGGTGTGGGCTGGCGTGAGCGCTTGGGTGCCCATCTCCGACCTCGCCGCCTGGCACGCGGAGAGCACCGCCCGCAAGACCAGCTACGCAAAGATGCTCGAACAATCCTGCGGCGGGCCGCCCAGCTCGACGACCGAGAGCGAATATCGGAAGCGCTCCCCCCTTTTTCATCTCGCAGCAGCCAAGAATGTGCCGCTCGACATTAACACCGGTATCCACGATGGACACACGGGGTCCGTGCCAGTGAGCCACTCGCTTCACGCGTTCAACGCGCTGGCCGCAGCCTCGGGCAACCCGGAACGCCAAGTCAGCGAGGCCGACATCCGCTCCATGGTGAAGGAGCAGAAAATTCCCGCCGCGCTCGCCAGCGAGACCCAAACCGACCCTGAACGGCAAAAGCCCGCGCTCTTCCGCCGCATCGCCAGCCAGGCGCGCATCACCGTCTTCGAGGGCGGACATGATTCCGAACCCGCCGCCGCGATCGCGTGGCTCGCCCGCCAGCGCCGCGGGCAGGCCGCCGATTTCACCCTCGGCAGCGCCACCTCCGCCGCAGCCGAAGCCGTCGGAAAATAGCAATAAACGACGCCGCCCGATGCAAAATCCAACAGGGAACACACGCTTTGTTCAGAAACCAAAACCCTGGCACTCGCGCTGGGACGCTTCCTCGACCTCATGACACGTCTTGGTTTGCTTCGCGCTTGGGTGGTTCTGCTCACGACTTCGACGTTTCTTTTGCCAGCCGCCGAGTTTTACGTCGCCCCGCAAGGCGATGACGCGAGTCCGGGTAGCCACGAACATCCGTTCGCCACGTTGGAGCGTGCGCGGGATGCCGTGCGCGCACTCAGCGCGGCGAAGACGTATCCCGCCGAGGGCGTCACGGTTTGGATCCGAGGTGGTGTGTATCAACGCAAGCATTCCTTCGATCTCGATGCGCGTGATTCCGGCCAACGCGGCGCGCCCGTCGTCTATGCCGCCAGTGCCGGAGAGACGGTACGCCTCGTCGGCGGGCGCACGGTGCCGGCGTCGCGGTTTCGTCCAGTGGTGGACCGCGTTTTTTTAGATCGCGTCATCAGTCGCGCCGCGCGACGGCACTTGTTGCAGGTGGATTTGAAAGCGTTGGGCATTACGGATTATGGCGAGCTGATTCCGGTGCATGCGGTGGACTTCGGTTCCAACACCCACTACGTACCTGCGCCGCTGGAATTGTTCATCGACGGGAAAGCGGCGACGTTGGCCCGCTGGCCGAACCGCAATGACGCCGCGCCGATGCTCGGGTTGATCGAGAGCGCGGTGCAGGCCATGGTAAAAGATGACAAGGGTGGGGCGAAGGAGTATTCGACCCTCATCTTAAAAGACGTGCCGACTAAACCCTGGGGAACCGAGGGGAACGGCGACTATCCCGCCTTGTTTCCGCAGCAGGCGATCTCGCATCTGAGCCAGTGGGGAGCGCTGGAAGATGCCTATGTCGTCGGCGGCTTGGTGCGGGCCTACGCGCACACGAGTCGGAAAATCGGCGCGATCGACGCCAAGCTGGGGACCGTGACGTTCACGACTCCGATCCAAGTCTGGCCGACCTACCACGACATGGCGAAGTGGTTCTATTTTTCCAATCTCCCGCAGGAACTCGATGTGCCGGGCGAGTATTACCTCGATCGGCGGACGGGCGTGCTGACGCTTTATCCGCCGGCGGGATTCAACGACAAGTCGGAGGTCGTGGTTTCGATGCTCAACGACGTACTCGTCGCGATGGAGGGTTGCTCCCACGTGCGCCTCCGTGGACTCACCTTGGAAGCAACGCGCACGAGCGCCGTCTATATCGAGCGTGGTGAGGACAACATCGTCGAGCACTGCGTCATTCGAAACACCGGGATCGCAGGCGCACAGATCGGTTTCGGTTGGGACACCGGCTTGCCGGGTGAATGGGCAGCGCAAGTCTCGCGTGGCGTCGCCGCTCCGCCCGAAGTCGTGGCCGCTGGCACCGGCAATCCGCTCCCGCGCCTCCCTGGCTCGTATCGGCATGTGCTCTGCACGGGGATGGAGCGCCTACCGAATCGCCTCCCGGGCGCGACGGCGTTGGATCGTCAAGGCGGGCGGGGCAACGGTCTCGATCGCTGCACAATCTACGATACCGGAATTGGCGGAGTGATTCTCGGCGGCGGTGATCGCAAGACGCTGACGCCGGCGGGGAATTTTGTGCGCAATTGCGACATCTCCCGCACCGACCGCCGCGTGCACATGTATGCCGAGGCCGTGGTCGTGGACGGGTGCGGCAATCTCGTGGAAGGAAACTATCTCCACGATAACTACGGCGGGCTGCTCTACTTCCTCGGCAACGATCACCTCATCCAGTTCAACGAGATTTGTCGCGGCCTGACCGCGTCCAAGGACGGCGGAGTCGTCGAGACGCGGCAGAATCCGAGTATGCTCGGCAACCGGATTCGTTTTAATTATTTCCACCACAACGAGCGGGGCAGTCCCGACCACAACGCGCAGAACTGCACGATCTATCTCGATAACAACACCCACGGCGTGGAAATTTTCGGCAACGTCTTTTTCCGCAACATTGGCCGCACCGTGGCGCCGTGGAGTCGCGCGCAGATCGGCGTCACCGGGGGACACGACCACGTCATCGCCAACAATCTCTTCATCGACAATCCCGGAGTGAAGATCAACGACGGCGGCGATTTCGAGAAGACGCGGCAAACCTTCCAGGCGAACGCGAACATGCTGGCGAAAGATGTCGATGTGACCGCGCCACCGTACTCGACCCGCTATCCCGCCTTCGCAAAAACCTACGTTGGAGTAGGGGTGAACCACGATCCGACCACGCCGCTCACCAATCGCGTTTTCAACAACGCCCTGATCGGCAACAACGAGGGCGTCGGCCCGAGCCGTTACCCCGATCAGGACTACCGCCACCACAACGTGGAGATCGACACCGATCCCGGCTTCGTCGACGAGGCCGCGGGCAACTTCGCCCTTCGCCCCGACTCGCGCGTGTTCAAGGAAATCCCCGGCTTCGAGCCGATCCCCTTCGAAAAAATGCAACGCGCCCACACCCTGCGATGAAACACCGCCGCGCGGTCCTGGTTATTCCGTTGATCGTTTCGCCTTCACCGGAAGCCGAAAACATCGCACCCCAAATAATCCGTGAGCGGATTGAGTGCTTTGATACGATCGTGGAGGCACTGGCGAAATTCATTGCCGAAGGTATGACCGTCGGCGGCAATGCAACTCCCCCACCCCTCACCCATCGGAACGTCTGAGGCAAGGAAAGCTCCCGGAAGCTCCGATTTCCCTATGTACATTCCCCGACTCCGTTCCCTCCTCCGACTGACGACGTTCGCCATCGCGATGGTCTCAGTCGCAAGTGGCCATGGAGCGCAGCACAAGTTCCTGGTCGAGACGCGCGCCGACCGCCCCATCCTGCGCGGCCTTCCCGAAAAATGGCTGCACGCAAAAGACGAACTCTATCACGGGCTCCGTGGCCCCGCGGAAAACGTCACCGTGCTCGCCTCCGCGCTCTCCGACAAAACCAACGAGCAAGAGCCAATGCTCATGGTGATTCCGTTCGGCCAAGGCCGCGTCTTCCACACGGCGCGTGGCCATGCGGTTGATGCGGTGAACGGCCGCGGTCTCCAAGTGACATTCGCCCGCGGCGTCGAATGGTCTGCGACGGGCAACGTCACCCTGCCCTCGCCGGAGTCCGGCGAATTTTCCCTCACCAACGTGTCCGTGCGCGACGTATCCGCCCGCTGACGCATCTCCCGTCCACCCAAAAAATCCCATGCGTTTACGCTATTCCTCTTTCCTCGCCCTAGCCCTCGCCCTCGCTAGCGCTGGTGCGGCCCAGGCCGCCGAGCCCCCGCGCCTCCCGCCGATGCCATCGCCGCCGTATCTGCCCGCGAACGAGAGCCTGAAACTCTTCGAACTGCCGCCGGGCTATCACCTCGAACTGGTCTTGAGTGAACCGCTCATCGCGGAGCCCGTCGTCACTGCCTTCGATGGCAATGGCCGCATGTTTGTAGCCGAGATGCGTTCGTACATGAAAGATATCGACGCGACGGACGAGAAAGCCCCCGTCAGCCGCGTCTCGATGCACTGGTCGTCGCAGGGCAACGGCGTCTTCGATCGCCACTCGGTGTTCATCGACCGCCTCATGTTGCCACGCATCCTGCTCCCTTTGCGCGACAGCCTCCTCGTGCAAGAGACGGACACCAACGATATCTATGAATACCGTGACACCGACGGCGATGGCATCGCTGACGACAAGAAACTCTTCTACGCCGGAGGTCCGCGCCAAGGAAACCTCGAGCACCAGCCGAGCGGCCTCATCTGGTCCACCGACAACTGGCTCTATACGACCTACAATGCCTATCGTATCCGCTGGACTCCCACAGGCATCATCAAAGAACCCACCGCGCCCAACGGCGGCCAGTGGGGTCTGACGCAGGACGACTACGGCAAGCCTTGGATCGTCAACGCGGGAGGCGAGCTCGGCCCGATCAATTTTCAGCAACCGATCGTCTATGGTGCGTTCAAATTCCGCGACGAAGTCGCGCGCGACTACAAGGAGGTCTGGCCGCTCGTCCCGATTCCCGATGTGCAGGGCGGCACGAACCGCTTCCGCCCCGTCGAGAAAACCCTCAACCATATCACCGCCGCCTGTGGCGCGGACGTCTATCGCGGGGATCGCCTGCCTGCCGATCTCGCGGGTGATTTACTTTACTGCGAACCTGTTGGTCGACTCATCCGACGCACGAAAATCGACGTGAAGGATGGCCTCACCACGTTGCGCAACGCTTACGAAAAATCCGAGTTCATCCGTTCCTCCGATCCGTATTTTCGCCCCGTCAACCTCGTCACCGGCCCCGACGGCACACTCTACATCACCGACATGTATCGCGGCATCATTCAGGAGGGCAACTGGACCAAAGCGGGCTCCTACCTCCGGACCGTGATCGAGCAATACTCCCTCGACAAGAACGTCGGCGGCGGCCGCATCTGGCGGCTCGTCCACGACAGCGCGAAGCCGGGCCCCGCGCCGCGCCTGCTCGACGAAACTCCCGCGCAACTCGTCACCCACCTAGCGCACCCGAACGGTTGGTGGCGCGACACCGCGCAAAAGCTCCTCGTCCTCGCGCAGGACAAATCCGTCGCGCCTGCACTCAAGGCGATGGCCCGCACCCACGCCAACGCGCTCGCGCGCGTGCACGCACTCTGGACGCTCGAAGGCCTCGGCGCCCTCGACGCCGATCTCGTCCGCGAAAAATTCAAGGACGCGAGCACGCCTGTGCGCGTCGCCGCCCTCCGCACCGCCGAGTCGCTCGTCAAGCAGGGCGACCGCGAACTGCCAGCCGACGTTCTCGCGCTCGTGAAAGACGCTGATCCCGCCGTGGTGATCCAGGCGATGATGACTGCTGACCTGCTCAAACTTCCGGAGGCAAAGGCGCTCATCCAGAAGACCGCCGTCACCGGCGCGTCCATCGCCATCAAGGAAATCGGCACGCAGCTCCTCAACCCGCTCTCCTCGCAAATTGCTAACGGCTACAGTGGCACCGAGAAAACGCGGCTGGAGCGGGGTAAGCAAATTTACATGGAGCTTTGCTTCGCCTGCCATGGCGTCGACGGCAAGGGTACGCCGACAGAGATCAAGGATATCACGCTGGCGCCACCTCTCGCGGGTTCCGCGACGGCGCAGGGCCATCGTGACCTCACCGTAAGTGCCGTGCTCTTTGGCGTCGCCGGTCCGATTGAGGGGCGCAACTACGAGGCGGCCATGATCCCGATGGGCGCCAACGACGATGAGTGGATCGCAGCCGTCGTCTCCTACATTCGCACCGCCTTCGGCAACGGCGCCTCGACCGTCGATGCCAAGGACGTCGCTCGCGTCCGCGCCGCCAATCCCCGCCGCACCGATCCCTGGACGCTCGACACCCTCCGTCGGCTGCACGCCCAGCCGTTGTCAAATCGCGCCGAGTGGAAATTTACCTCCAACCGCGCGCGCAAGACGGAACCCGTCACCGCCTCACCCGCGAAGTCGATCGCGACGACGACGGAGACCACGGCCAGCACGATTCCGCCGACTCCCGCGCCGATCATCTATGCCACCGGCTCAACCAAACTCCCGCTGACGGTTGAGAAAGGCCAGACCGCGAGCGCTTGGGTCCAAATCGAGCTGCCTGAGCCCGCCACCCTTTCGGAGGTTCGGCTCGGCAGTTCCAAGTCCCCGAACAACTACATCCGCGCGTGCGACATTGCACTCTCCGAGGACGGCACCCATTGGGGCAGTCCCGTCGTCAGCGGTAAGAGCGCCGCGCCGATCCTTGAGCTGAGTTTTCCACCCACCCGCGCAAAATTCGTCCGTATCACCTCTTCGGATCCAAGCAAAAATTGGAGCTGGGCATTGGACAACGTGGTCCTCTTCACGCCGGCGATCTCTCCAGGCCAGAGCAGGACTAATCGTTGAAACCCGCCCGCACTCTCCTCCCGGTTCTTATGTGGGCGTCCCTCGTAGCGCTCCACGCTGACGAACCCGACCGAGCACGGGTGGCGCAAGGGCCGCGACCCTTGCTGGGCACCGTGGCGGATTTCCAGAACTCAGCCGACCACACGCCGCTGACGTCCTTTAACACGGGATCCCCTCCGGTTCACGTTCACCGGCGATACCGGCGATCCGCAATGGCTGAAGCGCGACGACCGCGGGCGCTGGTCGGTGTGAGTACGCGTTCGAACGCGGTCGTCATGGCGTTGAATCATTCTGCGCATGTGCTCGCGAGCGCCCGTGACTCGCTCGATCAGCTTCCCGTGGTGGTCTGCGAGGATCGCATGCTCGTTCAAGCCGTGCCTGCGCTCAGGCAAGTCGTGGTCACGTGGCGAAAAAAACCGAAATGAAAACTCTGATCACCCACGCTCTTGTAATCCTCATCGTGTCTGGGTCGTGCGCGCTGCGTGGGATTGAGGCGTCCCCGCAATTTTTCGATGTGCAGGGCAAGAGTCTGGAGGCCGGTGAGGCGAACCGGACGTATCGCGAGCAAGCCAATCTCACCGTTTATCTGCCCGCACCGGGCGCAAGCACGGGGACCGCGTTGGTCGTTTTTCCCGGCGGCGGTTATCACGGCCATGACATCCGCCAACACGTCGCGGCGAACGCCGCCTACTTCGTGCCCAGGGGTATTGCGGTGATTGGGTTGAGATATCGGGTGGCTCCACCGGGCGTCGAAGTCACGGAGGCGACGGTGGCCACGGCCTTGGTGGATGCAGAGCAGGCCTTGCGCCTCGTGCGCCATCGTGCGGCCGAGTGGGGCCTCGACCCGAAACGTATCGGCGTCCTGGGATACTCGGCCGGATCTCATCTGGCCCTTACCCTCGCAAGTCATTTTGATCGCGGCGAACCTCAGTCGGAAGATCCGATCCTGCGGGAGAGCTGCCGGCCGGACTTCGTTGTCGCGCTCTGCCCTTTTCCCCGCAAAGAGCACGCGAGCGATTTCAAATTTAGCCGCCAATCGCCGCCCGTATTTATCGCGACCGCGAAAGATGACAAAGTCGCCCCAAGCGAATTCACCGTCGGCATTGCGGAGTCGCTGCGAATATTGGCGGTGCCCGTCGAGGTACACCTTTACCCCGCTGGCGGGCACAGGGCGTTTCATGCGGATCAGACCACCGCAGCGTCCCATTGGCCGGACCGGTTTCTTCCGTGGCTAAGGTCTTTGAGCTCTCCGGCCGCTCAAGCTGCGAGCAGTCCGGTGCCGCTCAACAGCTGGATCAAAACGGAGAGCGACCATCCGGACGCGATCTATGAACTCGGCGAGACCGCGGTGTTTCGCGTAACCCTGGCCGACCACGCTCCACGCTTGCCCGCCGAACTCTCCTGGACGCTGACGCTCGACGGGGCGACGGTTTTGGGAAAAGGCACACTCTCGCTCCAGTCCGGCGCGGCCACAGTCCAGGGAACGCTCGACCAACCCGGCGTGCTGCAACTCAGGGTGACGCCGGTCGTCGTCGCAGACCAGGCAACACTCGGCTCCGGCATGGCCGCGGCCGCCTTCGCGCCCGACCACATTGCGCCCACCACGAAACTCCCCGCTGACTTCGAAGAGTTCTGGAACGTGCAGAAAGCAGCGCTGGCGAAAATCCCTGTCGACGCGAAGATCAGTCCGGTTGCGCAGGAGAATCCCCACGTCGAACTCTTCGAGGTGAGTTTCGCGAACATCGACGGCCACCGGTCGCACGGTTACCTCGCCAAGCCCAAGGGTGCCTCTTCGCTACCCATTATGATTTCGCAGCCGGGCATGGGCGTGCACCCAAATGGCTTGAATGAGTCGCGCTGGGTCATCGGCAATGCGGTCCTCGGGTTTCTCGCGCTCGATATGAGCGCGCATGACATGCCCATGGAGCGAACATCCGAGGATGAAGCCCGGTGGAAAAAATACATGGGTTATCCGTATATCGGCAGCGACGACCGCATGACCTACTATTACCGGCAGGTCTTCACCGGCATGGTGCGTGGGATTGATTACATGACCTCGCGTCCCGATTGGAATCAACAGGCCGTCATCAGTTCCGGCGCCAGCCAAGGCGGCGGACTCGCGCTGATCGCCGCCGCGCTCGATCCGCGCATCACGGCCGTCGTGAGCGTCGCACCCGCGCTCGGCGAGCACACCGGCCCACTCCATGGCCGACCCGACGCCGCGCCCAGCAACCTCATTATGGGCCCGGACAAGAAGACGCCCGATCTCAAAATCATCGCCGCCACCGCCTACTACGACACCTGCAACTTCGCCCGTTTCGTGAAAGTGCCGGTGCTCATGAGCAGCGGTCTGATCGACACGGCCTGTCCGCCGATGACTGTGCTCTCCATCTACAACACGCTCACCTGCCCCAAGCAGATCGATCTCGTTCCACTGCTGGGCCACAACCGCAGCCGTTGGTTCGACGCGCTGCGGAACCGTTTTCTCGTCGAGCACGCCGGCATCCCCGATCCCGCGACGAAACCAACCACCGCGATCAACATGGGAACTCCGATCCACCAATGAACCTCCGTCTCTCTCTCCACGCCGCGCTGACACTCCTCCTGTTCGTTGCACTCCGCGCCGCCGAGCCGTTTCCTCACGAGCAGATCGATTACCCGGCCTTTGCGCTGCGCTCGGTGCCGATTGGCCATGGAAACGCGTTCGTGCTTTGCCCGGAGAAGCCCGCCGCCGGAAAGCCGTGGGTGTTGGCCCCCTCGTTTTACGACGTGCGGAATCCGGCGGTGGCGAACATGACCCGCACCCAGCTCGCATTGGTCCGGCGCGGATTCCATGTGGTTTGCGCCAGTCCCAGTGTCGTTCTCGGCGCGCCCGATCCGCAGGGCGTTTGGGATTCCGTCTATCGAGAGATGACCGGGAAATACGGCCTGTCCCAACACGTCGCGCTGATGGGAGTGAGCCGCGAAGGTTTGCCCATGGCCCGCTGGGCTGCCGCGAATCCGGGAAAAGTTTCGTGCCTCTATTTGGACAAAGCCGTGTGCGATTTCAAAAGCTGGCCGGGCGGTAAACTCGGTCTCGGCCAAGGCAGCCCGAAGGACTGGCAGAGCCTACTCGAGGTCTATCGTTTCGCCTCCGAAGCGGAGGCCCTGGCATTCACGCAAAATCCCGTCGATCTCGCGCCGAAACTCGCCGCCGACAACGTCGCGATCATCTACCTCACCGGGGCGAAAGACGACGTGGTGCCTTACGCGGAAAACGGCGCGCGCATGAAAGCGCACTACGACAAACTCGGCGGAACGTTCACCTTGATCCGGCGCGAAGCCGAAGGGCATCACCCGCACGGCTTGGACGATCCGACGCCCGTGGTTGATTTCATCGCGAGCCACTCGCGCTGATAAACGATGCGATCCGCGAAGTTGTGCCGCGGGGCGGCACGCGCCACCCCGCGGGCACACTTTCCGCAAACGCACTTGAGTCCAGCAGCTCGCGCCCGCATGCGTTTCGCCGTGGATTCGCCCCGTCCCGATCACTCCGCCTGGTTCGCCGCTGAAGTGCACCCGCATGAGGCATTGCTGCGCGGATGGTTGCGGGCACGGTTTCCCGCGCTGCCGGATCTCGACGACATTGTGCAGGAGGCTTTCGCCCGCGTGTTGCGGGCGCACAGCGCGGGCACGGTGGTCTGCCCGCGGGCGCTGCTCTTCCAGACGGCGCGCAACCTCGCGCTCAACCAGATCCGCCACCGCAGCTACACCCATCCGATCGCGTTAACGGAAACCGACCTCTCGGGTGTCTTGGACGATGGCATCGGCGTGCCGGAAGCGGTCGCCCACGCCGAAGACATCCAAATGCTCATCGCCGCCATCCAGTCGCTGCCCGAACGCTGCCGCCAAGTGTTCACTTTGCGTAAGATCTACGGTCTTTCGCAAAAGGAAATCGCGCAGAAACTCGGTATCTCGGAAAACACCGTCGAGGTGCAGGGCGCCATAGGGATTCGCAAATGCGCCGAGTATTTCCAACACCACGGCGACGTGCCGCCGCCCCAGCGATGAAACCTGCGCATTCTGAGAATCGCGATCCGGCGGATGTCGCCGCCGGCTGGGTGATGCGTCATGACCGCGGCCTCTCGCCCGCCGAGCAGGACGAGTTCCTGCAATGGCTTGCGGCCGATCCGCGTCACGGCGAGGCGATGGCTCGCCACCGCCTCGCGTGGGAGAACTTTGACCGCCTCGCGGGCCTCTATGCCTCCGTGCCCGCCGTCCCGGATCCCGATTTGCTCGCACCGCGCGCGCGCGCGCGGCCGCAACGAACTTGGCGGCGACTGGCTTGGTGGGCCGTGCCCCTGGCTGCGGCCGCTGCAATCATGCTCGTCGTCGCAAACCGATCCGGGCCCGTGGCGGTCACGTCCGCCGGCGCGTCGTTGGCGGCGGCACAGCTGACGCCGATTGAAGAGCGCACGCTCGAGGATGGTTCGACGATTCGGCTGAACCGCGGGGCCACCCTGCAAGTCGCGTTTACGCCCGAAGAACGCCGCGTGCGCCTCGAACGCGGCGAGGCGGACTTCGCCGTCGCGAAGGATTCCGCCCGGGCTTTCGTCGTCGAATCCGGTGGTGTCAAGATCCGCGCCGTCGGCACCGCGTTCAACGTTCGTCTTACCGAGCAAGCCATCGAAGTCATCGTTACAGAGGGGATCGTGGCCGTGGCGCGCGGCGACGCGAGCGGAGCCGGCGTTTTGTCCGCGCTCTCCGCCGGCGAGCGCGCGCTTGTGCCGCGCACGGCGAGCGGCACCCCCTTGGTCGGCAAGCTGTCCAGTGAGGAGCTTGATCGCCGGCTCGCGTGGCAGCCGCGCCTGCTCGGTTTCACCGACGAACCGCTCACGACGATCGTCAACGAATTCAACCGCCACAACCCGGTGGTCCTCCGCGTGGCCGATCCGGCCTTGCGCGACCTGCGCCTCACCGCGCGCTTCCGCTCTGACAACGTCCCGGGTTTCCTGCGGCTCCTCGCCTCGGACTTCGGTATCCGCGCCGAGCCCGGCGCGGACGGCGAAATCGTGCTGCGGGCCGCTCGCTGAATTTGTCGATTGGCGGAATAACGGAAACGTGACCGCCGCGTGTCTTGAGTGAAACCCGCCGCCCCATGGTTTCTTCCCGCTTCTTCCCTTTCGTCCCGGCTCTGCTGATCGCCTTCACCGCCGCGCTGGCCGACGCCGCCCCATCGCCCGCGCCCGACGCGACGCGTCGTTTCGACGTTCCCGCCGGGGACGCCACCCAGACGCTCGCCCGCTTCGCCGAACAGGCGGATCGCGAGATCGTGTTTTCACCGACCACCGTGCGCGGTGTGCAGACCAACGCCGTGCGCGGCGATTTCTCCCCGCGGGAGGCCTTGGATCTGCTCGTGACGCTGACCCCACTCATCGTCAGCCGCGATGTCACAACGGGCGCGCTGGCAGTGAAAAAAGGACCCGCCGACCCAAACGCCCAACGGGCGGCGCCCGCCGTGACGCGCGACGGCCCGGCGCCAACCACGGGCCGTGATTCCGAAACGGTCGAACTCTCGCCGTTCGTGGTCAACACCGCCAGGGATCGGGGCTACCTCGCCGAGAACACCCTCGCCGGCAGCCGGTTGAACACCAAGTTACGCGACACCCCGGGCTCAATCTCCGTCTTTACCCGGGAATTCTTGGATGACCTCGGGATTAACGACATCCGCCAGCTGGTCGAATACTCCGTGAATTCGGAGGTGGACGTGGGGAATGGGGCCAGCGGCCCAAATCAAAACACCTACATCGACGCCTCGAATCTCAACGTCAATATCCGCACCCGCGGCATCTCGGCCAGCCAGGGGCTGGATTATTTCACGAGCATCGCACCGGCTGATTCCTACCGCGTCGGCCGTTACGACGACAGCCGCGGCCCGAACAGCATCCTCTTCGGCATCAGCAATGCGGGCGGCATCATCAATCAGTCATCCAAACTCGCCGCCACCCACCGCGACAGCAGCACGGTGCGATACACGATGGGCTCGTGGGACAGCAGCCGGATCGAGTTCGATGCCAATCGCGTGCTCCGCAAAGACACGCTCGCGTTCAACCTCGCCGCGGTGCAGCAGGAGAATGGCGGGTGGCGCAACTTCGATTACAAGGACAAGAAGCGGCTTTTCGGCGCGGTGGTGTTCCGCCCCGTTTCACAGCTGACCGTCAACGTCACCGCCGAGACCGGACGCGACATCAACGCCATCGTCCGCACGCTGACTGACACGGAAGAAGTGCTCGCATGGTATGACAACCGCGCCGCGCTCGGTGTAAACGCGGTGACGTTTACCCCCAACAATGTTGTGCCAACCGCCGCGCAAACTGCGCTCGGTGTCACTGGCCGAAATGGCGCCAGCGGCGGTCAGAATCATCGGGTGACCTATGTTGAAAACGACGGTGCTTTCTTCGATGCGATCGGCACCTATCTCACCGGCACCTACAACAATAACGCCGTGAAACTCGGCGGCCTGCCTGGCGTAACGGGCGGCCCGCTGAAACTCGCCGATTTCAAAATCTATCCCACGTTCAACAACGCTGCCGGCCCG
>Ga0114978_10001619_pt1 | contig 18903 bp, 1 predicted proteins | sample S_140212_EF_Meta_FD_87027 | JGI IMG/M metagenome (GOLD analysis project Ga0114978, IMG submission 87027) | Freshwater microbial communities from Lake Simoncouche, Canada to study carbon cycling - S_140212_EF_MetaG | ecosystem: Environmental > Aquatic > Freshwater > Lake | place: Lake...
AGCCAATTGCCGCACCGGCAGGAACAGCTCTTTAGCGGTCGCAGGTCGACCGAGGTACTGTGAGTACCAGGCCTGTACCTGCAGCGTATGCGCCTCGATCGTGTTGGCCAGTTGCTGGGCCATGATCAGTCGTGACACGATGCGTTTATCAATCCGTTTGGTCCAAAGGCTGAATTCGGCCGCCGTCGGATCTCGATGCAGTAGTTGTGCAAAAACAGTCATCACATACTTTTGCGTATCCGTCAGATTGGTGAAGTGCGACTGGTCGACGGGTAGCATCCGCGTAGCGAGTCCGTTGATCGCGGGCGAGCCAGTAATCGACAGTTGCTCGACCCCCGTATGATTCACCTTATTCATCCACGTCTGCACGACCCCCTGTGCCGCCCAGGTATTCTGGCCCTTGCCATCCACCTGCATCGCGTCACTGCCGGGGCCGCCATCAATCGCGATATTGGCTAGTCGTGCATCTGCCAACGAAACATTGAACTGGTCATTCCCCCCGTTTCCGGCAATCGAGAGCGAAGTGACACCGGTATTGGCTCCAACGGCAATCTGGTCACTCCCGGACCCCGCCGACAGGATCATGGAATTGATCGAGTCGAGAGCCACATTGAAGCTCTGCAGCGAAAGCGTCTGGTTACTCAGCGAAATCTTCTGGCCGATCGTGTCGAGCGAATTATCGGCATGGAATTCTTGAAAACCCTTCACTTTGACCGAAGCGGGCAACTGGCCAGTCCCCTGAATTCCGGTCAATCCCAGTCGCAGCCGTCGTAGCGGTGTCTGCGACTCGACCACGACCGACGACCCGAAGAGCTGTCCCAGTAATTGGACCAGCGAGTTATTCTTCGTCTGCGAATCGGATGTCCCCGTCACCAGAGAGAGACTCGATTTCGCTGCTGCACCCAGACTTTTGATCACCGAAGTCGGATCAGTCTGAATCCCGTCCAGGCCAAATAGCGAGATTCCTGACTGCTGTGCCACGACGGCCGCTCCCGCACCCAGAATGACCTGGGCCAGATTATCGGCGGTCCCCAACGACGAGAGGAAAATCGATTGATTCGCGGAAACGGCCGAATTCACGATGATCGAGGCATCATTCGATAAGGCGACTGATCCGCCCGCAGAAATCCCCCGGGCGGTCGATCCCGGTTGACCCAGATTGAGGAGACCGGAATTGGTGATGACGACATCATTCCAGCGAGTCTGAGTCTGAAGCTGTCCCGTAAACGTCTTGAGCGGCTGAATGCTCGTTCCGACGCTGTTCAAGGCACGTAACTCAATTTGCGGGGCATGAATCCCCTGAGTCGCCGCTGGGGCAGGGCTCTGCGTGAACGAGGGGGCAGGGGCTCCCAGTCCCGGTGCCCCCAGTCCCGGTGCCCCCAGTCCCGGTGCCGCCATCGCCATCATCGGTGCGGGTGCGGCTGCGGCGGCGGGTGCGTTGGTATAGGGAAGGATCGAGCCGAGCGGAGCCGAGAGCGAGACCGTTCCGCTACTCACCATCGAACCAATGTACAGGTTGTTCAGAACCTGGATCGCATAAATCCCTGTCGGAGCCGTCCCCTGGAACTCGCCAGAAATTTGAATCGACATCGGTGTCGAGGACGTTCCAAACGATCCCCCCGCGACAGCATTCAGAGACGCCGCACTGATCGCGGTTACACCGTAATTGAAGGCAAATTTCGAGATGGTTTGTGTCGTCGAATTGGATCCTGTCGAGTAAGAGACAAATCCGAGTTGCAGTTGACTGCTCCCCAGCATCGGCTGGAGATCGATCGTCGTTTGCGAGAAGTTCGTGACTTGTTTGGTTACGGTGTCCGTCAGTGTGGCAAACAGTGTCTGAGATGACTTTGAGTACGACAGCACCACGTTGATCGGATGGTTCGAGCTGAGATTCACTGGTGCGGGGGATTGAGCAAAATAGCCAGGGCCATTCTGGGGAAGGTAGCCTGGGGTATTATTGTCGTAGAAATTACAGCCAATCGTCTGTGAGTTCGGTGTGGCATTTCCCAGATTCATAAAGAACGCCAGCACCGGTTCTGCCGCAGCGGTCCCCGCCGTCGAGGTTGTGGCTTTCGCATCTGCGGCGTTTCGCAGGGTGATTGCCAAGCCACCATTCTGACTCGAGGACTGATAGACAAAGTTCGCCACGAAATCCCGCTGCAGCGTCAATGGACTGTTTAGCCAGAGCGTGTTGTTACTCGAAGGAGTATTTGCTGCGGGGGTTGTCTTGCTACTGTTGTTGATCATGGTCAGCGTGTCGTCAGCGATCGAAACCTGACCATTGACTGACTTGGGTGTCCACCCGGTACCCGCGCCACCAAATCCCGCGACCGTACCGCTGGCGACAGGAGAGTCCGCAACGATACTACCACCCGCATTGAGTGTCGCGGTCCCGCTGGTAATCACCTGCCCAATATTCAAGTTTCCGGCCAATTGATCGACCGAAAGACTTCCCAGTGCGTTCGCATTGACTCGACCACTGGCCGCCGTTTTCAAGGAGCTTCCTGTTTCACCGATATTTCCACCAGCAATCAGATCCATCGTGGTGCCGATCACCGTCGGGGTTGGCGAATTGATGATTTTCGTCGAGGTGTACGAGAAATTCGAAATCCGCTGCGTCGATGCCGCCGCGCCATCTCCCCCCGTGAATCCCAGAAACATCTGGTTGCCACCCACATTGCTGGCCAAATTCAAATTCGTCGTTGTATTGCTGTAGGTCTGTCCTGTGTAAGTATCGGTCAGGTTTGCCGTCAGCGTCTGGTTGGTGGGATTATAATTTAAAACAACATTAATATAATCACCCGATTTTAAATTCACTGGCGAAGTGCTTGTATAAGCACCAATGGTACCATTCTTTCCGATCGCCATGGCCGTTTGATTGTAAATATCCAGAACAAACGCCGTACTTTGCGTGATGCCACTATAGCCAACACCTCCTCCATTTGCCCCGAGTGCGTTGGTCCCACTGGGGCTGTTCTGCAGTACAAACGCCACGCCGTCCGCGACCGCATTGATGGTGTTGTAAGTGAATGAGGCGGTGAAAGGCTCAGTCGAAAGTACCGGTGTGTTATTCCAAACCGCATTCGCTGTCCAATCGGAGTATTGGCTTGTGAGCGTCAACACATTATTGGAAATCATGGGGTTGAAATATCCATTCGTTTTCGTCGTCCAACCCGTTCCCGATCCTCCAAAACCAGAGATCGTCACATTCGAACTGACTGGGGTGGTGGCCGAATTCCGATCCACAATATCACCTTGTGCCGTGAGCCGAACAGCGCCCGGTGTCTGGATCTTCGTGACATTCATGTCCCCGTGATCCTGTGTCAGTGAAATGGAACTCGATGACGCCGTGGTCGTGGCGCTGATCGTTCCCGTGGCCGCGATATTGACATTCACCGGCCGGAATACGGTCACAACGACCCCGGTCGTGGTGTATCCCGGTGGTGTGCTCCCAAATTGGTACTGCATGGAATCGCCCTGTGCGTTCGACCCGACCATTTTCACGGAGCCTGAGGTCGTTGCCAACGCCAGCAAATCCCGCTGCTGACGGGTCAGCGTCCCTTGCTGCACATCCGACAGCGGTATGGTGACGGGTTGGTTGTTGATTCCAATGCTGCCAGAGGCATTCAAAATCAAATTACCCGCCGTAATATTAGTTTGTGGTACCTGATTGTCGATCCCGGCAGGGCTGAGTGCCTCGAGGGCGAGATTCGAGGTGACACTGAAGAGCGACTCGCTTCCCGCAGAAAACTGTGCCACCGTCTGTGATGAAGCGGTGAACTGGTAGGTGGAATTATAGGCCTGGAATTGTGGCAGTATTGCCCAATTGGGGCCAAAAGCCTGTGGTGTAGCAAACGCGGATACGCAATTCTGATAAATGTTGTTCTCGTACGTCTGAACGTCTGTCGGAGTCGCCGTCGGGATGTTGGTGGCGATGGCCACCAGCGGTTCGAGACCGGCGATCGAGTTTTGGTTCACAACGAAGACACCATTCTGCACGCTGCCGTATTGAAAGAGATTCCAATACTGCTGGTACTGACTGTTGATTCCCTGTTCGTAACTGGTCACCGTTTCGGTCACTGCCGCCGCTTGGGCTGTATTCAACGCGATGATGATTTGTTCGAGTTGCGGCTGACTGAATTTCGAAGTATTCAGCCCAGAGATATCCGGTGTCAGCGCGTCGACAATGTTCCCTTGCGTGTTGGTCAATGAAACCAGTCCGGTCGCCTGTATCGTCCCCAGTCGCATGTCACCGGTTGCCTGCTGCAGAGAGATGTTGACCCCGGCTGTCGCAGAAACGGTCCCCCCTGTAAGCATCCCGTTGGATAGCCGCGATGTATCGGTCTGCAGCAGGATGGGGCTCGATGTGGTTCCAATCGAACCACTGGAGGCCGTTAACGTCACCTGATAGCCATGAACCAGCGAATCGGGATGAGCCATGGTGATATTCTTGGCGGCAGTCAGCACCACATTCGCCGTCGAAGTCGCACTGTAAGCAAACCGGAATGCCGAAATGGTTTGCAAGGCGTATGCCCCCCCATCAGCACCGGTAAAACCGATATACGCGGACGACGCAATCGATCCCAGGTTGACGCCCGAGTATTGATGCTGATAGGTCATGTTGGTGGAGAGGTCGGTCAGGTCTTCGGTAATGATTTGATTCGTCGCGTCGTAATGCAGCTTGACCCGAATCGGATCGCCTGAGGCCACGTTCACACTACCGGTCGCGTTATAATTCATCGTCATCGGCGCTGTGCTGCTGTCAGGATGAAGGATGAAATTGGTTCCCTGCGTATGGCCTGCATAGATATTGATCTCGTAGGCTGCCGAATTCCCGGCAATTCCCTGGTAGCCGAGATACCCACCCGCATTGCCAATCACATTGGTTCCTTGAGTCTGGAAGACCATCGCGACCCCATCGGCGGGATTTTTTCCATTCGCTTGATAAACAAAGCTGGTATCAAAGCTCTGCGTCAGATCGACCTTGGTCTGGTTCCAGATAGCGCTCGTTTGATTCCCGATCCCCGCCTGCGTCATCTCAATACCACTCCCCACTACTTGCGGCAGACTGGATTGAAACTGGAAATTCGTAATTGTCTGAGTAGAAATGGCACTACCCGTACCCCCGGTAAATCCAAGATAAGCAGTCAGTCCCAAGAGACTGTAGAGACTCACATTGTTGTAGACATGCTGATAGGTTGCACCGGTTTGCGTGTCTGTCAAATTCTCGGTCAGGGTCTGGCTGGTCTGGTTATACGTAAGGGTCACATTAATGGGGTGCCCCCAATTGATGGCGACCCCGCCTGTCGAGTTGTACGAAAATGAGCTGTTATCCGTGATGAAATTCGTGCCGATGACATGCCCCGCATAAATGTTCATCTGATAGGCCGCCGTGTTACCGGTTATGCCAACGTACCCCAGATAGCCTCCATCAGACCCAATGGCAGCGGTTCCCTCGTTTTGCAAAACCAGCGCAATCCCGTCGGCAGCCATGGCACCACTCGGCGTATACGTAAAGCTCGTCGTAAAGCTTCCGGTCGAGACTTTCGTCGGTGACCAGGCGGCCGATGCCTGATCATACAGGTTCTGAGTGAGGCTGAGTGATGTCGAATTGCTGGTCAGTTGTGCGCTACCGACAGTTATGAATCCGCTGAAGCCCGAAACAATCGGCGAATTATTCACAGTTGACCAATTCGTCCCCCCCTGCTGGAACCCGTCAATGACCAGTCCGGTAGTCGCGGTCCCATTTGTCGCCGTTCCGGTGGCAGAAACCGTATCGACTAGCAAATTGCCCCCCGATCCCGAGGTGAGGTAAACACCATTGGTCCCCAGGGCAGTGATGCCGTCCGTCCCATCGGTAGAAACAATCAGGGGTGTGGTCGAGTTCCCGATCATGGTGCCGACCAGGTTCAGGTTTTTGGAAACGATCGAACCGATCGCCGTTTGCTCGATTTGCCCATCGGAATGAATCTGCACATTTCCGGCAAATAGAATTTGTCCATCCAGCAGCACATCGGCATCGGACTGAACCAATAAACCTCCTTGCGTGACGCCACCGAAATTGATGGTAATTGGATTGTCCGCCTTGATGTACGTCTGGAGTGTCAGCGCATATGCTGTTGGGTAAATATAATTCCACGCAGTGTTGTCACCCATCCCATACGGTGGGCCGCTCCCCTTGGTTGTAAATTCAAATCCGCTATAACTCTGCGATGAGACCTGTGACGCCGTAAGGTACTCGACGAATGTCTTGCCCGCTGGTAACGTATAGCCAGTCCCTAATACGTAAGCGCCTGTGGTGTAGGGATTGGTCGTCGTCGTGGGGTTCGCCGTGGTAGGATTACTTCCCCATCCCCACACTCCACTCCCCGTAGCGGATGTGACCTCACTTTGGCCCGAAACCTGCGTAAAGTTCATGCTGCGGCTGATGTTTGCGGTGTCGCTCCAAGAATAAGTCTGTCCTGCTGTTGGTGAGTATGTGACGCTCGTTGCGGCCGTTGTGATGGGATCTGCAGGGTAGACCTGTGATAATCCATTGCTTGCAACATAAGGTGTTGTGTATGTGGTGATTGCGTTTTTGGAACCATAAACGTATTTCGTATTCTGATTCTTCTGGAGGTCTTGGATTTCGACGGTCGCATTGATTTGGGTGGATCCCGTGCTGATTCCTTGCAGCACCAGTGCCATACCCGTGTTATTGGTGATGCAGTTCAAGCCCGAGCCACCAATCATGTTGATCTGGCCATTCGATGTGGTGGACATCAGCTTGCCATGTAATAGGCAACTGACATTCGCAGACCCTGCGGCGATATCACTTAACGTGATCTGCAGTGTCTGAGCATTGTAGCTAGCGGTCACACCCGCAGGTGCATCCACGAGTTCTGCCGTGATGTCGTATTCGGCGTTGCCTGCTGGGTTGGCAATATAGTTACTTCGGTAACCGGCCAGCGTTTGGCCGAGACTGGCACTGAGTACCAGATTGAGGTTACTCGCGCTACCCACATTAATCGGAGAGTTGATATCGATGTAACCTGCTTCGATATAGACTTGGGCCGCCGTCAAGCCCGCTGAAAGCGAAGTGGAAGTCAGTGGCGAGAGGTTGCCTGTGGCATAGATCGGCTGATCAGGCAGGATATAGGGAAGATATCCCAAACTCGTTGGATTGCCCGACGTATTGCCAAGTTGGTAAGCGCTGCTGGCATTGTTTGCCAGGATTCCACCACTGGCGGTGTTGGCAAACGAATCAACGTTTCCGCTTTGGTCATACCATCCTTGCGCATTGCCGTTCGACATGTTGTAGTAGGGGATGGAATTGCTGAAGGGAATGAGCGACGAGTTCGGACTCCCGGTATGGGTTTTGCTGTTAACGCTCGCTTTTGAGTAAGCATCGTTGTAGAGCACACTGTCCAGGAAATTATAGAGCGAGGTTGTCGTGGTATTTAAGTTGTTACCCCCGGTAGAAATTGGGGTAGAGTTGTAGAGGTAATCCACCGCAGCGGTCGCGGCGAGACTCGCATTGAAGGACGCAGCGGAGGTGTATCCTGGATAAAAGAACGTCGAGGGGATTGTGTAATTTGGTGAATAGCTGGTGCCATTGATGTTGCTTCCGCTGACAGCCGCTTGGGTGTACGTGTTGATCAAAAGATCAGAGGTCGTGCCACCGCTCCCGAACAAACTCGTGGTACTGGGGTCGATCATCACAAAGGCCGAGTTGGGGGACTGGTCTGTGAACGAGATCGCATTCACGGCGACTCCCAGAACATTCGGGCCATCGGCGTTGGTGAGCGAAACGCTGCCACTCGGATTGTTCAAAAAGTTCTTGACGATCAAGGCCGGCCCACCGCTCCCCGAGGCAGGATTCCCAACGACACCCTGGTAGGATTGGTCAACCGTAATCGGTGGTTCAGCGGAACCTGCGGCATGAATTGTGAGACCCCCGCTCGATAGCGTGGTCCCTGACGTATTGGTGAGGTTGACTTTCCCCTGTCCGGCGGTGGAGGGGATCGCGACTCCATCCAGAATCAGATAGGCGGCGGTCGGGTTGGTGATCGTGATCGAGGGCTGTTGGGCAGTGAGCGTACCCGAACCCGAGATCGAATCGGCCGTCACCAGCACACTTCCACCCGCAGCGTACAGGTTGGATAAGGTCAGTGCGGCAACGGTTTCTGTGGAGAGACAGGAATTGACTAAATTCACGAGTGCTGGCGCGGCCGTGCTCGTGTATTGAGGGGAATATGCCGAATTATAAGTTGCGGTAAAGTCGAAAAAGGGACTTGAGGCTGAAGCCGTCTCATTAACGGAGGTGGCGTTCCCACTGATGGAATTGGTTTGATTGTTAACGGTAATGGACTGTCCATTGTTACTGACCGAAATGGTCAAGTTGTTGTATGTTCCCGCCGTCACCTTGCCGTCTAAGGTGACCGCGCCGCTGCCGGTGCTGGTCCCTCCCTGGCTCACTTTACTTTTCCCATCCCAGACGGTCTGCTCAACTCCGGTTGCTGCCACGACACCCGGTGTGGCACTGATCACGGCATTACCGCCACTGACAACACTGGACGAAGAGCCTAACGACAGCGTCGGGGTCGAGGTGAGGGTTGCGGATGCGGTTGCTTCGGGGACCACCAGCAGGCCGCTGGTGGTCGAACTGGCAACGGCGAGGACATTCACCACCGAGGTTTGGGAATTCATCGGAATGGACCCAGTGGTCAGTGAGACCGCTTTCGCTCCGGTCAACGTGGCGCTGCTCCCCACCTGTACGCTTTGGTTTACCGTCGCACTGACGCCGGCGTCCGCCTTGGCCGCGCCTCCTAACCCCCATGTTTTGGTCGTGGCGGCGTTAAGTGTATTCATTACCACCGCCGTACCGATGCCGACAATTCCTTGCTCGGCCTGAATTGTGGCGGATTCTCCAATCGATACGCTGGTGTTGATGGTCGTTGTCAGCTCCGAGATGGCGGAACTTCCCGTCACCAACCCTCCGGTATTTAGATTGGCCGTCTCATTGTCGACCACCAACTGGTAGGCGGAAATGTTAATATTTCCGTTATTCGCGTTGGGTTTGAATATCCCGTAACCCGATGAGGTGATGCTGACATTCTCGTTGATATTCACCTTTGAGGTCGGTGTGACCGTGGAATTCACAGATCCCCCATAACCGGTAATCCCTCCTCCCGCACCAATCCGGACCATATAACCGCCGATATCGGCGCTGTTGGCAAGTCGCTGGAATTCGTTGCTGGTCGAGATCAATACGGTCCCAACGGCTGAGATGACCGTGTTGTCCGTGCCATTGGTTTCCAGGGTGACAATTGTGCTGGGGGACGAGGTATTGGTGACTCGTGCACCACTCCCACCGATCACCGTCGCACTGACCGAATCGGCGTAGGCGTCATAATTGACATTGCTGGTAGCCGTGATGGTGGTGTTGAACGCGGCGGTGGTGCTTCCGGAAATATTGACCGCCACAACGGGCGAATTCGTGGTGGTAGCCCGGACCGCATCACCCCCCACCAACGCACCTGAACCCGAAAGGGTTCGAGCGGTGTTACTGATGTCGGCGATGGCTTCCACCGTCAGGTTATTCGACCCCGCATTCAGGTCTACAGTGGTGATGCTGGCGGTGACCGTCGGTTCTGCTGTGGCCGTGGTCAAATAAACTCCCACACCCAGCCCGGCGATATTGATACTTTGCGTGTCCCCTTGACCGCTGTCGGTTGCCAGCATCGTCGTGTCGCAAGTGGCGATGACTTGCACGTTGCCCGCAGCCGTCCAGGTTGATCCCAATTGATCGGTCAGGGCTGCCGTGACAGTCTCTTGGTTTGTCACCGTGTGGGATTCACCCGTTCCCGCCAATACGCCAATCGTAATCGACCAGCCATCCGATGTCAGGCTTTGGTCGGCGGTTGCGGTGACGCTCAAGCTGCCAACGTTGATCTTTTTCGGGTTGGAAATCTGGGCCGTTGTTGCCGCACTGGCAGCGCGCGTGACCGTGGAGAAAAATGCACCAATCGATCCCAAGCCCCCCACACCGGCGTAGATCTCGGCAGTCACGGTATCGGCGCTGCTAGCTGTCACGGACAGGTTGCCGTAACTCGCAGAAGGTCCGGTGGTGACGATTGAGGCCCCGGCAGAGATCGTGGAAATCACACTGGAATTATCGGTGATGTTGGAATTCCCACCAGCACCTGCACCACCTATTGCAAGAGATGCTGACACCGGGACCGATTCACTGGTGAGGGTGTTGGTCCCGGTGCTGGTGACGGAAATATTGGTCCCCGCAGTCGTGACCGTTGCACCGGTGATCTGCGCCGTTGTCGTATCGTAATTGTCGACTTGTGAAGTCGAAATCCCCAGTGACAAGCCAACCACCGCGATCGCCAAGCCCCCCGCACCCACCTTGGCAGTATTGGAATTGGAATCGGTGGCTTCAACCGTGATCCCATTCCCTGCGGCCGTAGCGCTTGTCGAGGTGATGGTCGCACCACACCCGATTTGTGCCGTGATCGTATTGGTCGACGTGATCTTCGAATACGCCTCGGAATAGGCGAGAGCGCCGCCTGCCGCCGACGCCGCAACGGCAGCCGCGACCGCAATCACCAGCGACTCGTTTGTCTCAGCGGCCTTCGCAGAGACCACAAGCGGCACCGCAGAGTTAACAGAGGTCAAAGTCGTTGCGGTGCTGGATAACTCACCAAGATAGGCTTGAATCGTATTCGTGACCGAAATCTTACAGCCCGAAACACTCGGTGCGATTGCGAGGGCGGCGGATCCTGCTGTTAAGGAGAGGCTGCCGGCGCCACTTTTGGTCGCATTTTTCGACTCGTCTGTTGCAGAGATCGTTAATGTCGCGGTGTTCGTCGCGCTGGCACCAACGTTCAGTGTTCCGCCCGTGATGTAGGCTTGAATCGTGTTCGTTTCGGTGACTCCGAAACCGGCTCCTGATAATGATCCAGCGCCCGCAAAACCTGCTGAGGCGGCGATGTCAACGGCGACACCAAGTGCTGTTGATGTGGTGGTTGTTTCGAGGAGCGCCGTTACGGACAGCGAAATGGTGGCGTTGATGGTTGAATTTTCCACCCATGCCGCAACGGTGTTTGTGGAATGATAGCTCCCTGCGCCCCCGCCAACGGCCAATCCGTCGGCGTTCTCGTCCGACATTTGACCCGCCACCGCCGCCCCCCCCGCGTCATGGCTCACCTGCAGGTTTTCCGTGGCGGTCACGGTCACCTGACCGGCCATGATGTATGTTGTCGCATTTGTGTCTTCGATGATGTTGGAAAGCGTACTCAAAGAGAGAGTTGTCTCGACGACAGCACCCGCGATCCCAATTGTTCCCGCGGTGCGGGTCGTACTTTCTTCTGCTTGCAAGCTGCCGGCAATTGCCAGCGAATAAATGTTGTTTGTTCCCAACTTGGCGAGTGGATCCTGAGTGGAATTTTGGGGGGCTCCCGAATAACTGTTGACGGTCACGGTACCGTTGCCGACTTTGATTGTCGAATCAACGACTTCAGCCTGAATGGAACCCGTAATTTTGGTGACCACCACCGCCGCTCCGACCCCAACGCTGATCGCGGGCTTATCCGACAATGCATCGCCGAAATCGACGGCGGCATAACCCGCAATCGACATCGCGACCGGAACAAACTCGGCTGACAACGCGATGTTGGCAGGGGACGTGGCCGAGTTGCCGGTAATCGTGCTTCCCTGAATTTTGGCGAGCGATGTGGGATTGATGTTTGTCGTCGTAAACATCCCTCCCACATTGATATCGATCCCTGCGGTCACTGCGATATCAATCCCAGAGCTAAACACAAAACTATGACTAAAGTCATTACTGGTCACCGTGACAGTGCCAGTCACGTCGTTCAGAGTGCTGTTCAAGATCAATGCGTCAGTGGAATTTGTCAACGTGTTCATGGCGCCACTGCAACCGACACCGATCACCGTTTTCGCTTTTGTCGGATCTTCTGCATCAGTATGGTCGTAAGTAAACGACAGCATGCCGGCTGCGGCCCAGGCACGGTCTTCAGTGGTTGCGATGATCGAGGGTGATGTCAGACTGTTCGCGACGGAATTTGTTGCCGCAGGATTCATATTAATCAGCTCGGCCAGCGTCGTATTTTTGACGGTGTTATAGGCAATTGAACCGTCGATGTTGAACGTGGGTGAACTGACGGCCTCAACCTGCATCCCGCCTGAAAAGCTGCCGATCGTTTTTTTGTTATCCGCTTTGACCGTTAATAAATAAGCGGCGATCGTGGCGTAGCCGACGACCGCTTGAACGGCAGAATCATAGTTTACAATCGATGCCGAACCGGCTGCCGCGACGGTGGACTCGGCATTGCCTCCCGAGGAGACCAACGTTGCTGAACCCGAGATCGCATCCACTTGTGTCAGGTTTTTACTCGTCACTTGCAGCGTGTTCGTCGTCGTGCCGCTGAAGGTTCCCGAGTCAATCAGCCAGGAGTTCACGGTGTCATCGATCCACGCACCAGAAAAATCACCAGAAACCCCCAGTCCCCAAGTCCCTTTTACTTCGTTGGCTGCCGCATCCGCCCCGGCATTGGCATTGTCGTGGCCAGCGGGTGCATCGGGTTTTTTCGGTTTATTCGAGACATCTTCTCCAACGAGCGCGATCGGAATGATCTTTCCGGTGGCTGTCGCCGAAATCGCCACGTCACCGGTAACCCCGGTTGTGATCCCCGGAGAAGTGGAATCGAAAGTGGAAGTACCAAATCCCGCGTAGACATCACGCGTCAGATAGATCAGCGAACCGCTGAAGCCGATGTTTTTCGGGGCACCAATCAGGATCGCACCTGTGGCCACAATCGCGCGGGTATCATCATTCACCGTGATCGAGATCGATCCCCCCTCATTTTGAAGATTGAGCCCGTAGTTGCCGACCAGAATTTGTGCGGTCGTTGTTTGAGTCTGCGGATTGGTGCCGTTGGTCCCCATGTCAATCAGCCCGAAGCTGCCGTCAAAACCAAATTCAGAGCTCTTGCCACCCCCTTGTACGAGCATTACGTTCATCACGTCGGTATTCGCAGAGACCTCAAGATCGCCGCTTCCCGTTCCGAACTGAACATTGGTTGGCCCCGACGCTTGCTGCCAGGTGGTGTTCTTGAGCGGTTCTCCGGGGGCGGTTCCCCCGAGCAGCGCCTGGGTATTATTCTGTATCGCACTGTATCCGAACGACCCACCCAACGAATGTTTACCAGAATTCACGGTCCCCAGATTATTGAACCAATCATCCGAGGTGGGTGCCTTCATCTTGAGTGTATACAATAGCCAGCCAACGTTTAATCCAAGATAGAGCATTCCGGTCACGCCGGTTTGATAAACAGTGGTGTTGGCGACGATCTTAACGGACTGAGTCGTTGTCGGGATGACATCTTTCGATTGATTGATCTGCGCGCCATCTTCAATTTGCGCGAGATTGGTGTTGTTGATCGTGATGGCCGAACAACTAAGACTGACGGCCCATTTCAGGACGGCATCTGACTTTTTCGAGTCTTCCGAGCCAATCCCGACGTTTGCGGTGTTATTGAAGAGCCAATTGCTGACTCCGAAAGCATTTCCAAACATCGCGGTTTTCAGGATGTTTTCAACTGTCGTACCGATATTGCTATATGTGGGAGTCAGTGTTCCGTGTGCGTATTTCCAGAGATTGGTCTGGGTGAGCGCGAAGGGATAGGTGATCGTGGACTTGATGTCCACACCGTTCGCACCGGTGACATTGGCATTGGATTGAATAATTGCCTGTGAGGTATTATCAATAAATGCCAGGTCGAGTGCGATCGCGGTGGCCAGGTCCGACTCCCCGATTCGTGGTTTTGTGATGGAAGCGGTCGCTTCCGAATGCATCACTTCCGTCAGGGTGCTTTCCACCGTCACCAAGCCCGAGGCAATCAAGGTCGCGGTACTGCCGATCAGGGCCTGCACATTGTTTTTCACAACAAGGACCGCTACTGATGCCGCTAATTCGAAGTCATTCGATTTATCGTCACCATTGGGGATGTTATCATGGAGTTTCTGCTCGATCGGTTGAAGCTTATCATCTTTGGGCAGGACCTTCGCCGGATCGTCATGCCCATTGAGCCACCCATGTTTTTGAGACCAATAATACGCAAGCATGGGAAAGAGCCCCAAGTTTGCCGAAGAAGTGACAGAGTCGACGGATTGCAGGTCCGCCGAGATGGTAATTCCCGAATTGGCAACAACCTCGGTTAACGATTCGGTGGCTCCGGTCATTTGCCACCCGGTGGGGGCCGTGAAGAGCAGGTAATCCTGCATCGCAATGACGGTTGGCGTCGATTGAAGTGCCTCAGTCTGGCTGGTTGTTAATTGCAGTTGCAATTGCAGAGAATTTGTTTGACTGTCTGAAATCACTGCGTAGCAGTTCTGTCCGTTCTGCAGTCCCATGTTGTACATGCTCCAGCAATCGGTGAACGTGAGTGCGTCACCGGTCTGGATCGAGAGATAGGCCAGCGTAATTTGCCATGGGGCCGTCGCTGTGCCTGATCCCGAGACACTCGCCCGCACCCCCGGCAACGCGTTCAACGCGGTTTGGACCGTGGCGGCTGTCGCATTGTACGCCAAGGGCGTCGAGAGCGTCTCGGTGACACCGTTCACATTCAGTGTCAGACTGAATGTTCCACCGGTGGCGGTCGTCCAGAGCTGACTAAAACTCGAGCTCATCGCCTGTTCAAGAAGATTCGTCTGATAGGTTCCATCCTTCAGTAAGCTGCAATCGACCGTCACCGCATCCAGATCCAAACCCGTGATAATCCAGGGCGAGCCGATCTGTCCGGTTCCCGTCACCGTGACCTGTACACTGGTTAATGCGTTCAATGCATTGGCGAGGGTGTTGGCATCCGCATTCCAGGCGATCGCTGCGGTGGTCTGCGTTGCGCTGGATCCGGTCCCGGTGACCGTCAAGGTAAAGGTTCCGGATGTCGCAAACGAAAAACACTGAAAAACCGGTGCCGCCCCGCCGACCAGAGTCGAGAGACTACCCCCGGTCAAACCGCTCGAATCGGTACTCGTCGGCGTAATTTGCACCAATTCGGGAAGGTTGAGCTGAAGCGTGTTTTGCGAGGCGTCGTAGCCGGCGACGGTGTATTGCAACCCCTGGCTATCGGTCATGATTTGTTGGTATTGAAAGGGGGTCGGGGTATTCGTCGAGGCAGAACTCGAAAGCGACAAGACGTATTGGGGCAGTTTGGCATTAAAGTTGGGATTCGTCGCACTATAGGCGTAATACGTGGTTGGTGTCGTACTGAAGCCGCTCATCGGCTTACCAGCCACCGGCTGGTAGAGCACGGGACTCCCGTTCGTCAATCCCGGGTTATAATCAAATACGAGTCCCACCCCCTCCTCAAATGTGCCAATGGGGAGTTCAAACTGACCGGCGATGATCCAGGGGTCCGATTGCGTTCCACTGCCGGTGACCGTGGCGACGACTCCGGTCACCGCATTCAGGGCTGCGGCCAAACCTGAGGAACTGACATTATAAGCCAGGGAACTGGTGACTGTCGGGGTCGAGAGGTCCATCGGTGTGCTGACGTTCAGCGTAAATGTCCCTCCCGTCGCGTTGCTCCACAATTGATACGAGTTATTCGTTTGCTGAGTGAGGGTCAACGCTTCCGGTTGACTCGAATTGGAGGGATTTGTCGGAAAGGTATTCGCCGCCAAAGTCAGAAACGATTGATTATTGAGTGTCAATAAATAAGGGATTGCATCCTGCACTGCCGGATTTGCGGCGGCTGCCTGGGGGGCAGACTGTGCCAGTCGGATCACCCCGGAATCGGTCGTATCGACAACGGCATAGTAGGTTTGCTGGTCGGTCAGACCGGTTCCGCTTTGCCCAAGTCCTTGCGTAAAGATCAGCGATGTCCCATTGACCAGTTGGCTGAGGTCGATTGTCGGTCCCGTTCCGGTGGTCGAAGTGGAACTGGGATTTAAGGTAAGCTGGCTGTTCGCACTGCTCAAGCTATAGATCTGATAAGCGGTTCCCGCGCCCGTCGCCGAGGTGATCGTTAGAAAGGAGTTCGTGTTCAGGTTGACCAGATTTCCGGAGCCGTCGATCAGACGAATCGCCAGCGGGAATAAAGTTGGCTCTGGCGAGGTCTCGACCTGCACGGTGTACGTTCCGGCGGGTAACAGACCCAGCAGGTTTCCATTGGCGTCGTTATAGCTGATCGCCTGGCCTGCCAAGGGTGTGTAGACGACCTGATCACCATTGACGAGCACATTGGTTTTGCCGTCTGGCCCTGTGGTGTAGGAGAATAAGAGGCAATTGTTGCCGCTGGCGTCAGGCAAAATCGCCGTGATTGGAACTGCAGACCCGGAAGTTGTGCCGGAGGTCGTTTTCGTCAACGTGGGAAAACCCGCACCGAAATTGATGCACTGATTGCTTGTGGCATTGGAATTGGTGGTTGCCAGTTGCATCACATCGGGTGTGGCGGAGTTCACAATCGCAAAATAGACATTCCCAGAGATCAGCCCTGGAATAGAAGTGCCATCAGATGACTGGTAGTAGACGGGATCTCCGGTTTTAAATGCCACCGGATCCGGAAAATTCAAGGTGCTCGTACTGAAATTCACCGTGTAAGCAGGATTGAAGCTGACGGCTGTTGCTGCGGCATCGTTGTTGGCGGGGACTCCCGACGTGACGGTCCCATTGATAATCGCCTGGACATTGGCAGTCGTATAGGCCGAGGCGCCGGCGAATCCGACTGTCCCGTCGCGGTAGGCATTGGACTGGACCGAGACCTTGTTTTCATCTGTCGCTTCGGCTGCGATCGTGACGTTCCCACCGGCGTTGATCGTCGATTGCTGATCCATGGTGATGGTAGAGACGGTGGTCATTTCGGTGTAACCGGCCGAGACATCAATCGCTTTGGGGTTGGTCGCCGTGATGGAGTTGTTTTTGATGGCGATGACCTCAAGCTCGGCGACGTTCTCAACCGACGTTGTCAGCTCCACTTCCTCGCCCGCAGAAATGGTGGCAGTCCCTTGCAGGTTGATGGTGGCCGTGGCCTGATTCAGAAAAAACCCCGCTGCCAATCCCAGTCGCCCATCCCCTTTTGTTGAAATGCTATTAAAAACCGCTTTGCCGATCGCATTTGCGGTCGCGGTGCTCTCGATGGTGACGGCACCCGTGCCGGTAATGCTCGCCCCATCGCTGATGGTGATCGACGATGTTGGCTTCCAGACTTGCACGGCAATGGGTATGGAAAACGCATCCGGTTTATGCAAGAATTCCATGGCGATTGGCGATAAGGCCGCCAAGGTCCCCGTGATCTTGGTGTATTTAAACTCGTTTCCACTTTCGGCGGTGATTGCGATCGTCCCACCGGAAAGCTGTACGTTTTGACCCAAGGTGATTTTAGCATTCAATCCGCTGTCAAACGCGGCAATGATGCCGGCGATGGCTTCCGCCTGATTCAGGTCACCCGAAAAATTAATCTCGTTAAAAATATCCTTGGAAGTGATCGTAATCGTACCATTTTCCTCTGCCGTTTCTCCAGTGGCGTTCAATACGGTTTGTGTGGTACTCGTGCAATCCTGGAGATCGATTGTTGGGGCAATCAGAGTGATATTTCCCCCTTCTCCGGTTGTGCTTGAAGCTTCGATCGTCACTCCAGACTGCACTGTGATGGAATCCTTGCCATTCACGGCCTTGGCGTGTCCTTGAAGTGGAGCCAGGTTTTCGAATGTGACATTTGACCCGTAAGTTGTCAGTACCGTACCCGTATCAAGCGTGATACTCGGTGCGTTGAAGAGCACTCCCCCGGGGTATGTTGTTGTGTCGAAATCGCAATATCCGCTGATCGTGATGGATTTCGTATCAGAAATGACCCAGCACTGTTGACCATTCACCGTTTGGGAACTGCCACCGTACAAAGTATTCGTCAGGTCGATGGGGCTACCAGCGGCGCCGCCAGCGATTGTCGTCGTCAGCAAAACGCGTGATTCCAGGCTGTCGATTTGCCTGGCCAGTCGGCCTTGCCGTAGACGAGTCTTTTGGTTCCGTGAAGGTTTTCGTCCAAGCTGATGGCAGTATTGTCCGAGGTTGCGAATAAACTTGGCGAAGAGATTGCGGGTATTCAGCATGGATGTAGCCTAGTTTTCAGTTTTCAGTTTTCAGGCGGGCGAGATCCTGGTTTGCCCCGCCGGGAATCAATCGATCCGAGGGAGCGTCTTGCGGTTTCACAAAGGGTTGTAATCAGAGACTGCAGTCAAATTCAAGACGCTGATGCCACCCGGGATTTCCCCCCGCGACAATCGGGAGTCGTACTTCTTACGAAACAGTTCACAGATGTGTTGGAGCGAAATCCGGATAAAAAGCATAGGGTGACTCATGTGTAAAAAAAAAACACACACACAGAAAGTATATGATAAAATAATTAGCAGAAAACCTCGTGAAAATCCAACGGGCACAAGACGAGAAAACGCCACTTGGCGCAATGCACCATCCCTTGGTAACGCATCGTTTGTGCGATCAATCATTCCCTTGTTTTGATGACTTCCGTGAAAACCGCGAATCCCAGAAGCGATTCACTCACGAGTCATTCATAAAGCAATTCCAAAGCGATCAAAAAATTCCCTGCGGGATAATATTGCTTCGTCACCAAAAGAAATAGGCTTTGCCAAAAAAACGGTAGGGTCCAGCCTCGGGGTTGTGTCATTTCATCGGTAGGGTAAGCCATAGTCGTGGTATCAAGATATGCAAATGCGTTGAGTGTGGGTGGGCAGTCTTGGTGAATGCGAATGATCGCTGTTCGCTGCGTTCGAGTGTGGCTTTTCGCGGCGACTCGTTGATTCGAAGGTCAGCACCTGTCGCCCTGTGGCGACTAAGGTGAATGCTATCAGGGGATTCACTTAACGGTCATTATG
>Ga0114978_10001620_pt1 | contig 18894 bp, 18 predicted proteins | sample S_140212_EF_Meta_FD_87027 | JGI IMG/M metagenome (GOLD analysis project Ga0114978, IMG submission 87027) | Freshwater microbial communities from Lake Simoncouche, Canada to study carbon cycling - S_140212_EF_MetaG | ecosystem: Environmental > Aquatic > Freshwater > Lake | place: Lake...
AACATCGAAGGACGAACGCTTTGATCTCAACGATCACCTCGAGCTCGTGGTGCCCGATGGCGCTGCGCTCGAGTTTCTGGTGGCGGGCAAGCCTACACGCGCGCGAGAAGACGGGAAGGATGCGGGCAAGTCCGCTGGACACCTGACATTCATCGCAGAAACGGCTTCGAAAGCAGATGCGAAAGTTGCGCCCGAAGCCGCCAGTAAAGCAGCATGGGGCGCCGTATCCGGCCGCGCCGACGCAGTGGACGGTGTCATCGAAGGAGAGTTCATGATGGCGGAGGTCTTCGCCACGCGGCGCGACCCCATCACGGAAGGCGATGAGTCGGCAAGCGCCGCTGCGATGCGCGATTTGCAGCGCTTCCTGAAAGACGGCGCGGTTGCGGAAGTCGCCAAGCAGCCGTTCGCAACGGTCGCGGTGACCAACGACGAAGCTGAACGAGCGAGCATCCTCCTTTGGAAAGTGCTCGCCGATGCGACCCGCAAGGACGCGAAGGCCGAGTTCGACTCGAGGGTTCTCGAATGCGATGGCGTGAAAATGCCCTTCTGGTATGCGGTTTACGGCGATAAGCCCAAGTCAGGCCGCAGCATGTTCATCTCCATGCATGGCGGCGGCGGCGCTCCGAAGGAAGTGAATGACGGACAGTGGGAGAATCAGAAAAAGCTCTATAAGCCCGCTGAAGGCGTCTACATCGCGCCGCGCGCGCCAACGGACACTTGGAACCTCTGGCACCAGGGGCACATCGATCCGTTGTTTGCCAAGCTCATCCGCGACATGATCGTGTTCGAGGATGTCGATCCCAACCGCGTGTACATCATGGGCTACAGCGCGGGCGGCGATGGCGTCTACCAACTTGCGCCGCGCATGGCCGACTATTACGCCGCCGCGTCCATGATGGCGGGCCACCCCAACGAGACGCAGCCTGACGGTCTGCGCAACATTCCGTTCACGCTGCACATGGGCGGCGAGGACAAGTCGTTCAACCGCAACGCCATCGGACGGCAGTGGAAGACGATGCTCGCCGAGATGGCCGCGAAGGACCCGGGCGGCTACGTGAACGAGGTCGTGATCCACGAAGGCAAAGGCCACTGGATGGATCGCGAGGATGCGGTGGCGGTGGCATGGATGGCGAAGTACACGCGCAACCTGCGGCCGACGAAGATCGTCTGGCTGCAGGATGATGTGACAAGCCCCCGGTTCTACTGGCTGGCGAATCCGAGCCCCAAGGTCGGCCAGAAGGTGGTGGCGACGCGCGACGGCCAGTCGATCACCATCGCGCAGGCGACGGGATGTGAGGAGCTCGTGATCCGGCTCGACGACATGATGGTCGACCTCGATAAGCCCGTGAAAGTCTTGATGAATGGCGTGACGCTGTTCGACGGGATCGTCCCACGGAACATCGGCGTGCTTGCGACCACGCTCGGCGAGCGCGGCGATCCAACTGGCGTCTACTTCGCCGAAGTACGGGTGAAGCTTCCACCGCCACCCACTATTTCGCCGTAAGGGTTTCGCCGTAAGCGTTCACTGGTACGCGCAAGCCGAGCCTTTCGCGTACTTTGCCGACCATGAATCTCCGCCTCGTTGCCTCACGGACGCTGCTCATCGGTTCCGTCGCGCTCGCATGTGTGACCGGAACCCGCTGGGCACCGCACTCGCCGACGAGCATGGCGCTGGAGTCCGTCGGGCTCGCGATGCTGCTGTTCGGCGCCTTCGGGCGGGTGTGGTGCGCGGTGCACATCGCTGGCCGCAAGAACAAGGATCTGGTGGCGGTCGGGCCGTTCTCCACCATGCGCAACCCGCTGTACTTCTTCAGCATGTTCGCGTTCACCGGCGCGGGGCTCTGCTTCGATTCGATCTCGCTCGGCGCGCTCTTTCTTGGGGTGTTCCTGCTTACGCACTGGCCGACGATCCTCTCCGAGGAGAAGTTCCTGCGCGGCGCGTTCGGCGCGGAGTACGACGCCTATTGCGCGCGCGTACCCCGGTTCCTTCCCAAGATGAGCCTGTATGTACCGGCAGTGGAAGTCACCGTGGGGATTCGTGCGTTCAGGCGCGTGCTGGTCGAGGCGGGGCTGATGCCGCTTGCGTTCATTGCCGCGCAAGGCATCGAGTACGCGCACCAGACCGGGCTGCTGCCTTCGTTGATCACGCTCTACTGAACCGGCGCGCTGGGAACGACCACGGGTTTCGAACTCGCCTCGATCTCGCCAAAAACGCGCTCGGTGGCGTCGGTCATCGGACCATCCTTGAGTCCAGCCGCACGGCCGCGGGCAAGCGCGTCGGTCGTTGACAGGCCGCGCTTGGCGACCAGATAGCCGCTCCAAACACCGCCGACGGTCGCCGATGCACCGCAGTGAATGAGCACGGGGCCATCGGCGTGGTCGAAGGCGGCCGCGAATGCATCGATGTCGGCGACCGAGTAGGTGTCGGGCGCAACGGGAATGACGACGAGCGTGAGCCCGAGCTCAGCGGCGACTTTGCGCGGGTCGTAGCCGCGCGCCGCTAGGACCTGCTCGGGAGTCTTGAGCGTAATGACGGTCTTGACGCCGCGGGCCGCGAGTGCGCGGAGCCCCGCTTCGGTCGGCCACCCAGCGAAGTAGGTCGTGCCGTCGATGGCGAGGTTGTTGAATTCAGGCGCGAGGCTGGGGTCGTCGATGCGAACGGCGGTGCCGATCGGATGCGGAGCGTGGCCAGGCCCGGTGGCGGCCACGCCCGACGACTTCGTCGAGGGCACGCGCTGCTTGGCTCCGCAAGCACAGAGGCCGACAAGAAACAGAACGGAGAAGCACCAAGCGCAGGCGCGACAGCGGTCGTGAGGAGTGTTCATGGCAGCCTCCTATCGGCTCGAACAGGCGCGGCTGAAGGGCAACGGGAACAACGCTCCATAAGTGATGTACAGGAAGACGGATCCGCCGAATCGGCTGTGAGAAGGCGCATTACCAGACAACGCTTTTTGTCGGAGATTTGATAATTCGATGGGGACCAAGTTTGCTTTCCCTTCAACATGTGCAATGTTGTGCCATCGCGGTCCCCTCGGCGATGTTCCTGTCCCTGTCCCCACTTTGAGATTACACATGATTCGTATGCTCGGTTTCAGCCTTGCGGCTGTCGTTGTTGCGTCGTCGTCGGCGGCGGTCACTAGCTCCATCGTTCAAGTCAACGCGTCCTCAGCGGAACTGTTGGTCGCGGGCTACACCCGGGTTGGCACATCCGCGTTCACCTCCTACCAAGCGGGCGAATGCGCGGTCAACGGCTGCTTCACCCTCGCAGGCGCTGGGGGAACGCTGGCCACCAAGGGCTTCTTTGAGTTCCAATTCGATAACTTCATCAACAACGCGACCTACTACAACGGGCTGTATTCGATCTTTGATGTGGGCTACGGAACCTCGGGAATGACCCGTGACACGCTGATCGGCCTGATCAACGCGCAGACGGCGACCACGGGCGTGACTGCGATGTTGCCGACGCAGGCATCGGACGCGCTCTCCTCGTCGTACTTCAGCGAGTGGCTGCCGGCGAATCTGCAGGATTCAGTCGTCCTGCGTTGGCAGCCGAATCCCGCGCCGCAGACCGCGTCTGGTCTTTCGGCAGCGTTCGTCGTGGCGTGGGATCTGACCGCGGTCAACGGGTTCGGCGCGAGTCAGCTCGCCCTCGATGGCATGTATGGCGTCCCAGGTCCAGGCGCGCTTGGGCTTCTGGCCCTCGGCGGTCTGCTCGGTCGACGCCGTCGCTGACGCGAACCTGGCAACCACCAACGCGAGATCAATCAACTGTGACACACGGCGCGGGTAAACTACCCGCGCCGTTGTCGTTTTTGAACGTTGTCGTTTTTGAACTTCGAGTGTGGTCAGAGCTGTTTCGCTCGGCCTCTTCGGCCGATTGGCGCTCTCGCTCGCCGCGCTCGCGGGTCTCACGGGTCGTCGCTGAGTTCAGTTGCTGAAGCGACTTGCTTCGGCGCTCCTCGGGATGGAGCGCATCGGGAATGAGATCAACAACAACGAAGCCTCGGAATCCCTTTGGGCGCCGGCATCCGAGCTACGCGTTCGTAACGCGTCTGTTCAGATCACGAACCGCTCACTGCCCACTCTGCGACCCAGACGAAATCCTCAGCACCAACGACGCCATCGCCGTCCAGGTCCGATTCAGCGTCGCCACTTCCCCAGTTCGACGCGATGTGCTGCGCCGCGATTGGATACCACTCTTCAACAGAGACTCCCACGAGCCAGGAGGGCAGGACCTGCCGCACAGTGCGAGACTGAGTCGCGACATCGGAAGTGACCTGCGCGCGCAGCGAGGGGAGCCTCCACGACGGACGCTGAGCAGCGGTCCCCATTTCGACAGCCGAAAACACCCGAGCTTCCAGCCGCCACTCGCCGGTCGTCCCCGTGCGCTCACGCCAGAAAGTCGCCGACGGAACCTGCGAACCATTCTGCTCCACCGAAAGATAGTCCGCGCGCATCCAATCTGACCGAATCTCTACGCAACGCGGGCGTTCCAGATCTTCGAAACGATGGCGCAGGCTCCCGCCGTCAGCGCCAACCTCGGCGCCAACCTCAGCGCCAACCTCGGCATCTGATGAAATCACGATACCGATGCTGTTCGTTGTTGCGTCGAATTCAACCGTCGTGTGTTGCCCTTCGACCCGGCTCGTCGGGTCCAGCATGGGGGACCAGTCCACAAGGGCGCAATCGACGTATGCGACTTCCTGTCGCCTGTGAGGGACGGGTGAGAGGCTCGCTACGCCGCGCGCCGTCACTTCCCACTCTTCGTCGCTGGCCGAAAGTGTGCGAATCACTTCGCTGGGTAAGACGACTCGGGTGGCTGCCGGAGCATGCGCGCTGAGTCGAGCGGCGGTCGCAGCGGTCAGGGTGTCATGCGCAGCATCGCGCCGCTCTTCGATCGCATAGCGCGCTTCAGACTCAATCCAAATCGAGATGGAGCGCACTTCGCGAACTGGCAGAAGCGCAAGTAGCTCTTCGGTGAGGTCGGCGGCGGAGCGGCCGGTTCGGCGTTGGTTCTCGATGAGGGCTTGCAGCGCGAGCTCCTGGTCAGAGGAAATCGTCGCGCGGATAACCCGACCGACTCCGTAGAGCGGCAGATCACTCGCGCGACGCCGCGCGTTTGCTTCTACAAACCTCACGGCGTCGCCGGAGGGTGCTTCCTGATGTGCCAATACAACTGGTGAAAGTACCGACAGTGAGAGCACCGCAGCGCATAGCTTGGCAATCGCGAACCCGCCTCGCTTGAAAGCGATTCGTGGGGAGACTTCCGGATTGTCGGTCGAGGAGGCCGTGGCAGCACCACCGAGAATTCTCGCTCAGACGGGCGTGTGCTGCGTGCGAACTGGCGACTCGGCGAGACGGACGGGGACGGGGACACGGACAGAGGCAAAGCTGAGATAGAGCATCGGAGTCCTTCAGAGCGATTGTGAAAGCCGACTCAGGGAGCGGTGCAAGCACATCAGATCGAGGATACCGCTATCGATAAGAAAGTCAAGATGAAATTTCTCTGTTCAAATTAAACGCGCTCGACTCACGGCGCCTCCTCCGTCAGGAAGCTCCGTCATCAGGCTGGATCGATGCAAAGCCAGCAGCACAGGACGTCTCAATCTGCGAACGGCTTGCCGCAACACGGGTAGTTTGCGTGACGGCGCTGCTCCACGAGATCCTCGACCGCGCGCGGTAACACCGAGGGCTGGGTACGGCCGATGGACCATGCAAAGATCGGCGGGACTCGCTTGGGGAGCTCGCGGCTGCATGACGCGCGGTCGTGAAGTGCGCCGATGCTTGCCTCGCTTCTCTTCGCCGCTGACCTACCGCCATCGCGATTGATCGTGGTCGCCCCACAGGCGTGGTGCGCGACGCTTGAAGAGTTTGCGGAGGGAAAGCGCGGGCGTCCGTGGATGGCTGCGTGCGAGGTCGTCACGCTCGAGACGCTATGCGCGGGTCAGCCCGGCGATGCAGCGGAGTAACTGAAGCGCGGCTGTTCGCGCGATGGCGCGCGCATGCGGTGAACAGCGCTGCGAACGGTGCGGAACTGACAGCGGGAGCTTCGATAGCGTGCTGCTCGTCGGAGACGCGCAGTCGATGCCGTTGCGCGACATGATGCTCGATCGCGCGACGAAGGCTGCGTGCGATGTAGCGTTCTACCCAAGCGATCTCTACTACGCGGATCTGATGGACGACGCCGGCGCGGACGGAGAACGCAAGTTTGCAGATTGGAACCACCGCACGGATGGCGTGAGCGGGCGGTGCTGGAGGCGTGGGGTGTGAATCATGCCTGTCCCCGATTGGTCGGCGACACGGATCATGCCTGTCCCAAACTGGCCGACGTCGCGAATCATGCCTATCCCAAACTGGCCGACGTCGCGAATCATGCCTGTCCCCAATTGGTCGGCGACACGAATCATGCCTGTCCCCAATTGGCCGACGTCGCGAATCATGCCTGTCCCCGATTGGCCGACGTCGCGAATCATGCCTGTCCCAAACTGGCCGACGTCGCGAATCATGCCTGTCCTCAATTCGACTCGCGCGAGAACTTCGCCGTGTCATGCCTGTCCTATTTCGATCTCGGCTGCGCGACTGGAAGCCAGCCGTGCGCTCGCACGCTGCTCGACGGGTTCGCGGCGTTCATCGCGGAGCACCCAGACGCCGCGGTCGGCGCGGCCTGGTCGCATGCCGTCGCGCGGTACGTCGAGGCCGAGCACCTGCGCGAGCTCAAGCCGACCGCCGATTGGTACCCGGCGAGCATCTACTTTCAGCCGATGAAGTTCGTCCTGCTCGGCGACCCGACCGTGCGCATGAAGTAGCGGCTTGCTCTATTCTCGTGCGCTCGTGAGCCCGAGCACGCCACTGCCGTTTCCTTCCGCGCTGCGGCCGATCTATGTGATCGGCGCGGGCTCGATCGTGCATGATGCGCACCTGCCTGCGTATGCCAACGCGGGATTCCACGTCGCGGGCATCTTTGACCTCGACTTGGCGCGTGCGACCAAGCTCGCGCACATCGCCGGCGCAACGCCATTCGCGTCGCGTGCAGAACTCATCGACGCGTGCGTCGCATCAGGAGGAGTGTTCGACGTGGCGCTTCCGCCAGCGGCCGCTGCCCAGACGCTGTCGGCGCTGCCCGTCGGCTCACACCTGATCATGCAGAAGCCTTTCGGCCGCGACCTCGCCGAAGCGACGCGGCTGCTCGAAATCGTGCGCGCGCGACGACTGCGCGGCGCGGTGAACTTCCAGCTCCGATACGCGCCCGCGGTCGAGGCCGCGCGTGCGCTGATCGCGTCCGGCGCGATCGGCGAGATCCTCGACTTCGAGTTCCGCGTGGTGTGCAGGATGCCGTGGGAAACATGGCCGTTCCTAAAGGCGATGCCGAGGATGGAGATCCTCATGCACTCGATCCACTACCTCGATCTCGCGCGGAGCCTCATGGGCGAGCCCGAGCGCGTGTGGAGCGCGATCGCGAGTCATCCAGGCGCAACCGACATCGCCGAGACGCGCTCGACGAGCGTGATGACCTTCGGCGCAACGCAACGCGCGGTCGTGTCGACATTCCACCACCATCACGCGCCGGGCGGCGACGAGGCAGGCAATGACACGGGCCACGACGCGTCGCACATGCGGATCGAAGGCACGCGCGGCACGCTGGTCGCGCGGCTCGGCGTGAACCTCGACTATCCCCGTGGCCGGCCCGACACGCTCGAACTCTCACGCGACGGCGGCGCGTGGGAATCGATCGCGTTGCGCAGCAATTGGTTCCCGCACGCGTTCGAAGGCCCGATGCGCTCGCTGCAGCTGCTCGCGGCGGGCGACGTGCAGACGATCCACTCCGAGTTCGACGACGCGTGGCGCACGATGGCGCTCGTCGAGACTTGCTACAAGAGCGCGGCCGCGGGCGAATGCGTGCCTGAGCTGCCGCGCTGAAAGACCACGAAACAACGATGCGCTCCCCCACCATTACCGGCTTTGAGATCGTCGACCTCCGCTTTCCCACCAGCGAGGAGGCGCATGGCTCCGACGCCGTGCACGTCGATCCCGACTACTCGGCGGCGTATGTGATCCTCAAGACGGATGGTGCACACGCGGGCGCGAACGAAGGTCACGGCCTCACCTTCACCATCGGCCGCGGCAACGAGATCGTCTGCCAGGCGATCGAATCGCTCATGCCGATGGTGCTGGGTAAGAACATCGCTGAGATCGCGCACGACCGTCGCGGTTTCTGGCGCTCGCTCGCGCAGGATTCGCAGTTCCGTTGGCTCGGTCCCGAGAAGGGCGTGATGGCGCTTGCGCTTGCGGCGATCGTCAACGCGGTGTGGGACCTCGAGGCGCGCATTGTTGGCAAGCCGCTGTGGAAGATGCTCGCGGAAATGCCCGCCGAAGAACTCGTCGCCGCGATGGACTTCCACGGAATCCGCGACGCCATCGACGAAGCCGGCTGCCTTGAGATGTTGCGCGCCAACGACCCGACCCGCGCCGAGCGCATCGCCCGCGTCGAGCGCGAGGGCTTCCCCGCCTACACCACCAGCTGCGGATGGATCGGCTATTCCGATGAAATCATCCGCGCGCGCTGCCGCGAAGCGCTCGCCGATGGCTTCACGCACTTCAAGATGAAGATCGGCCAATCGATCGACGACGATGTGCGCCGCGCGCGCATTATTCGCGAGGAAATCGGGCCAAAGAGCACGCTCATGGTCGACGCCAACCAACGCTTCGATGTGCAGCAGGCGATCGAGTGGATCAAGCCGCTCGCGCCCTTCAACATCTGGTGGTTCGAGGAGCCGGTGTCGCCGGACGATGTGCTCGGTCACGCCGAGATCGCCCGCGCGATTCAGCCGATTCGGGTGGCGACGGGCGAACAGTGCCAGAACCGCGTGATGTTCAAGCAATTCCTTGCGTCGGGCGCCATGCAGATCTGCCAACTTGATGCGTGCAGAGTCGGCGGCGTGAACGACAACCTCGCGATCATGGCGATGGCCCGCAGATTCGGTGTGCCCGTGTGTCCGCATGCGGGCGGCGTCGGGCTGTGCGAACTCGTCGCCCATCTCATCATGGTCGACTACATCCGCTTCAATCCCACGATGGACGGCCGCGTGTGCGAGTTTGTCGACCATCTGCATGAACACTTCGTCGATCCGTGCATCGTGAAGCACGGGCGCTATCTTGCACCGAAAATGCCGGGATATTCGGGTGAGGTCAAGCGCGCGTCGCTGCACGCATTCGCATTTCCCCACGGGCCAGAGTGGACGCGGCGCGCTGGCGCCAAGCAAACAAATCAGATCGGAACCAATCGATGAGCGGACGACTTCGTGGCAAGCGTGCATTCGTAACGGCTGCGGCCGCAGGCATTGGACGAGCATGCGCTCTGGCGTTTGCGCGCGAGGGCGCGACCGTGTTCGCGACCGACATCGATGCCGCGGGGCTGGTCATGCTCGCTCAGGAAGACGGACGCATCAAGACCCGCGTGCTCGACGCCCGCGACTTCGAGGCGATTCGCGGAGCGGCGTTCGAGGCTGGCGACATCGACATCCTGCTGAATGCCGCGGGATTCGTGCATCAAGGCACGCTGCTTGAGTGCGATGAGAAGTCGTGGGACTTTTCGTTCGACCTCAATGTGAAGAGCGTGTACCGCATGCTCCACGCATTTTTGCCGAGGATGATCGAGCGAAAGACCGGCAGCGTGATCTCGATCGCCAGCGTCGCGTCGAGCATCCGCGGCGTGCCCAACCGCGCGGCGTACAGCGCGACGAAGGCTGCGCTGATCGGAATGACGAAGGCGGTTGCGGCGGACACGGTCGCGCACGGCGTGCGCGTGAATGCGATCTGTCCGGGCACGGTTGAGACGCCGAGCCTGCAAGGACGCATCAATCAGAACGCGGATCCCGCGGCGGCGCGCGCGGGGTTCATCGCGCGGCAGCCGATGGGAAGGCTCGGGACGGCGGAGGAGATCGCGAGTCTCGCGGTGTACCTCGCGAGCGATGAGGCGAGCTACACGACAGGCGCGATCCATGTGATCGATGGCGGATGGACGATGTGACGCCCCGCCGCGGCGCATGAATGGCGCATGGATGGCGCATGGATGGCGCATGGATGGCGCATGGATGGCGCCCGCATGGCGCATGGCACCAACTAGGCACCAACCTGGCACCGGTAGAGGCGCTGGGCGTTGAGGCCGAGGATCGCGGCCTGTTCGTCCACGGCGAGTTCCGCAGCGAGCTCCGCGCTCACCTCGATCCACTGCGACAACCGCGCGCCTGATGATGGCGCGAAGCACACCGGCCAGTTCGAGCCCCACATCACGCGCGTCGCGCCGAAACACGCGAGGCACCACTCGATCCACGGTCGCGCTTGGTCGACACTGATCGCGCGACCGGCGTTCTCGAACATCGCCGACCACTTGACCGCGACGTTCTCGCACGCGGCGACGCGCGCGACGAGCCGCTGCCACTCGGCGCGCTCGGGATTCGACCACCCCTGCTTGATCGGCGGATTTCCGAGGTGGTCGAGCACGAGCGTCGTGTCGGGCGCAGCCCGCGCGAGTTGCTCAACGATCGCGAGATCCGTCCATCGCACGCAGAAATCAAACGACAACCGCTGCGCAGCGAGCGCGCGCAAATCCGCCGCGAAACGCTCCGTCGCAAACGCCACATCTCCACCGTGGAGCACGCGCCGCGCGCCCGACACCCCATCCGCGCGACCGACCGTCGCGAGCTCGCGTGCGAAACCCGTTGCGCCCGGCTCGATCCCCGCCACCGTCGCAAACGCGATCCCGCGTGCACGCGCACACTCGGCAAACAGCTCCGCCTCGCGCAGCCGATCCGTCGGCGCCATGTCGGCCTCGACAAGCACAACACCGCCGCGCGATGCGAGCCCCGCGCCATCGATCGCGTAGCGCGCGAGGTCAAAACAGCCGTTGAATTGCGGGGCCTGTGAAAACCAAGGCGCGCGGAGCACGGACGCATCCCACATGTGCAGGTGCGCGTCGGTCCAAGTGGCCGGGTCGTCTGTGTTCGCAATCGCGCTTGCGGTTGTCATCCGCGCAGCCTAACCGCCGTTGCCGCTACCCTGCGCGAATGTCCGCCAACAGCCTCGCACTCGATCACTACATCACGCTCGGACGCTCCGGCCTGCGCGTCTCGCCCCTCTGCCTGGGCACGATGACCTTTGGACTCGAATGGGGCTTCGGTTGCCCCGAAGATGTTTCGGCCTCGATGATCACGCGCTACCTCGAGAGTGGCGGCAATTTCATCGACGCGGCGAACATCTACACCAAGGGCCACAACGAATCGATCCTCGGCGAGTACTTCACCACCGGCCATGGTCGCGGTAAGCGCGACCGCGTTGTGATCGCCACCAAGTTCGGCGGCAACATGTGGCCGGGCGATCCCAACGGCGGCGGCTCAAGCAGCAAGTCGATGTTCGGCGCAGTCGAGCATTCGCTGCGCCGCCTCAAGACCGACTACATCGATCTCCTTTGGGCGCATTTCCAAGATGTGCACACGCCGATCGAAGAGACGATGCAATCGCTCGACATCCTGGTGAAACAAGGCAAAGTGCGCTACATCGGCTTCAGCGACCACCCCGCTTGGGTGTGCGCGCAGGCGCAGTGCGAGGCGAAGTTCCGCGGATGGACGCCGTTGATCGCGCTGCAAATCGAGTACTCGCTGCTGCAGCGAACCGTCGAGCATGAGCTGATTCCCATGGCGCAAAATCTCGGACTCGGCGTAACGCCTTGGAGCCCGTTGCGCGGCGGCGTGCTGAGCGGAAAGTTCACCCGCGCCAATCATCCCAAGGACGACGGCTCCACGCGCGTGCGCACCGACTCGAAGTACCTCACCGAGTCGACCTATGTGCTCATCGACGCACTCACCGAAATCGCAAGCGCCCACAGTGTTTCAGGAGTCCGAGTTTCGCCTGCGCAGGTCGCGCTCCGCTGGGTGGTCGATCGCGCTGGTGTTCGCAGCACCATCATCGGCGCACGCACCATGCAGCAACTCGACGACAACCTCGCGGCCTGCTCCCTGAGTCTGAAGGCCGAGGAAACCAAGCGCCTCGATCTTCTCACCGAGCCCGCGCACTGTTTCCCGCACGAATTCCTGCAAAAACTCATTCCCAGCACTATCCAGGGCGGCACCTGCATCAACGGACGAGAGACGCAGCCATGGCCGCTTTCACCGCAGAGTGACGACGAGCGCTGGTGATGTTTGCAGGAAACACTGATGCCTGAAGCGAATTTCGATGGACTCGTCGGTCTCACCCACAGTTACGCGGGGCTGTCGTACGGCAATGTCGCGAGCGAGCGCAATCACGGCGCGCCAAGCAATCCGCGCGCCGCTGCACTTCAAGGCATCGCAAAGTTGGAGACGGTCGCGGCACTCGGACTCGTGCAAGGCGTCCTTCCGCCGCACGAACGCCCGCATGTGCCGACGCTGCGCGCGATGGGTTTCGGCGGCGCGAGCGACGCGGATGTGATCGAAAAAGTTGCACGCGAAGATCCAGTGCTGCTCGCGCGCGTGTCGAGCGCAAGCGCGATGTGGACGGCCAATGCGGCGACGGTGATGCCTGCGGCGGACACCCGCGACGGGCGCACTCACTTTGTCACGGCAAATCTGCGCGAGATGAGCCACCGCGCGATCGAGCCGCCGGTGACGGCGCGCGTTTTGCGCGCGATCTTCGCCGATCCCACGCGCTTCGATGTGCACGAGGCTCTTCCGAACGATGCGCAGTCGGACTACGGCGACGAGGGCGCGGCCAATCACACCCGCCTGACCACCAGCGCGGCCAACGGTGGCGAGCAAAGCGGAGTGCACTTCTTTGTCTACGGCGCCGCGGAAAATTCCAAACGCACACCGACGAAATTTCCCGCCCGTCAGAACCGCGCCGCCAGCGAGCGCGTGGCGGATCTCGCGCAACTCGATCGCGCGCGATGCGTGTTTGCCCAGCAAAACGCCGACGCGATCGACGCGGGCGTGTTCCACAACGATGTGATCGCCGTCGGCAACGGCAACATGCTGCTCTGTCACGAACTCGCGTTCGAGGATCGTGCGGGCACGCTGGCGGCGTTGCGGCGCGCGGTAGGCGAGTCGCTGGTGATTGCGGAAATTTCGCGCGACGAAATCACGCTCGATGAACTAGTGCGAAGCTACCTCTTCAACAGCCAGTTGCTCACGCTCGCCGACGGATCAATGACGATGATCTGCCCGATCGAGTGCCAGGAGAACACGCGCGTGAAGTCGGCGATCGACCGCCTGATCGGCGACCCAGCGAATCCGCTGACACGCGCGATCTACCTCGATGTGCGCGAAAGCATGCGCAACGGCGGCGGGCCTGCGTGCCTGCGATTGCGGGTGCCGATGACGGCCGCGGACCTCGCCGCGATGAATCGCGCAACGCTCGTCGACGCGGCCAAACTCACGCAACTGCGCGCGTGGGTCACGCGCCACTACCGCGAGTCGCTGCGTGCGGAGGATCTGGCGGACCCGGCGCTGCTGCGGGAGTCGCGCGATGCGCTGGATGAGCTAGCGCGGATCCTCGCGCTGGGCGCGGTCTACGACTTCCAGCGCTGAGGGTGCCGAGAACAGCTTCAGATGGACGCGCAACCCGCCATCATCCTCTTCGACGGCCTCTGCAATCTCTGCAACGGCGTGGTCCGCGTCGTGATCAAGCGCGACCGTCACGCGCGCTTTCGCTTTGCATCCCTGCAGAGCGACGCAGCCCGCCGACTCTGCGCCGATGCCGGCTACAGGCTCTCCGCAAAGCCCGACCCCGACACCATCGTCGTCCTCATCAACGGCCGCGCTCTCGAGCGCTCCGACGCCGTACTGGCGGTCGCCGCACGGCTTCCCTTCCCGTGGCCGCTGCTCGGAGTCTTCTCCGTGCTGCCGCGCACAGTGCGCGACGGGGCCTACCGCGTCGTTGCCCGAAATCGCTACCGCTGGTTCGGACGTCGCGGCGCCTGCATGGTTCCGAGCGCCGACATCGGCGCGCGATTCATCGAGTGACCCCTGCTCGTCATCCAGCGCAAACCGCGGCGCCACACCGCCCGACAGGTGGGAGAATGGGTGCACGGGAACCTCATTCCGCTGAACCACGCGCGCTGAATCACGTGCACGGAGTCACGTGCACTGAATATCTTTGCGGTGGCGAGCGAGCGAGCGAAAGCCGCGAGAACCCTCAGCCACGCTGGCCTCGCTTGGACGGGCTTGCTTGGGATGTCTGAAATCGACCGACGCCGCGAACAGCGCAATGGTCAGAATCTCAAAGTCGCCCTGCCGTCACGATGGTCGCCGCACCGCCCGTTGCAATACGCGTAACCATATTCCTGACAGTTATTTAAATCACTGTCACCCGCGGGGCCGCGCAAGCTTTCACAAATCGCACCGCATTGCGCACCACCTTCATCTCAATAAAAAATTGACTCTAGTTTTGCTTTGGCTCAGTCTGACGGCATCATCAACTAGTGAGGTCTTGGAATAGGGCCTGTGTGGCATCCACCACCCAGGGACCGAGACCGCGGCTCAGTTGCATGGTTCTTTACCTGCACTGTGATCGCCATCTGCTTGTCCTGTCCCTGCCTATGTAACGGCCATCCCGCCAACGCATAGGTCTGATCCCTGTTCCTGTCCCCCCTTTATCTCGGAGTATTTCTATGAAGAATGTCCTCGCTGCTGGCGTGGCTGCTGCCGCGCTCGTCTCGGCTGCTTCGGCCGACGTCACCTACACGTTCACGAACCAAGTATGGACGGGTTTCAACTTCAATGAAGCCTACGCCGCTGGTTCACTCTCGGGCACCCTCACGGGCGCGACGGTCAATGCCGTGCTCAACGCTTCGACGAACTTCACCTACGCCGACGACCTCTGCATCTATGTCGCTGGTTCTCCTCTGGCGCTCGGTGGCATGCTGCAGTGCGGAGGCTTCTCGAACCTCAACGCTACCCAGCGCTACAGCTGGGCAAACGGCGGTTCGGACGCTGCGAACACCCCCGTCTCCGGCACCGTGAACTTCACCACCGGCATCAACATGGCTGCCAACCCAACGATGAGCATTTGGATCGGTAACGGCTACGGCGCCGCGGGTACCTCAGGTACTTTCACCGGCTCCATCACCCTCATCGGTGTGAGCGTTCCAGCGCCAGGCGCCATTGCGCTGTTGGGACTCGCTGGCCTCACTGGCCGCCGCCGACGCTGAGCCTGAACGCTCTCCTTCGAAAGTAACCACAGCGACCCCCGAGCAATCGGGGGTCGCTGCGCATTGCGTGAGCGGCGTGACGCGTGACGCGTGCGCCAACCAATCCGCTTCGGCGGACGGAACACCTGCGAACAGAAGGTTGACGGCAACGCGATCGCTTCTGTCGAGGGTATCCTTTGGCTTCATTCCACCGAAAGGCCATCCACAAATGAACGCTCTCTCGCGCATCCTGCTCCTCCCCGCCACCGTCGCACTCTTGGCAAGCCTGCTCTGGTGCGCCACCGCGCCGCGCGCATCCGCACTCACGCCGATCGCGCGCACGCCCCCCGCCGGCCTCTCCGTCGAGGCCAAGGACGCGCCGTTTGGCAAGGGCTTCGACTTCAAGTTCAAGTCGGGCAGTTCGACCGCGACCATTTCGATCGACCCGCTCGGCACCCACCAAACCAGCTCGGCGACAATCTCATCAACACCCGGCTCAATCTCGCTGAGCGGAAAGTACGACCGCAACGACCGCACCATCGAAATCACCGCCAAGCGTGGCGGTGCGGACATCGGGTCGTATTCGTGGCGCGTTGAGGCGGTCCTGCGTTAAAGTGCGTCGATGCAACGCCGCGCATTTCTCGCCTCGTCCGTGACCGCCGCCGCCTCGATTCCACTCGCAGCAAAGCTTGCAGGCGCCGCGAGCACACTTCCGCAAGACACACTCGCCGGCACGCCTTCGATAAAGCGCAAGGGCAACATCAAGCACTCCGTCTCGGCGTGGTGCTTCAACATGTCCGTCGACGATCTGTGCAAGAACGCGTCGGCGATGGGCATCACCGGCGTCGACCTGCTCAGCGAGAAAGATTGGGAAACGCCCAAGAAATACGGGATGATCTGCGCGCTTGCCAACGGTCCGACCACGATCTCTGACGGCATGAACCGCCTCGAGAACCACGACCGCGTGGTCAAGGAGTGCGAGCGCATGCTTGCGCTCGCGGCCAAGGCGGGCGTGCCCAACCTCATGCTCTTCTCGGGCAATCGCAAGGGAATGACCGACAGCGAAGGCCTCAAGAACTGCGCGATCGGCCTCAAGCGCGTCATGCCCATTGCGCAGAAGCACGGCGTGACCATCCTGATGGAACTCCTCAATTCGCGCGTCGATCACCACGACTACATGTGCGATCGAACTCCGTGGGGCGTCGAGTTGGTGAAGCAGGTCGGCAGCGACCGTTTTCGCATGCTCTACGACATCTACCACATGCAGATCATGGAGGGCGATGTCATCCGCACCATCCGCGACAACCAGCAGTACATCGGCCACTATCACACCGCCGGCAATCCTGGCCGCAACGAAATCGATGCGACGCAGGAGCTCAACTACCTGGCGATCTGCGAGACGCTCAAGGCGATCGAGTTCAAGGGTTTCCTCGCGCAAGAGTTCATGCCCCGCCGCGATCCGATGACGAGCTTGCGCGAGGCGATCGACATCTGCGATGTTTGACCGCACCGAAAAAGCGGCTTGATTCTGCTGCATTGCGCGCGATACTGCGCCGATGCGCTTCCTTGGTTTGATTCTCACCGTCCTGCTCGCATCCTTCGCCTGCACTTCCTGCAGCACGAAGCCGACGAGTCACGCTCCTGCGGCGGAACTCGCGCCCAAACTTGCGAACGGACTTGCGAACGGACTTGCGACCGAAAGCGCCGCAAATCCTGCTCCCATCGCCAAGCCTCAACCGCAGCGCCTGCCGCAGCGCCAGCCGAACATCGTGGTCGTTCTTGCCGACGACCTCGGCTACGGCGAGCTCGGTTGCTACGGACAGCGGAAGATCGCGACGCCCAACATCGACCTGCTTGCCCGCGAAGGCGTGCGCTTCACCCAGTTCTACTCAGCGGCGCCCGTGTGCGCGCCATCGCGCTGCGCGTTCATCACTGGGCTGCATCTCGGTCACGCGCCGATCCGCGACAACGGCGAAGTCGAGCCCGAAGGTCAGACGCCGATGCCGCAGGGATTTTCCACCGTCGCGCAGGATCTCAAGTTCGCCGGCTATAGAACTGCCTGCATCGGCAAGTGGGGACTCGGAGTCGTCGGATCGAGCGGCGATCCAAACACACTCGGATTCGACCACTTCTTTGGCTTCAACTGCCAACGCCAAGCGCACAACTACTACCCGACTCACCTTTGGAGCGATGTAGGAATCGTCAAGCTCGAAGGCAACGATCCGAAGACGCGCAAAGAGGCGGTGTACGCGCCTGACCTCATGCTCAAGGAGGCGCAAGCGTTCATCGCCCGCAACGCTGGGCGCCCGTTCTTTCTGTCGTACACCACCACGCTTCCTCATATGGCCTTACAGCCGCCCGCCGAGGAATTACGCCTGTACGAAAGCCGATTCAGGGAGATTCCGTACACGGGCGGTCGCGGCTACCTCAGCCACGCCAAGCCGCGCGCGGGATACGCGGCGATGATCACGCGGCTTGATGCCGAGGTCGGCGCGCTGCGCGCTTCTCTTCAACAAGCGGGTGTCGCCGACGACACCATCATCATCGTGACCAGCGACAACGGACCGACGCACGATGTTGGTGGCGTCGACACGAGTTTCTTCGACTCGACCGCCGGACTTCGCGGCCGCAAGGGATCGGTGTGGGAAGGTGGCATCCGCGTTCCCTGCATCGCGTGGAACCCGAAGCGCATCGGCGCTGGCCTCACCATCGACTCGCCCGCGTGGACCGTGGATCTGCGGGCGACCTTTGTTGCGCTCGCTGGTTTCGGTCCGATTGGCAGCGACGGCATCGACCTTTCGCCAGCGATTCTGCGCGGCGAAACAATCGGGCCGCGCTCGTTCTACTGGCCATTTCCAGGCTACGGCGGACAACAGGCCGTGCGCGAAGGCGATTGGAAATTGGTGCGCTGCGACCTCGAAAAACTCGCCAAGACGAGCCAGATCCAGCAGCTCGATGGATGGCAACTCTACGACCTCGCCAAGGATCCGAAGGAAACCATTGATGTCGCCGCGGGTCACCCCGATGTCGTCGCGCGACTTTCGAAGTACGCGTACAAGCAGCACGCTCAGAACTCAGAGTTCCCGCTGCCTGGCATGGATTGACGCGCGACCAACCGGCTTGCGTCAGCGCCAGTGTTCCGCGACCCACGGCGTCTTGTGCACATGACGCGTGATCTTTTTGGTGATGCCTTCGACCGCATCGGGCGGATTCGGATGCCCGTGAAACACCACGATGCGGCAATCCTGCGGAATCTTCGGCGCAACCCACCAGTTCATCGGGAACTTCGCCATACATCCGTACTTGAAGCTCACGCACCATTCCTTCGGCCAATACGACAGTTTGCCCGCGCGGTGGAGTTCGCGCGAGATGTACTCCTGCTCGTTGCGCACCTCGCTGCGAATCTGCGCGTGCTCGCTCATGAACTTCGTGAGCAGTTCAGGGTGCGCGCCTGCTTCGAAGCGATAAACCGACGAATTGCCGGTCGGACGCCAGGGTCGCGCCCAGTCCTTGATGATGATGAACTCGCCGGGATGGCTGAACAGACAGTCGATGTTGCCGACGATCACAATGTCGATGTCGAGAAAGATCGTCGGACCTTTGAGATCGAACAGCGGATTGCGGAAGGTCGAGATCTTGCGCCAACCGCGCTCGGGGCCGCCCGGATCGTCGAAATCGGGCAGCGGACGCGCATCGATCCCCGCGTCGAGGCCGACGGCGCTGTCGGTCATGCACAC